>WASW01075728.1_pt1 | contig 11859 bp, 7 predicted proteins | sample 5698521 | NCBI WGS metagenome assembly WASW01 (sample SAMN11175560, study PRJNA528189) | sponge metagenome | isolation source: marine sponge | host: Leucetta | place: Antarctica: Western Antarctic Peninsula, King George Island | collected 2013-01
TATCTGGAATGCCTGTGACACCGGCACTTGCCGTCAGGGCGCACATAATGCCTGTATCAGCAGCATGTCCACCGTGCATGGGTTTTGCCATGGCGTCGCCGCGGAACGCTTGTTGCAGACCTGCTGCCAACGTCCCTGCATTTGCTAGGGCGTGTAAGCACTGTTCTTCATTGAGACCAAGGATGGTGGCTGTCGCTGCTGCCGCGCCAAATGTTCCGACAGTTCCCGTTGTATGCCAAAACGCGTAATGCGCCGGGTTAACGGTTTCGGCGATGCGGTTTGAAACTTCGTAACCAGAAATTACACCACGTAAAAATGTCTCACCGGAAACGCCTCGCGCTTCGGCAATTGCTAATGCTGCAGAAATGACCGGGACACCTGGATGATAAATGCCATCTCGGTAAATATCATCAAACTCGATGGTGTGACTCGCAGCACCGTTTATCAACGCTGCGGTGCGCGGGTCAGTCGTTTCTCCACCTGGATAGAGGCGCGCAGTGCCACGACCCAGCATATCAGTAAATGCGACCTTCATAAGCGACGCCGGCGCGATCGCACCACCGGGTAAGGTCGCGCCCATATAATCAAGGACGCAACGTTTCGCGGCGTGCATCGCAGCGTCAGGGATGTCGATACTTGCAGCAGATGCAGCGAAACGTGCAAACGAGGCGAGTACGGGGTCAGACATTGTTACTTCCCTTTGAATTCAGCTTTACGTTTTTCCATGAATGCACGACGGCCTTCGACGTAGTCTTCGCTTCTGAAGCAATCATCAACAATGGATGCGCATAGATTATGATCACGATCTGAATCGTCTTTCAGGCATTCTTTGACGACAACTTTTACGGCCTTGATCGTCAAAGGTGCGTTGCCTGCAATCGTTGAGGCATAATCCTCGACATATGCATCGAACTCAGCGCGCGGTAAAACACGGTTTGCATAGTTCATGCGTTCAGCTTCATCGGCTGTAAATTTCCGCGCCGTGTAGAAAAGCTCCATCGCGTAACTTGGGCCAATAATATCAACCAGTGGCTTCAAACCATCTACGCGATATCCCAAACCTAGCTTTGCGGCAGGAATGGCAAAAATTGAATCATCGGTACAAATCCGCATGTCGCAACATGTCGCAATACCGACGCCTCCACCGACGCAAAATCCATCGATCTTTGCGATGGTTGGCTTATCGATTGTGCGGAGAAGGTCTGATGACCGTTCTACGGCTTCATTATAGATGCGGACGCTTTCTTCCGAAGATCGGTTCTTTTCAAACTCAGAGATATCGGCGCCAGCGCAGAAGGATTTCCCACCTTCACCAGAAACAATGACAACACGAATGGCATCATCATTGGCAAAGTCTTCGATTGCATTGCCCAAGTCCTGCCACATGCCAAGCGTCATTGCGTTGCGGCGAGTTTGATTGTCCATTTTTACGCGCCCAATAGCGCCATCTTTCTCAACAATAAGGCGTTTGATTGGCGCATCAGTTCCAGCGTCCGGCATTGTATTCTCCTCTGGTGAATTTACTCTGGTCGGTAGGTTAATCTATTTTCGCTCGCATATCAGGATCGGGCAAGACTTGCATTTAATTACCATATAGTTTGTGTCCATTGCTTCTCTGAACGATAATCACCGCCCACCAATACTACCTCAGGATAATTCTCATATGATTTCGGCGTTCGAACGATTTACAGGATTGGGTCTTCGTGAACAGGCTCCGGCATGGATTGTCGCTGCTGGCCATGGCGCAACGCATTGGATAGCGGCAACATTCTACCTATTGTTGCCGTATCTTACCGAGGATGTTGGGCTTAGTTACACCGAGGCAGGAATCCTCGTTTCAACACTTCATATCAGCTCGTTCATAGCAAACTTTGGAAGCGGCATGGTTGTTGATGTGCTGGGCAGGCGTGTTCTTGTTCAAGCTGTCGCATTATTTTTTGGTGCGTTCGCCTTGATGTTGTTCGGCATTTCTCCCGGTCTGATAGTTTTGATTTTGTTGGTGGGTGTCATCGGCGCGACCAATAATCTTTGGCACCCTGCGGCGATTTCATTTCTGTCTGGTCTCTACATAAAGAACCGTGGCTACGCGCTTTCAATTCATACGCTTGGTGCGTCATTAGGTGATAGCCTGGCACCCCTTTGCGTCGGTGGACTTCTCACTGTTATGGCCTGGCAGGAGACGGCTGTATGGGGAAGTATCCCTGTACTTGTGATTGCGACGCTTATTTTGATCTCGCTCGCACGGATGGACAAAGGATCTGACGGCCAAGTAGCGCGCCGAATATCCTCAAGCGAGTATTTTCGTGGTCTTGGCAGTATGTTTACGAACAAGGCCGCAATGGGCTTGTGTTTGATGGCTGGGTTTCGATCCATGACACAAAACGGATTGTTGATGTTCATTCCAATCTATCTCGCAAACGTGCTTAAGGTTGGCCCTTTTATGACGGGTGTCGGTATGTTCGCGATGCAGGTTGGTGGGCTTTTTGCAGGCCCTATAGCAGGCGCATGGTCTGATAGAATTGGACGGCGCCCCATTGTCTTGGGCGCGGCGACAGGAACAACTATTGTCGTCGCTTTTCTGGCGATTGCACAAAGTGAGTACTTGTTTATTGCAGGTGTCTCGATGCTTGGATTCGTTCTGTTTGCAATCCGACCTGTCATTCATAGTTGGATGATGGACCTGACGCCTTCGAACATGCACGGGAGTGCCACGAGCGCACTGTTCGGGGTGCAGTCCGGGTTATCATTCATTGTGCCGATTGCTGGTGGCTGGGTCGCAGATGTCTATGGTGTAGGCGCGGTCTTTTATATGCTCGCGGGAACGATGCTTGTTGCGAATGTATTGGTCGCGATACTGCCTGAGTCCGAACGTCTCGAGGAATAGTTTAGCGTTCAGCTAAGCCTTCGCTAAGCATTCGCCATAACAACATCTCAACACGGTCTTGACCAAAGAACGTTTCGCCACGGAATGTCATAAGTGGCACACCCCAATGATCTGCTTTTTCCTGGGCGATTTGATTTTCTTCGACGACGGCCTCAAATCGATTTGGATCTGCATTAACATCTGCGATTAGTGCATGGCCATTTAAACCGGCTGCGTTCATGGCATCGATTAAATGCGTTCCCTGATCCCAACCATCAACAGACCCATCCCAAAGTAGTCGTGCAACGCGATCTAGAAACGGCAAGCCTGCGCCTCGCACCTGCGCCGCAGCACCAAGCAAAGTAAGTTGACGGATATATGGCTGCTCGAGTGCAATTGCATTTGTTTCCATGTCTTGAACAATAGGATCAGGAACAGGGCGCCGATAAGGGATACCGTGAAAATCAGCTACTCGCGCGCTATCTTGTAAGTGGTAGCGGCGATATTTTGGATTTACGTTTTTAAAGAAATCCGGCGTGCGAACAGCCAATGGGAACACTGGTCGAACATTAACCGTGACCTCGAAATTTCGTTCAATCTCGATGATACGATCGAGGGCCAGATAGCAGAACGGACTCCGAAATGACCAAAACAAATCGAACGAGAATTTTGTTAAATCATCATCCTTCATCAAAGGCTCATCATCTCACGCATACGCGTGTTCAGTGAGTGCCCTTCAGACGCAAAATTATTGAGGATCGTAAAATGGTTTAGATCGGGGACAGCAATTTCCTCACACGAGAGGCCTGCTTTGCCCCAGGGGTCAAGTAATAGGGAATTATGACGATTAAATTCAGGGGTCTCTGCGCCGCCAACGGCAAATACGATGGGCGCATTAACTGTCGGCGTGAGATGTACAGGGCTGAAATCAGTCACAGTTTGTTCGGTGAAACCTAAAGTCGGGTTCATATAGTTAAGGCGGATCGGTTCAAGATCATACAGGCCTGAAATTGCAAATCCGCCCTTGATTGATGAAGGTGGGACATCCCACTCAGACCAATCTGTTGCAAACATCATGGCCGTGATGTGTCCACCTGCAGAGTGTCCGGCAACGAACAATTTATCTGGATTGCCCCCATAGGCGGCAGCATTCTTATGCGCCCACGCGACTGATGCCCGGCATTGTCGGATAAGTTCCGTCATATCAACATCTGGAATAAGTGCATAGTTGACGACAATAACCATGGCACCTGCAGGCGCAAAACCTTCTGGTAAGAATCGAAAATCATCTTTATGTCGCGAGAACCAATACCCACCATGAAAATAAATCATCACCGGAGCATTGGTATCGCCATTTGATGCAGGATAGACATCAATTATTTCTACTGGCGTATCTCCGAAGGACAGATCAAAAACATGCGGTGCCGTTGCGATAAATTTCTCACCACGTTTTGCGTATTCCGCCATGATATCGACGCTTTCTGGCACGCGCTCACGATTATTGTACTGCCAGTCGAGTTCTTCTTGGGTGAACTCACCATAAACCTTTTGAGTCTCAGACATAATCAATCAGTCTTTCACTTAATTGTTCATCAAGACATTGGTAGCATGACGTTCTGTTGGAACGCGAGGCGCGCTGCAAACGTTTCATACCATGCTTTTAAATTCGGCAAGTCAGGGCGGGCAATATCAAGATTGTGCCAGCGGTAAGCAGCGCAAGCCAAAGGAATGTCCCCCATCGTAGGTGCCGTGCCTGTCATAAACTTATTGCTTGCCAAATGTCCGTCAACAATAGCCCAAGCTTTGCCTGCTTCTGTCACAGCCTTCTCTAGGGACGCAGGGTCTCTGTCTTCAGGTGCGGTACGGATCAATGTGTAATACATTGAGGTCATATGTGGGTGTAGCGTCGAAATATAGAAATCCATCCATTGGTTCGCATGGTACCGGTCTTCAATTTTTGCAGGCCACCAAGGGGACGAGCCATAAACCTCTGCGATGTAACGAACAATCGTGTGTGATTCCCAAAGTATCAATTCACCGTCTTCAAGAGTTGGTATCTTGCCCGTTGGGTTTTTTGTAAAATACTCAGCCGTATCATTGCCGCCAAACGGTCCACCAATATCAGTTCGATCAATATCCAGACCGATTTCAGCACCAAGCCACATAACTTTCTGCACATTAATTGAATTTGCTCGACCGAGAATGCGAACCATTATTTAACCCCCTTGATTGTAAAACGGCAGCAACATAACACCCTAAATTCACGAAAGCGAGATGTGTTGATTGCTGTTTGCCAAGCCGACTGGCAATATTTGGAGATGTCCATTAGTGATCCCAATTTCAAGGTGTTTGAATGATGGTAGATCAAGGTTTTGATCCGCAGTCTCCTGACAGCCATGTCCAATCCGCATTTGATCTCTACAAAGCGGGCGATGCGAAGGCTGCCGTGAAGGCAGCAGAAGCGGGTATTTCTAAAACAGATGATACGGTGAGTTTGCGTCTGGTCTTGGCGTTATCGTTGAGGCGTCTGGGTCGGCAAAAGTCTGCTATTCCAGTATTGGAGGAAGCCCTCAAAGATGCACCCGATCGCGCTGATATCTGGACGTTGTCCGGAATGTGCCATCGTGATTTGGCAGAAAGGGAAAAGGCATCGGCTGATTTCCGTCACGCGATTAAAGCTGATTCTTCCTATGACCGAGCAAAATATCAACTCGCTGTGGTGTCTCAAGAAATGGGGCATAATCAGGAATCTGTGGCTTTGTTTGAGTGGTATTTGAAGACAACAGTGGGGCAAAGGAATGCACTGGCATGGAGTTTATATGCCGTTGCCCTGCGTCGTGTGAGTCGATTTGATGATTCTGTTGTCGCCATCCAGCGCGCGATAGACATGGCGCCAGACGATATCACTTCGCGCAATGCGCTTGTCATTACGCTGCATCAATCTGGAGATGAGGCTGCAACGATTGCTGCGGCCACGACTGCGCTTGAAATGAAGGACGCTTATGCGACAACACGCGCTGCTGAGATGAACTTAGGATTATCGCTGAACGAGCGTGTACAGCCCTTTGACCGGCTCGACCGTTCTAAGAACATAATCTCGTTTAGTCTGTTGGGCGACAATCCTGTGTACACCCATGGCGCTATTGTGAATGCGCAACTTGCGCCGCACGTATATTCAAGCTGGAGATGCCGGTTTTATTGTGACGACAGTGTGCCCACACACATTATTGATGAACTGCGCCGACTTGGTTCAGAAGTGCATATGGTTCGTGATCCTGAACTGTTCGAACTCAAACCGCTTTGGCGATTTTTGGTATCTGATGACGAGGGTGTCGATCGCTTCATATGTCGTGATGCGGATTCGCGGCTCAATTCTCAAGAAGCAGTGGCTGTTGATGACTGGATTGCATCAGAACGGCCATTTCATGTCATGCGCGACCACTCTTATCATATGGAAGTTATCCTCGCTGGCATGTGGGGGGGGCGTGGCACGCGTCCTGCCCAATATTCGTCAGCAAGCGAAGATTGCAATGGGCTATAGTCGTAACAAATGGAATGATCAGGAATTCTTGCGTGATGTCGTTTGGCCATTGATCAGAGACCGCGCACAGGTTCACGATAGTGTATTCCAATTTCGGGGTGCAGCAGACTTCCCACCTTATTGTCGCTTGCCTGGGAAAGTGCATGTTGGTGGTGCGATTAAGACGATGCCTGAATGGCCTTTAGATGCGTGGAAATCGCCCAAAAAGGGCGGTTAAATGGTCATTTTGGGGCGCTAAGAGCACTCTCCTGAGCTTAGACGCCATTTTTTCAAATTTTCGATGACTTCATTCATTAATCTCCGTATGCACAAGGTGCTGGTAACTGCGTGTGATGGCGATTTGTGCGCCTTATATGCCTTGAAAATGGATAAAAACCGATGGCTGAAGACGATATCAATCCGAATGCAGATGAATTTGGTGATGAGGAAGAGGATAACGAAGCGACATCTGCTGAAGAGCAGCGGGTCCTTGACGAGCTGACGCAGTTTAACGACGGCGATGCAACGCTCGACGATGTCGATGATCAGCCAGATAACGCATTTGGCGAGGATGATGACAATCCGGAACCGGCCCTGTCCCAAGGGATGTCGACAATTCACCAAGGTAGCCAGCTTACCCAGGCTGAGATCAATGCCGGATTGCCGCCAAGCGGTGAAGTTATTACGCCAGTGGGCGGTATTTCAGCGCTCCAAGAAGATCCAAATGCCAATCCAGAACCCATTGTACCAGCATTCGATGATCCTGAGTTTGATCGCAGTGGAGATGAGCAGGAACCGGACCGTGGCGGACCTGGAGGCCCAGGTCGTGATGATGATGACGGCCAGCAGCCTGCGGCAAGGCCAGATGAAAATGAAGAAGAGCGTCGTGGCGATGAAGGCCGCGAAGATGATCAGAATGAAGACGTGGCAGCAGCTGCAGTTCCTTCTGCTGCGTCAGCGCCGACAGAGGCTACTGAAGCAACCGATGCGACAGACGCAACTGAAGCAACTGATGCAACCGATGCGACAGACGCAACTGAAGCAACTGATGCAACCGATGCGACAGACGCAACCGATGCGACAGACGCAACCGATGCGACAGACGCCACTGATGCGACAGACGCAACCGATGCGACAGACGCCACTGATGCGACAGATGCCACCGATGCGACTGATGCTACGGACGCCACTGATGCGACTGATTCTACGGACGCAACCGATGCGACAGATGCCACCGATGCGACTGATGCTACGGACGCCACCGATGCGACTGATGCTACGGACGCAACCGATGCTACGGACGCAACCGAGCCGACAGAGCCGACCGATCAGGCCGATGATCCATCGCTGCAATCTGGCAGTGTAACTGGTGCAGAGGATTCAGCTGTACCTTTGGATATTACGGCATCACTAAGCGATCTTGACGGGTCGGAAACGCTCTCGTTGACTATTTCAAATATCCCAGATGGGTCTGAATTGAATTTCGGAACTGACAATGGTGATGGTACGTGGACGATTTCTGCCGAAGATTTCGCCAACAATACTGACTTACTAGATAATCTGACGATTACGCCACCAAGAGATTATTACGGTGATTTCAATCTTGAAGTAAATGCGACATCGACAGAAACCGGAAGCGGCGATGAAGCCTCAGTTACGTCGACATTTGGTGTCACAGTAACGCCGGTCATAGATAACCCAACGCTCGAGACTGAAAACGTCATGGGCACCGAAGATACAGATGTTGAGTTGCAAGTTCAGGCATTTATGGACTCGGGTGCAGTAGAGTCTGTTGATACGCTTATTCTGAGCGGTATCCCCGATGGGGCAGTGCTGAATAAAGGGACAAACAATGGTGATGGCACCTGGTCCCTAAGTGCCGGCGAGTTATCTGGTATCATTATGACACCGCCAGCAGATTACGAAGGTACGTTCACTATTCAGGCAACAGCAATTTCGACAGATGGCGGCATTGATGTCAGCACGTTCGATGTTGAAATTGACGGTACTCTCGATGTTGAAAGCGCTGCTGGCAATGAAGATTCTACGATCTCTCTTAACATTGATCCTGGTTCAGCCGATGAGATCATTATTGATGGTGTGCCTGATGGTGCGACTTTAACGGGTGCAACTTTAAATGATGATGGTAGTTACACGGTCACCGATTTCAATAACCTCACCATCACGCCACCAGAGAATTCAGACACGGACTTCACATTGTCTGTACGGGCGGATGACGATGAACCTGTAGAACTTATTGTGCAGGTTGATGCGGACGCGGACGCGCCTACACTTGATCTAAGCGATGCATCTGGTTCTGAGGATGGCGCGATCAGCCTCGATATCTCGTCAGCACTGACAGATATAGATGGTTCAGAAAGCCTGTCGATCACGATCTCTGACGTGCCGGACGGCGCTGTTCTGTCTGCAGGTACACTTAATGACGACGGCACATGGACATTGAGCTCTGATCAGTTGGATGGTTTGACGATCACCCCACCTGATGATTTTGCAGGAACGTTTGATCTCAATGTGACGTCGACCTCAACAGAAGCCAACGGTGGCGATACAGCGGATACGCTGGGCACGATCACCGTTGATGTGGCGGCTGTTGCGGATGGTGCGACGGTTACCCTGAACGATGCTTCGGGCTTTGAAGATACAGTTATTCCGCTTGATATTGATGTTTCAGCAGCGGATTCATCTGAGGATGTTTCTGTTACACTAAGCGGCATCCCTGATGATGCTCAATTGACTTATGTTGATGGTGGTGGAAACACACAATCCATTGATATTACTGATGGTTCTGTGACATTAACTGAAGATCAGTTAAATGATTTAAGTATTACGCCAGCTGAGAATTCTGATACTGATTTTGCACTCGACGTAGCTGTAACGACCACTGATGGTGACAGTACAAATACAACGAATAACACACTGAATGTCGCGGTTGAAGCGGTTGCTGATGATCCAACTTTGAGTGTTTCTGACGCCGAAGGCACCGAGGACACAGCAATTGATCTGGATATCGCTTCTGCACTGACGGACACGGATGGTTCGGAATCTCTTTCAGTAACGATTTCAAACATTCCAAACGGATCGGTTCTCACAACAGCAGGTGGCGATCAAATTACTGTAGATGAAGGTGTTGCTCAAATTGACCCAGCTGACCTGGCTGGACTTCAAATCACACCACCTGAAGACTTTACAGGTAGTTTTGATTTGAATGTGACAGCGACCTCAACTGAAGCTGAAAACACAGATACTGCGGGTGTGACAGAGCAAGCAACGATCACCGTTAATGTTGATAATACCAATGACGGTCCGGTTGCGAATGACGATGTTGCCACAACAGATGAGGACAGCAGCGTCCAGATCAATGTACTTGGCAATGACACGGACCTTGATGGGGATACGTTAACGGTCACGGGTGCGAGCTTGCCTGAGGGTGCTGAGGGTTCTGTCACGGTCAACGAAGATGGGACGATCAGCTTTGATCCGGGCGAGGGGTATCAGGATATTGGTGTTGGCGAGAGCCAGCAGGTTGAGATCACGTATACGATTGCGGACGGCAATGGTGGCACGGATACAGCGACAGCGACGGTGACGGTTGAGGGTTCTAATGATGGTCCTGTAGCGAATGACGATAGCCTGAGTGGTACAGAAGACGGGACGATTACGTTCACACCAGCTGATCTGTTGGGCAACGACAGTGATGTTGATGGGGATACGCTGTCGATCACCAGCTTTGATCAGCCAGATAACGGCACGATTGTTGAGAACCAGGACGGGTCGTTCACGTTCACACCAGACGACAACTGGAACGGCGAGACGGACTTTAACTACACGATCTCTGATGGCCAGGGCGGCACGGACACCGCTTCGGTGACGATCGATGTTGACGGGGTCGCGGATCAGGCTGTTATCACGACAGAAGATGCAGTTGGTAACGAAGACACAGCGATTGCCTTGGATATCGATGTTTCCAGTGGAGACGATGTGTCATCAATCACGTTGAGTGGTGTGCCAGATGGTGCAGTGTTGACGGATGGTGATGGCAACGAGATCACGATTACGGATGGTTCAGCTGAACTGACAACAGACCAACTTGAAGGCCTGACGATCACACCGCCTGACGACAGCAATGCTGACTTCCAACTGGGTGTCTCTGTTACGACAACAGATGGTGATGATACTGCAACAAGCACGGGCACCATCGATGTTGATGTGACTGGCGTTGCGGATGCAGCTGGTACGACGGCGAGTGATGAGACAGGTACTGAGGATAACTGGATTCAGTTGAACATGGATAGCCAGATGTCTGGTGATACAGACGGTTCGGAAACAATGTCGATCACGATTACCGGTGTGCCTGAAGGTGCTGAGTTGAACCCGGGTGATATCAATGATGATGGTTCATGGACGGTGTCTGCCGAAGATCTGCCAGATGTATGCATTCTGCCACCAGCGGACTTTAACGGCGATATCTCGCTGACGCTGAACGTGATGACAACTGAGAACGATGGCGATACCAACACAACGAGCCAGTCGTTCACAGTAACTGTTGAAGCGGATGCGGATGCATCAACCGTCACGACAGACGATGCCGCTGGTAACGAAGATACGGCGATTGCCTTGGACATTGATGTAGCTGGTGGAGACGATGTCTCATCGATCACGTTAAGCGGTGTACCAGATGGTGCAATATTGACGGATGGTGATGGCAACGAAATCACGATTACGGATGGTTCAGCTGACCTGACAACAGATCAACTTGAAGGTCTGACGATCACACCACCGGATGACAGCAATGCAGATTTCCAGTTGGGTGTCTCTGTTACGACAACCGATGGTGATGATACAGCAACAAGCACAGGCACCATCGACGTTGATGTTGCCGGTGTTGCGGATGCGCCAACGCTTACGGCAAGTCTGGGTGAGCCGACAGTGACGACCGAAGGTGGCACAGAGACTGATGTTTCAATTACATCATCGAATTTCGACTCTACAGACAGTGGCTTCACAGTAACAGCGCGTAACATCGATGATGACGGCAATATGACCGATGCATCTGTTGATAATGTTTCTTCAGGTTCTAGTGGCATCGGCGTTAGTGGATCCGCGTCTGGACCTGATGGCCAGCTCGGATATGACCAAGATACAGAGCAATCTGAGCAAATGATTATCGATTTCGATGATGGTGTTTCGACGGCCAGCTTTGATTTTGCCAAGGCATTTTCGAATGAAGGTGGTTCAGATGCTGATGAACAAGGTCATTATGAAATTTTTCGTGATGGCGAGAAGGTCGGTGAAGGTGATTTTAGCGCAGATAGTGGTAATACAGGTTCAGTCACAGTAACTGCAGATGATGACGGGACATTCGATCAAATCATTTTCACGGCATCTGAAGGTTACGATGATGGTAGCTTGGGCGGAGACAGTGACGGCAGTGACTTCTTGATTACTTCTGTTGATT
>WASW01091867.1_pt1 | contig 11830 bp, 10 predicted proteins | sample 5698521 | NCBI WGS metagenome assembly WASW01 (sample SAMN11175560, study PRJNA528189) | sponge metagenome | isolation source: marine sponge | host: Leucetta | place: Antarctica: Western Antarctic Peninsula, King George Island | collected 2013-01
CAACGCGCTCAGGCAGGATCCCGAAATCCTGATCGCCCGACTCCGCGGCGCCTGACTGTCAGGCAGCCCTACCTGGGCAGTTACACATTTTTAACATAAGCAAAGCACACAACATATTGTAGACATGAATCCAAATGTTAAATAGTGCTAAAAATTAGAAGAAAGTTAGAGGCGAGAAGAGTTTCGGTTGAATGGTTATGAGAGCGAGGAAAGGCTTCGCTCGTCATTCACTGGAGCTTTAAAAATGATTATTGATATTCCACTGAAGAACCTTGAATTTTCCCCCTTAAATGTTCGCAAAACGCCACCGACAAAGGCAGAGCAGGCGGAGCTTGCCGCTTCTATCTTTACCCACGGTCTTTTGGAAAACTTGATTGTTCGCCCCACTGGCGGCGAAAACTATGAGGTGCTTGCTGGTGGCCGACGCTTAACGGCCATGCTGTCCCTCGCCCGTGGTGGTGAGCTTGGTGCCGATCACCCTGTCGCCTGTCTGATCCATGATGGCGATCCGCAAGAAGTGTCCCTGGCTGAAAATATCGTTCGCTTGTCTATGCACGCCCTAGATCAGTTTGAAGCCTTTACGGCTTTGGCGGAAAAAGGTTTGAGCGTTGCAGAAATCGCCAGCCGTTTTGGTCACGCAGAAGCATTGGTGCAAAAGCGATTGCGTCTGGGCCGGGTGGCCCCTGAAATTCGTGAGGCTTACAGGGCCGACGACATCAATCTTGATACGCTCATGGCTTTTGCCGTGACTGAGGATAACGGTCAGCAACTCGCCATATGGGATGAGATCAAGGATGGCCATGTCCATGCGCACCATGTCCGGCGTTTGCTGACGGATGAGAAAATTGCCGCCAATTCCAAATTCGTTCAATTCATTGGCATGGAAGCCTATGAGGCCGCTGGTGGAACTGTCACGCAGGATTTGTTCAGTGAAGGTAACAACGCCAGTTACCTTGATAACCGGGCCTTGGTTATGCGGTTGATTCAGGAAAAACTGGCCGAAGCAGGGCGCAAACTTCAAGAAAATGAGGGCTGGAAATGGTCTCAGGTGTCACCTGATATGCCCTATGAGGAAGCCCAGAAGTGCCAAAATGTCTATCCCGAAAGCATTGATCCAACCTCGGAGCAATCGGAAGAACTGGAACGCCTTCAAAAAGGGTTGGAATTTTACGAGGTTGTTGACGATGAAACGGGCCTTAGTCCGGAGGAAGAAGAAAAAGTCGCAGAGCTTGAGGAAAAACATGACGCTCTGGAAGAAAGCCTCAAAGCCTACAAACCAGACGATTTGGCACGATCCGGCTGTATGATCGCGGTTAATCACGATGGCAACTTGCAAATCAGGCGCGGATTGGTGTTGCCGGAGGATCAACAGAAAGACAGTTCCAAAGCCAAAGAGCCAGCCACCTACAGCGCAAAACTGCTTGAAGATCTCGGGAACTTTCGCTTGGAAATAGCCCAAAAGCATTTGGCTCAAGACTTTGATTGCGCCTTTGACATGATGCTCTTCACCATGGCTCATTCCGCACTATCAGTGGGTTATTTTTCTGACAAGCCGCTGGATATATCACTTCAAACAACCTTGCCATATGATTGGTCAGAACGCTTTGATACCATAGGTGCCGAGCTATCGCCTGAGATTGATATAAGCTGGCTGGAACTCTCCCCCGCCGAAGGTTTTAAAACCCTTTCAGCCATGACGATGGAGGACAAGCAACGCCTGTTTGCTTATTGCACAGCATTGACCATGCAAGGACAGCTTGGTGATAACGATCTTCATGAATCCATTGGTCGCAAACTTAATATTGATACCGCCGCGCACTGGCGACCAAATGCTGAAAACTTCTTCAAGCGTGTCACCAAAGCTCGCGCATTGGAAATCGCCGAGCAAGTGCTTGGTGATCAATGGGCCAAAAATCACCGTGATGACAAAAAGGGTGTGCTGGCGGAAGCATTGGACGCCAACTTTAACGGCAACCGAACGCCGGGCGTGACACCGGAGCAAAGTGCTGTCGCAGCAAAGTGGTTGCCGGAGGGCATGGCTTATCCGGTTAATCATGATGAGCCAGTTACTGAAACATCCTCCCCAGACATTATCGAATTGCCGGAAGCCTTTTGTCTTCCTGCGGCTCAATAGGAGGGTATGAGTTTGAGGCGGGAAGGGTGAAGTTGAAACCGGACGGGAAAGTCGAGGTTTCAATTTTTCTCTAACCAAGGAGCTTCAACATGAAACTTTTAACCAAAGCGCAAGAAGAAAAGCTATTAGCCAATGGTCGCAATCGTGATCAGGACCACGCCCCGGTGGTCAAATTTTTTAACCCAATGGGGTCAGCTACGTGGTTGTTATCAGCACTGGATGAAGATGGATTCTTTCACGGCCTGTGTGATTTAGGCGTGGGTTCGCCTGAGATTGGACCCGTTCGCCGTGCTGGTCTGGAAAACTTCCGAAACAATCTAACGGGCCTTGGGCTGGAGCGCGATCTTCATTTCAAACCTTCCGGCGCATTGAGCTTATATGCAGATGCCGCGAGAAAAGCCGGACACATCGTCGATTATCTTTCTTAAAATCAGGAGACTAAAATTATGGCAAAAAAACTACGCGATTTCACCGTTACATTATACCCCGCACATTTGGAACGAGGGTTCTATGTGACCAAATTTGATTTTGGTCAAGAATTGCCCCAAAAATCGTTTCAGGTTGCAACCGCCGATGAAGCTGTCGCAGAAGCAAAAGCATTTGCCTCAGAACACGGCAAAGGTTGTCATGCCAGCATTCGCCTTGATCAAGGCCGCAAACCTGCCGGGTTCGATGTCAAATGCAAAAACCTGTATTACAACATTGAGCTGCCAGTCGCATCTTGAACCATCAACTTGCAACGTCTTAAAGCCCGTTCTCTGCATGAGGACGGGCTTTAAATGCTGAAAGAAACGTGGAGAACACGGTAAAGGAAACTGGACGCGCAGCCGGATCGAGGGCGTAAGCCCGAAAGTAAAATGAGATGAAATGCAAGAACCTATGTGTCTCGCGCAGGTCGGATAATATCCTTAAACGCCCTGATAAGCCTCAAAGTAGCTTGGCCGTGTCGTGGATTAGTGGTTGTCGTGAGATCGCTTGAATAAAGCGGTACGAAAAGGTCGGTATTCTTCCGACGCGAAAATTGTAGCTAACAACGTGCCAGCAACGAATTACGCAGTGATTGATGAAGCGTTTCTTTCATTTCATTGGTACATAGCTCCTTAAACTTGCCGCCCCAGTTTACGCCGTGGGCGGTATTTTTTTTAGGGAGAGTAAGAGGCCGGAAAGGTTTTGGTGAACAAGTCGGGGGCGAGGAGAGTCTTCGGCAATAAACCAAGGAGAAAACCGATGGCACAAGCCCAAACTGCACTCACATCATCACAAAACTCATCTGCACCACCCGCTGTTTTAGATCACGATTTATTCTCGCAGCCCGAATATACGTCAAAGCCCAATCGCGCCGACCAGTTGGTTTGTGTCGCTGAAGAATTACTTGGAGTGTTGTGTCAGGGGCAAGCCCTGACTGCACCAACATTGCGCTCTGCAATGGAAACAACCTTTGGCGGATCGGACGCGGAGGGGTTATGGAACTGGAAGGATGTTTACGAGGCGCAGGAAATTGCGGCCTTGTTATTCGTTCATAAATATCGTGATGCTCTGACAAAACGTGATCCATTGGCAGCTCTGGCCACACTGGAAAAACTTCAATCCCTGTTGGCAACCCATACCCGGCGTTCCGATGTGTCCCAACGCTGGCAGCAATTTTCAACTCCTTTGCCATTGGCCTTTACCGTTGCTCAAGCAGCCGGGATTCAGGCCAGCGATGTGGTGTTGGAACCCTCCGCCGGGACTGGCTTGCTGGCACTGTTCGCCGAAACGGGCGCATTGGATATTCTTCTTAATGAGCTTGAACCTAAACGACGTGCCATTTTGCAAGGTTTGTTCACGGACAGAATTGTTACCAGCCATAACGCTGAATATATAGACGATCTGTTGCCCCGTGGTTTCGCACCTTCTGTTGTGATTATGAACCCGCCTTTCTCCACATCTCCTACCATGACCAAGGCCAGTCCGGCAGTGGCAGGGCGCCATATCTTCTCAGCCCTTAATCGATTGGCAAGTGGAGGCCGTTTGGTCGCCATTACGGGCCGCAACTTTGCCCCTGTCAGCGCACAATGGCGCGATGCTTTTGTAAGGCTTCAAAAAATGGCTCGCGTCGTTTTCTCAGCACCCTTGGCTGGAAACATCTATGCCAAACACGGCACCACATTTGAAACTCGTTTGACGGTGTTTGATAAAATTCCTGCCGATGATCCCGCTAATTTCTCCGGCTATCATAAAGAGTTGATTACCTCCACCGCAGATCTGTTGCGCTTGGTTCAGAAGTCTATTCCTGAACGCTTGCCTGTCGAAGCCAAGGTGGTTGAGATCAAGCCGGAGCCAGCCAAGAAAGCAACACCGAAGAGCAATCTTGCGCCAGTTGCCGAAAAACCAAAACCCATCGACATTACTGATGTGGAACCACTGGCTTATGAAACGCTGGATTGGTCGGCACCCACCGAAGAACTCAAAGATTGCCTTTATGAAAATTATGCGCCGCAATCTGTCGCGGTTGCAGGGGCAAAACCCCATCCAACAACCTTGGTGCAATCGGCGGCTATGGCTTCTGTCGCACCACCCAAACCAGCTTATGTGCCAGACCTGCCAAAGCGTCTCATTACAGATGGCGTACTCTCAGACGCACAGCTTGAAAGCATTATTTACGCGGGCGAAGCACACAGTGTCATGCTGCCGGGGGAATGGGCAGTAAACCAACATCACGATTTGGCGGGCGAAAGCGAGATCGAAGCTGGATCAGAAGATAAAATCAGCTCGGTACAATTCCGCAAAGGCTGGTTCCTTGGCGATGGGACGGGTTGCGGCAAGGGCCGTCAGGTGGCTGGCATTATCCTTGATAACCGGGCCAAGGGCCGTAAACGCGCCATGTGGGTGAGCAAGAACGACAAACTCCTCGAAGATGCCCGTAGGGATTGGGCCGCTCTTGGCGGTGATCCAAAGCAAGTGGTGCCGCTTTCCAAATTCAAGCAGGGCCAGCCCATTGCGTTGACCGATGGTATCTTGTTCCTGACCTATGGCACCCTGCGATCTGCGGCACGGCAGGGCAAAACGTCCCGCCTTGACCAGATCGTCGAATGGCTTGGTTACGACTTCGATGGTCCATTGATGTTTGATGAATCCCACGCGCTGGCCAATGCCACTTCGTCGAAAGGTGATCGTGGAATTAAAAATGCCTCCAAACAAGGACAAGCTGGCTTGCGTTTACAACGTGCCTTACCCCAAGCCCGCGTCTGTTATGTATCCGCTACCGGAGCCACCCATGTCAGCAATCTGGCTTACGCCGAACGGCTTGGGCTTTGGGGTGAAGATACCGCCTTTAAAACCCGTGCCGGCTTTGTGCAAGCGATGGACGCGGGCGGGGTTGCGGCGATGGAAGTTATCTCACGGGACTTGAAGGCGATGGGCCTTTATACGGCACGCTCACTCAGTTATGACGGGGTTGAGGTTGATATTCTGGAACATGCGCTGAGCGAAGACCAAATCGCTATTTATGACAGTTTCGCCGAAGCCTATCACATCATCCACCAAAACCTGCAAGCGGCATTGGAATCCCTGAATATTTCCAGTGAGGATGGCACGTTGAACAAGAACGCCAAGGCCGCAGCACTATCCGCTTTTGAATCCTCCAAGCAACGCTTCTTCAATCACATGCTTACCGCCATGAAATGCCCTTCGCTGATTAAAGCTATTGAAGCCGACATCGAGCGTGGGGACGCAGTGATCGTGCAACTGGTATCCACAGGCGAAGCCATGCTGGAACGCAGGCTTGCCGATATTCCCACCAGCGAATGGCAGGATTTAAACGTGGATATTACGCCCCGCGAATATGTGCTGGATTACCTGATAAACTCATTCCCCACCCAGCTTTATGAAGTTTATACCGATGAAGATGGCAATGAATGTTCACGGCCCATGTTCGACGCAGAGGGCAATCCGGTCATAAACCGCGACGCAGAAATCAAACGCGACAATATGATCGAACATTTGGCGGGCTTGCCAGCCGTGCCAACAGCGCTGGACCAAGTGCTTCATCATTTTGGCACTGACGCGGTATCCGAAGTCACCGGACGCAGCATTCGGTTGGTTAAAGAAGATGGTGTGGTCAAAGTGCAGAAACGTCCCGGCTCCAGTAATCTGTCGGACGCACAAGCCTATATGGATGATGAGAAGCGTATCCTGATATTTTCTGACGCTGGTGGTACAGGACGTTCGTACCATGCCGACATTGACGCCAAGAACTCCCGCCGCCGGGTGCATTATTTGCTGGAACCGGGCTGGAGGGCTGATAACGCCATTCAAGGCTTGGGCCGATCCAACCGCACCAACCAATCCTGCCCACCATTATTTAGACCAGTGGCAACGGACGTTAAGGGCGAAAAACGCTTCCTTTCGACCATTGCCAGACGATTGGATACTCTGGGTGCGATCACTAAGGGCCAGCGTCAAACGGGTGGTCAGGGCATGTTCCGGTCGGAAGATAACCTTGAAAGCCCTTACGCCCGTGCCGCTCTACGCCAGCTCTATCGCCAGATTGTACATGGCGAAGTTGAGAATTGCTCACTTACCGAATTTGAAGAGCAAACGGGCCTGTCCCTGCTTGATAATGATGGATCGGTGCGTGAAGAACTCCCACCCATGAGCCGCTTTCTCAATCGTGTGTTGGCTTTAACTATCGCCAAGCAAAACAGTATCTTTGGAGCCTTTGAAACTGTCATGGAACAAATGCTTGAAGGCTTGCGGGCCAGTGGCGGGTTGGATGTGGGCGTTGAAACCCTGCAAGCCCATAGTTTTAGCGTGGCTGAAACCCGTGAGGTTTATTCACATGGGCAAACGGGCGCAAAAACCAACAGCCTCAAAATTACCCGTAAGGACAAACTGACACCTTTATTGTTCCAGGATGTGATGGCGCGTCACTCAGATGAAACGAAGTTTCTGGTCAATGCAAAATCCGGCAGGGCGGCAATGGTCTCCCCCGGCCTTAGTCGCATGACGGAGGAAGGTGCGGTGCAGCCCTGTGTTCGTTTGGTTAGGCCTCTGGAATCAGACAGCATGACCGAGGTTGAGCTGGCAGCATCCACATGGGAGGAAGTGGCCCTTTATCGTTTCAAGGAAGCCTGGGAGGATGAACTGGCGAACTTGCCGGAGTTCCATACTTCCAACTTCTATCTGATTACCGGATTATTGCTACCGATCTGGGACCGTATGCGTAAGGGCAGCATGAAAATTTACCGCCTGCAAACAGACGATGATTGTCGTTTACTGGGCCGGGTGCTGTACGAGAAAGACCTGCCAACCTTCTACAAAGCTCTTGGCTTGGAAGCTCCTGTAATGTCATTGGACGCCCTGTGGAACTCGGTACTGGATGATGGATCGTCTTATGAATTGGCACGGGACATTCGCTTGCGCCGTTCACGGGTGATGGCTGAATACCGGGTGGAACTGAGTTTTGATGGTGGTTCAGGCATTTTTGAAACCCTGACGGGCTTCGGCTGTATGACCGAAGTCATCCAGTACAAACGCCGGGCGTTTATCCCGGTCGGTAATGATGGCCAAAACATCCTGGCGCGCGTGCTGGAACGCTTTCCTCTGGTAGGAGTTTAGGACCATGAAAGCTTCAGAACTCTCCCACCGCTTGGGCGAAAATGCCTTTGCGGTGTGCAAATACTACTTATCCAATGGTCATAAAGCTGGACGGTATTGGCAAGTTGGCAACGCGCAAAACGAAAAGGGCAAGAGCCTTTTCGTGCGCCTTGCCGCCCCCGGCACCCAAGGTAAGTGGCAAGATTCAGCTACCGATGAACATGGAGACTTACTGGATATTATAAAATTATCCTGTGGCTTGCCCGATCTGGCAAGTGCCATGATCGAGGCAAGGCGGTTCCTGCGGCTGTCGCCGCCACCGCCACCACGTTCCATGCAGGTCAGCAAACGCTCCAATTATACGGACATTGCCCGGCGACTGTACGCCGCTGGCCGTTCTATGGCTGGAACTTTGGGGGAAGTCTATTTAGGCAAGCGCGGCCTCTCTCTATGCAGCGGGATGGGTGCGCTTCGCTTCCATCCCCGCGCATGGTTCGACAAATATACATATCATCCAGCTATTATCGCCGCTGTGCGGGATAATGCCGGAAATATAACGGGCATTAATCGGATGTTTTTGGATAGTAATGCCAACCTGATCGAACGCCGCGCTCTGGGCCATCTAAACGGCTACGCTGTTCGCATTGGCCCCTTGGCTCCGGATCGTTTGTTGATTGGCGAAGGGCTGGAATCCACTTTATCTTTTACGGTAACATATCCCAAAACGCCCTTGGTCGCAGCCTTGAGCAGCGCACATATGGCGGCTTTCATTATTCCAAAATCCGTGCGTCATCTTATTATTGCCGCTGATAACGATCCGGCTGGGCGTGCCGCCGCCGCCAGGCTCGAATCCCGCGCTAAAACGCAAGGTATTCTCGTTCGGGTGATTTATCCAAATCTTGGGGATTTTAATGATGATTTGGTGAAACACTTATGTTCTTCCCTGCCTTTGGCTGAATGCCAAGGCAAGGTTTTAGCGCGTCATTGTTCGTGAACGGTGGCGACACACGCCATGACCGGAGCCGATTGGCTCAAGGCTAAACGCCTGAACCTCCGGCCCGGTCTATGGCTACGTGAATTCATCATTCATCGTCCAGACATTGCCAGCGGGCTAAACGCCGCTGGCTGTCTTTCTTCCGAACTGTGCAAGGAAGCGGATGATGTCGCTTCGCTCTCATCCCTGTGCATGAACGAGCGTCTTGCTGCTTCGCGCAAGAACGCCATCATCCCTATATTTTTCCATTAATTGATCTGGTTTGTTAAATACCGCTTTTTCACAACGGTGTTTGTTGAACCGCTTTTCTTCTCCAATCCAATTCCGAATTTGCCGTAACCGCCTAGAGGGAAAGGCGAGATGAGGAAGGGTGTTTATCAACACTTAAAGGAGCAAAGAAAATGTATTCAATCAACAGCGTAACAATCGTAGGTCATCTTGGTGCAGACGCCGATATTCGGACAATGCAGAACGGTGACAAGGTGGCAACTATGTCCATCGCAACCGACCACAGCTTCAAGGACAAACAGTCAGGTGAGTGGATCAAGCGCACAGAATGGCACCGGGTTGTAACTTTCCAACAGGGGCTGGTGACAGTTCTTGAGAAGCACGCTCGCAAAGGCCGTTTGACCGCCGTGCAGGGTATGCTTCGCACCCGCAAATGGACGGATCAAAACGACATCGAGCGTTATACCACCGAAATCGCAGTAACACCGGGTTGTCAAATCCAGTTCCTGGAAAAACTTGATGATAAGCCAGCCGATGATATGCCTCCGGCTGATAATGAAGGTTACGTCAATTACGGTGGTGCCGATCTTGATGATGAAATTCCCTTCTAAGTCGCTTGTTTAATCGTAATTGAAATCACGGCGGGGGCTTCCGCCGTTTCTCATTCAAGGAGGAACACATCATGGAACACAAAATCATCCCTTTGCTGGCTGGTACGCCTGCATCGCGCCTTGCCAGCCTAAAGGCTTTGGCTGTGCGATTACCTCATTATGGCAATATGCGCCAAATCTATCGTCAGGGCTTTCGCCCATTGACGATATTGCATTATCCCATGAACGCCAACGATCCTGAACGGGCCGCAAGGCGATTTTTTGAGGACGCGGAACAGGCTGGCCTTCGGTTTGTCGGCTGGGTCGACGAAAACCTTCGGCTTCGCCATACGGGATGGTATGCGGATAATTATCAGGAAGAAATCTATCGCGGCGCGATCTTCCGCTTGCCCGGTAAACGCGGGCAAGAGCGGTTCGTCGCTGGCTATGGCGAGAGCATGAGTGACGGTTTCGTTCTCGACCTCTCCGAGGTCTGGAACGATGACCTGATCGGTGCCGCCCAAGAGGGCGACCGATTGGCAGAACGGGCAGCAGAAGATGCCCGGGAATATGAGGCGAAGGAATCAGCGACATTGCGGATTGAAGATATTGGCGACGAGCTTAAAAATATTCGTACCGACATTTTAGCTTTGTGTCGCTCAATTCGTGAAGCCTGTCCGGATATTGGACAACATAAACCAATCCGAACAGCCCTGCGACAAAGCCTTCAATTCTATCTGCAAAACCGCAAATCGCTGATCAATGAACGCGAACGGCTGCAAGACAGCTATTGGAATATCGTACCCACATAAGGAAAATCACCATGACAAAAAATCAGGCACCAGATGTCTATGAAGTCTTAACCTATACCCTCTGTGATGGATGGGTTAATTGCTGGACTGTTACCGAAGACAATGGTGAGGAAGTTCCCGATACCTTTGATTCATACGAAGATGCGGAGGCCGAAGTTTTGGAATTTCTAAGCGATATTGAAGATGAAATCAAAAACGGCGAGCGTTCTAAAGATGAAGGATATTCTTCAGAAGATTTTAGAATATCCAAGATAAGGACATCGTAAGCCGTTTTGTTATCATCGCTATATATCCCTCCCGCCATGACCGAGGCCATTTGGTTCTTGGCTGAACGCCAGAACCTTTGGCCCGGTCTATGGCTCACTCCTCATGTTACGGACAACGCCAGACGGCTAAACGCCGCTGGCTGTCCGTTGTCCTGTCGCCCATTTGACGACGATTGAGTTGAAACCTGACCACCAACACATTTGATAGGAATTAATCATGACACTTGAAAAAGCCCAAAAGCTGGTTGGGAACCAGTCAAAACTTTCCCTTCGCAATACTGTATTTGCCCTGTCGCTCCACACTTGGCACAACACACCGGAAGAAAACGAACGGCTTGCAGCCTGTCGTTTGGTCCTAAAATACGGAACGTCCCTTCCCCGCCATGACCGAGGCCGTGTGGTTCATGGCTGAACGCCAGAACCTCCGGCCCGGTCTATGGCTGTGCCAACCTCACGGGCATCCCGGACAATGCCAGACGGCTAAACGCCAAGGCGGTGCTTCGTGACATGCAGAGGTAAAGGCGAGAAATGGTTGTGTGTAATTGAACACATAACAGGAGGAAAGATTATGACATGCGTACATAACAAACGAGCAAACACAGCTCCGGCAAATGCAGTTTATATTGGGCGGCCCGGTAAATGGGGCAATCCATTTAAAATGGGCAAGGATGGATCACGGGTGGAAGTGATTGAGAAATTTAGCGCATATATTGGATGCCGCCCGGAGTTACAGGCGGTAATCAAACGTGAATTACGCGGCAAGAATTTAGTGTGCTGGTGCGCTCCGGCGGCTTGTCATGGTGATGTGTTGCATCGAGTGGCAAACGGATAGCTTCAGCAAAAGCGGATCGGCAGATCGCTGCCGTACCTAAAAATAGCCCTGCCGGAGAGTTCCGACAGGGCTATTGGTTTCAGGGATATTTCTTGGTGGGATGCTCATGTGTGAATTTATCCACCAAATTTGCGGTGATGCCTGTACCGGGGAAGGCCAGCACGCCGATGGGCATTAACTCCAGCATGTGATCGTTACGCATGAAGCCAGCGCGTTTCTTACCGTATTTATTCCATTCCGGCTTGAACACCACTCAATCGACAGGCGGTGGCAAGTGTGGCAATAGTCAGAGCCTAGTTTGTGCCTATGAAGCCAATAGTCAGCGAATATTGTGAAACTTGTCGAGGGCTGCGAATATCATCTCGCAAAAGTCCTTATATTGCCACCAACGACAACC
>WASW01073494.1_pt1 | contig 11826 bp, 12 predicted proteins | sample 5698521 | NCBI WGS metagenome assembly WASW01 (sample SAMN11175560, study PRJNA528189) | sponge metagenome | isolation source: marine sponge | host: Leucetta | place: Antarctica: Western Antarctic Peninsula, King George Island | collected 2013-01
TTTACGCGGACAGCAGCGCACGCTGACGAGTTTGTCCAGTTCCGTCTAGGTACGGATGTCGCGCTGATTTGGGGTATTCTCTATCATATCTTCGAAAATAAATGGGAAGATAAAGAGTACATCAAGCAACGTGTCTGGGGTATGGATCAAGTCCGTGCCGAAGTGAAAAAGTGGACGCCTGAAGAGACAGAGCGAGTAACCGGTGTTCCGGGTGCGCAGCTTCGTCGCGTTGCACGTACCTTGGCCAACAATCGCCCAGGCACAATTGTCTGGTGCATGGGTGGCACACAGCACACCAGCGGTAACAACAATACGCGTGCATACTGCACATTGCAGTTGGCATTGGGTAACATTGGTACTCAAGGTGGCGGTGCAAACATCTTCCGTGGCCACGACAACGTTCAAGGTGCAACAGACTTCTGCATCTTGTCGCACTCTCTGCCAGGCTATTATGGCCTGTCCAAGGGCGCTTGGAAGCACTGGTCACGTGTTTGGGATGTCGACTACGACTTCCTGAAGGGTCAGTTCCAAGAAGAGAAAATGATGAACTCAAAGGGCATTCCGGTGTCACGTTGGGTTGATGGTGTTCTCGAGAACAAGGACAATATTGATCAGCCAGATAACCTTCGTGCGATGGTTTACTGGGGTCACGCTGTGAACTCACAGACTCGTTTGCCAGAAATGAAAAAGGCGATGGAGAAGCTATATCTGATGGTTATCATCGATCCAGTGCCAACATTCGCTGCCGTCATTCCTGATCGTCAAGACGGTGTCTATGTTCTTCCAGCAGCAACGCAATTCGAAACACGTGGTTCCGTAACAGCGTCTAACCGCTCATTGCAGTGGCGTGACAAAGTTATTGATCCAATCTTCGAAGCGCGTACCGACCATGAGATCATGGGGATGTTCGCGAAGAAATTCGGCTGGGCCGATAAGTTCTTCAAGAACATTAAAATGGATGATTTGGGTAACGGTCGTTCCGAACCAAACATTGAAGAGGTCACACGCGAATTCAATGGTGGTATGTGGACAATCGGCTACACAGGTCAATCGCCTGAGCGCATGAAGATGCACATGGCGAACCAGTCAACATTTGACCGTACGACACTTCTCGCGAGGGGTGGTCCGGCAAATGGAGACTACTATGGTCTGCCTTGGCCTTGCTGGGGAACGCCGGAGATGAACCACCCAGGTACGCCTGTGTTGTACGATACGTCTAAGCCCGTTGCTGAAGGTGGCTTGAACTTCCGCGCTCGATTTGGTGTGGAACGTAATGGCTCTAACCTGCTTGCCGAAGGCTCATACCCTGTTGGGAACGAGTTGAAGGACGGTCACCCTGAGTTCTCTATGGCCATGCTTAAAAAGCTTGGTTGGGACCAGGATCTAACTGACGCAGAACGTGCTGCAATCGAGAAAGTTGCTGGTGACAAGACCAACTGGAAGACCGACCTCTCGGGTGGTATCCAGCGTGTTGCTATCAAGCATGGCTGTGCACCATTCGGTAACGCTAAAGCGCGTACGGTTGTCTGGACGTTCCCAGATCCGGTGCCATTGCATCGTGAGCCACTTTACACGCCACGTCGTGACCTTCTGCCGAAGTACGAGACATATTCGGATAAGCAGGCTTATCGTCTGCCAACCAAGTATGCTTCGATCCAAAAGCAGGACTTCTCTAAGGACTTCCCGATTATCTTAACGTCGGGTCGACTTGTGGAGTACGAAGGTGGCGGTGACGAGTCACGTGCTAACCCATGGCTTGCCGAACTGCAGCAAGACATGTTCTGTGAGATCAACCCAGTTGATGCCAACAACGTTGGTATTAGAGACGGGTCCATGATGTGGGTAGAAAGCCCAGAGGGTGGACGCGCTAAGGTGAAGGCGCTTGTTACTGAGCGTGTTGCATCGGGCGTTGTCTTTATGCCGTTCCACTTTGGTGGGCATTGGATGGGTGAGGACCTCAGGTCCAAGTACCCAGAGGGTGCTGATCCATATGTACTTGGCGAAGCCTCCAATATGTGCGGAACGTACGGGTATGACTCGGTGACCCAAATGCAGGAAACCAAAGTCACGCTCTGCCGTGTCAAAACAGCGTGAAATAGGGAGACACAGAAATGGCTAGAATGAAATTCCTGTGTGACGCAGAACGGTGCATCGAATGCAACGCCTGTGTCACCGCGTGCAAAAACGAGCACGAGGTTCCCTGGGGCATTAACCGTCGCCGTGTTGTGACGATTAATGACGGAAAACCTGGTGAACGCTCAATCTCAGTAGCGTGTATGCATTGTTCCGATGCGCCGTGTATTGCGGTGTGTCCGGTGGATTGCATCTACGAGACTGAAGAAGGTGTCGTGCTCCACTCTAAAGACCTCTGCATCGGTTGCGGTTATTGCTTCTATGCGTGCCCGTTTGGCGCGCCGCAGTTCCCACAAGCCGGCAACTTTGGATCTCGTGGCAAGATGGACAAGTGTACCTTCTGTGCCGGTGGTCCTGAGGATGACAACTCCTCGGCCGAATTCCAGAAGTACGGTCGTAACCGCCTCGCGGAAGGTAAATTACCGATCTGTGCTGAAATGTGCTCAACCAAAGCACTTCTCGGTGGAGATGGTAGTATGATCTCTGATATCTACCGTGAGCGTGTCGTGTCCCGTGGCTTCGGCTCGGGTGCATGGGGGTGGGGTACTGCCTACGATCTAAAGGCTGGTACCTGACCTCTCGGTCATAGCTAAAGTCAGGTGGCGGCATCTTGCGATTGTAGGGTGCCGCCCCTCCTTTATCTACGGTATACTAGATTTCATAAATGATTCTTGCACCGTTAAGCTGGTGTAGGCGGACCAATAAAAAAATATGAGGAACGCCAATGTTAAATAAGCAAGTTTTCAAGACGCTAGGTGTTGTGTGTTTCGCGCTTGTTGTGCTGGCTGGATGTCGTCCAGAAGAGCAAAACAGGCCGCTGAAATACAAGGCCGGTATGTATCCGGGCGGTGCGCCGACGTCTAATATAAGTGAGGCGTCGCTCACAGAGCTCCGCCAACGTGCACGCCTTCAAGGCGGTGTGTCAGCTGGAAACGGCGGGGGGGCAGCTCCATCGCGTAGCAGCAAAGCGCGTCCGCCAGAGCCGAGTGATGCGACCAAAGCGCTTCAGAAGCGTGGTTTATATCAAGGTGGGAACTAATCGTCCTTAAGAGTGGGGATGATAAAGACATATTTGGAGTAGCCAAATGACAAAGATTTTACATTATATCCGGACCATTAGCCTCGTTGCCTTGATGGTAGTATTCGTTGGCTTCGGGTCTATGGCGATAAACGCCGGTGCGGCACTTGTCAGCGATAATGCAGCACACGCGCAACAAGGTGGGAACGTCCCAGGTAACGCATTGGGGTCGATGTCCGATGCGCAAATGTGGCGTGCGATCAAGGGCGGTATTCGTGGCGATGTCTCTATTCCTGATAAACAAGCCGGGCAGCTCGTCCAGTCTGATGGGGATGCATGGCGCGGTTTCCGTAATGGCCCGTTGGCCACATATGGCGCCTATGCTTTAGCAGGAATTTTTGTATTACTGATCATATTCTTCGTCGTGCGCGGAAAGATCAAAATTGATCACGGACCAGATCCACAGGGTCGTACCATTGAGCGCTTTAACGCACTTGAGCGTGCGGTTCACTGGCTCACAGCCACGAGTTTCATCTTCCTGGCATTTACGGGGCTGAACATCTTATACGGCCGGTATTTCCTGAAAGACATGATTGGCGCTGAGGCGTTTGGTACGATTACGTACTATGGCAAGTTGGGTCACAACTACGTCGCGTTCGCTTTTATGGTGGGCATTATTATGATGTTCCTGCTGTGGGTCCGCTACAACGTGCCAAACGTTCGTGACCTTAAGTGGCTGGCTGTTGGTGGTGGTTTGTTCTCAAAGGGCATGCACCCGGAAGCCGGACGCTTCAACGCGGGTCAAAAAATCATCTTCTGGTCTGTCATCGTTGGTGGCTTCACGCTTTCGCTTTCAGGCGTTGCGATGATGTGGCCATACGAAGTACAGCCCTGGGCTGGCACATTCGCGTTCTTGAATAACTTTGGCCTCGATTTGCCAGTGATCACATCTGAGTTGCAAGAGGTGCAACTTTCAGTGCTATGGCACTCGATTATGTCCATGGTGATGATTGTGATTGTGATTGCGCATATTTATATCGGTTCTGTCGGTATGGAAGGCGCATTCGAAGCCGTGGGCTCGGGTCAGGTTGATGTCAACTGGGCCAAAGAACACCATTCACTTTGGGTTGAAGAAGAAATGCAGAAAGGCTCTGGGCAGCAGCAGGCTGCTGAGTAGCGTCTTTCGCTAAAGGCATAAGAAAAAGGCGACACTTTGGTGTCGCCTTTTTTCGTGGATCAACAATATTTAACTTATTGATATTAGCGCAAAGTTACGTTCGAAAATGAGATCATTTTCTTCGGTTTTGCTATAACAGCGCAGAAAGAGTTAGTTAAGGCGCGCGTTAGATGTTGAGAATTTGTCTGCTGCAGTTGGATTTAAGGTGTTCATCACGGCGCCAGCTGCGACCGAAATGATAAGTGCGGCAATACCGCCAATGACTACTGATTTCATTTGTTTCACCATCTCCTATTACCGGCAACCATTATGCCGATTGCCTTAAATGTAGTACTTTTTTATTCAATTTCAAGAGTTTACTCGTGTATGAGCGCTCTCGTCTTGTCACGACTAGCGCTGAGACAGCCAGCAGAGTAGGCTGCTGATATAGAAAGGGATTTGTCATGAGCAACAATGATCAAGAACTGGAGGCGGAGACGGCTGCGCGTGTGATGCGTGACATTGGACTGGATGGTTTTATGGAACAAATGGGGCATCTGCAGACGAGTTTGGACAAGGTTGGGCAGGGGATGGAATCCTTAGGTTCAAGCGTTGTTCGCCAAGGCACGGATACAGAGAATTTAGCTGCTCATGTTCTGGCTCTGGAATCCCTGATGGCTGTCATAATTCGGCAAATCCCTGTGGACTTGGCTGAAGTTCGCCGTGAAGCCAATCGCCGGGCAAATGCATCACGCACACCTGGAGAGCGCACCAACTCTGTGGTTGCTAATCTCGCTGAGGATATAATCAAGCGCGCTGATGATTGAATGTGTAATCCGCCCTTGGCGATGTCGATCAAGGTGATATCGTATCACCAATTGGATAGGCGTGATCTCGTCTGAATACGTTATGGAGATGACTAAATGAGTGAGCAACTTCGGCTCAGCCAACTTGTATGTTCCAGGTTGTGCCATGATCTTGTTGGTGCAGCTGGTGCTGTTAATGCAGGCTTGGAAATTCTGGCTGAAATGGGCGGGCTTGATGATAGTGCCATGGGATTGGCCATGAACAGCGGTCATGAACTGACGCGGAGGTTAGCGTTCTACCGCGTTGCATTTGGTGCGGGTGGGGCCGGTAGCGACGGCGCGGATGTGACAGTTCTGAAGAAGCTCGCCAACGAATTTTTAATTTCAGGGAACACTAAGCTCGATTGGCCTGAACCAGAAGGGGATGTGAAGCCGCTTGACCCAACAATGGGCAAGCTTTTGCTCAATCTTATCTTAATTGCCTCTGAATGTTTGCCACGCGGTGGGCAGGTGAACGTTCAGGTCGCCGAAATTGAAGGCCAGACCGGTATCGCCATCGCAGCCACAGGCGTGGATGCGGGATTGCGAGAAGATCTCGCGCGTGGATTAACACCCGGTCACACAGCAGCCTCTCTGGATAGTCGTTCGATCCATAGCTTGATCACGCAACTGCTTGTCATTGAAGCTGGATGTGAACTTGAGGTTGCTGCGGATGAGGGCACAGTGCAGTTTGCTGCCTTATCCACATCTCAATAGGCTGTAAATGAAACGCTGTCTGATTGTTGATGATTCAAAAGTGATCCGCTTGGTCGCACGTAAAATTTTACAAGAACTTGAATTTGAGATTGAAGAAGCTGCGGATGGCCGCGAAGCTCTGGAAATTTGTCAAAAAGAGATGCCTGATGGTGTACTTTTGGATTGGAGTATGCCGATCGTGACAGGTATCGAGTTCTTACGCGAATTGCGTCGGATGCCTGGTGGTGATGCGCCAATTGTTGTGTTCTGCACAACAGACAGTGATCTGGCGCATATTCAAGAAGCTATAGAGTCAGGCGCAAATGAATACATCATCAAGCCGTTCGATAGTGAAACTATTAAACACAAGTTCTCACAGGTCGGCTTACTTTAAGTAATCAACTAAATTCAATAGATGAGTTTTAAGCGTGTTGCGCTGCGGGCATCGTTTCCGGGTCACGTAGCACATATCCTCGCCCCCAAACGGTTTCGATGTAGTGATCGCCACCTGTCGCATCTGCTAACTTTTTGCGGAGCTTGCAGATAAACACGTCGATAATCTTCAACTCAGGCTCGTCCATGCCACCATATAAATGGTTCAGGAACATTTCCTTTGTCAGAGTCGTGCCTTTGCGCAAGCTGAGGAGTTCAAGGATACCGTATTCTTTGCCCGTAAGATGCACAGATTGGCCTTCAACTTCGACCATATGCGTATCGAGGTTCACTGACATTTGACCGGTATGAATAATCGAATGCGCATGACCTGCGGAGCGACGAACAATCGCTTGCACGCGTGCCATCAGTTCAGATTTATCAAATGGCTTGGTCAGATAATCATCGGCACCAATCCCAAGACCCTTAACTTTCATTTCGGACTCGGTAAGTCCGGACAAGATCAGTACAGGTGTCTGAACACGGGAATCACGAAGTCGTCGCAATACCTCAAGGCCATCCATATCAGGCAACATCAGATCCAGGATCATGATGTCATATTCATATAGTTTGCCAATTTCCAAACCATCTTCGCCGAGATCAGTAGCATCCACCACCATGCCTGCTGTCTCCAGCATTAGCTTAACGGTTGCTTGTGTCGTCGGGTCGTCTTCAACTAAAAGTACGCGCATGCTTCCCCTCCGGGCTCGAATTTGGCCGCGAATCGATGTTCGTTAACCATAATACCATTTGCGGAGTCTACGCCAAACCCTTTAGCAATTTTTCGAAATGCCGGCTCAACGTGAGATTCCAGCGATTTCGGTCAATTATGGACAAAAATACCCAGTAATGGCCGTTAACCATAAGCTGGCTGGGCGTTGCGAGACGAGACTGTTAACTGTTGATACCGTGCTGATTACAAAATAAGCAACTAAATCTATCGAAGACATAAAATGCGCACACATTATCTAGACACGTCCTTTACCAAACATTAGGTGTGTTGGTGCATTCTAATTCTGAGTTTTCGTGTTAGTTTTAATGCGAATGGGACGAGACGGGACATAATTTTTTGCGTGTATTCTCGAATAACATTGCGAACGAAGTGGCGCGCCTTCCAGGTCATCAAGTGTTTGGACGGGTTGCAGACATCATTGGCCTGATGGTTGAAATCGGTGGTCTTCAAGGAACCTTGTCGATTGGTGATCATGTGCGTGTCGATGGTCGTAAGGGCCATCATGTGATTTGCGAAGTGATTGGCTTTCGAGGTGGACGCGCGCTTGCGATGCCGTTTGGCGCACTGGATGGTATTGGTCTTGGATGCCAGGCTGAACTCGCCTCGACGGAGCCTTCAGTATATCCAGATGAATCATGGCTTGGGCGGGTTATCGATGCGTTCGGTAATCCTGTCGATGACAAAGGTGCCATTATAGCTGGCGTTACGCCGTATCAAATCCATGCATCTCCGCCGTCAGCTCATAAACGACGCCGCGTCGGCGAGAAAATTGATCTGGGTGTCCGGGTTATGAACACATTTTTGACCACGTGTCGCGGGCAACGGATGGGGATTTTCGCAGGCTCTGGTGTGGGCAAGTCGACTTTGCTATCGATGATGGCACGAAACACGGATGCCGAAATTAGCGTCGTTGGCCTGATTGGCGAGCGTGGCCGCGAGGCCAAAGAATTTATCGAAGATTATCTCGGCGAAGAAGGAATGAAGCATACGGTTGTGATCGTTGCAACGTCGGATGAGCCACCACTGGTTCGCCGTCAGGCCGCGTATACAACACTGGCAATTGCCGAATACTTCCGAGATCGTGGCCGGAACGTGCTGTGCATGATGGACAGTGTGACGCGTTTTGCGATGGCGCAGCGTGAGATCAGCTTGTCGGCGGGTGAGCCACCTGCATCCAAAGGTTACACGCCATCTGTGTTTGCAGAACTGCCGAAGCTTTTGGAACGCGCAGGTCCGGGCTCTGAAAACCAAGGCGACATTACAGGGCTGTTCACCGTATTGGTTGAGGGTGATGATCATAACGAGCCCGTGGCCGATGCTGTACGCGGTATTCTGGATGGCCACGTTGTGCTCGACCGCCAAATTGCTGAGCGCAACCGCTATCCGGCGATCAACGTGCTACGGAGCATTTCCCGAACCATGCCTGGATGTAACACAGATCCGCAAAATGCCGCCATTACCCGTGCCCGCCAGTTATTATCGACATACGAAGATATGGCAGAATTGATCCGCCTTGGCGCGTACCGTAAAGGTTCAGATCCAGCGATTGACGAAGCGATCAGTTACTATCCAATGCTTGAAGAATTTCTCGGCCAAAAGATAGGCGACTCCGTTACATTGGCAGATGGGTATAACCGCCTATATGAGATATTGGGCATGCCGGGTGATGTGCCCGAACAGCCACCTGCTGATGGCGCGAGTTAATCTGGATGGTGCGAGATTTCAAAGCGCTGGTTCGTCTCAATGACTGGGAAGTCGACCAAAAACGCCGTGCGCTCGCTGTAGAACTCCAGAAACTGGAAACCCTGTTCGACTTACTGCAAAGACTCGAAGATGAACTTGCATACGAACAAGAGCAGGCATCACTGATGCCGACCGAAGGCGGGATAACGTATGGGGCATATGCAGCCAACGCCATAGCGCGCCGTGAAGACTATCAAGCACGCATCCAGGAACAAGAGCAGATCGTCGCTGCATCCCGCGAGCAACTCCGTCTGGCATTTCTTGAATTTAAGAAATTCGAAATTTCAGAAGAGCGACGGGTCGACAAAGTCGAAGCCGATATTGCACGTGCAGAACAGGCTGACCTCGATGAAATCGGCGTGACTGGACATAACCGTAAGAACCGCTAAGGCGCTAAGCGATCAAGTAGACCGCGATCTTTCCAGTGTGGTTGACGGTCTTCAATTTGAACGTCGTGTTCGGTATTCTTAGCCCGCCTGTTCAACGTAACCTCAAGCCAGCTTGGAATAATTTGATCGTTGATATCTTCGAGGATGGTCTGTGCCGTTTCTTCAAGTGTGACGTCACTGGTCTTCCAAATCGTATCTAGATATGTCGCCAAACTATCGGGGCTTAGAATATCGCGGTCCGGGACATAGCGGAGACGGATCGTTGTCTCACCCATTTCTGCACGATGTGTGACGACGGCATCGTGGCGAGGTTGCGGTGCTGGATTGATCTTTAGCAAGTTGCGGCGATCGCGGATGGTGTTGTCGAGTGTTGTCATATTTTAAATCACCATGCCGCCGCTGGGGACGGTCACTGTTGGGCCCGATTTAGGAATTTCAATGAAATTGCCGGGGGCAGCTTGAAAACCTACAGAACCTTCGAGACCTGTAACCTCCAGCGCATCAGTGTAGAGCCGTCGAATATCCTCGCGCATGTGAGACTGTAACGGTGTGTCAGTTCGGAGCACCACGTCCAGCCGTTTGTTCTTATTTCCAACCAGACCATCGATTTGCAAATGCCCAAGTTCGGTCAGTGTTAAGTCGATGACAAAGCGTGTATCGCCATTTCCTGGACCGTCTTCATCCTCGTCCTCTTGATCGCGGACGAGCATTTGCAGGCGGTCAATTTCGCCGCCAAATAAGAACGGTACAGCATGTAATCGCCAATCACCCGTCAAGGGGTCTTCGAAGTTCCTGGTCATTTGATTGAGGTCTGTACGCATTCGTGCTGCTAGCTCAGGGCGCTGGCGCTCCAGAATGCGGGATGGTCCATCACCCATCCAGTTTTTCATGTCACCACCTCGAAGAACGGATAGGAAGAACAAAACGTTTGTTGATAATTGCCCATCTGCACGGGGCAGGGCTGTTTGTATGATATGTGTATATGCACCAGGAGCCGCGTTTCGTAGCAAGGTTAATGCTTCGTCCAATGCGAACCAGTCGCCATCGAATAAAGGTGCTGCGCCACTGACTTGTTCTGCGTGGAGTGCACCACCGGGGGGGGCTGGCGTTAGGGAAACGATCTCGAATTTGATCTGCGTCCCAGGCGGCAAGGTCTCGCTTGTGGGTAATGAAATGGGACCTGCATGCGTTTGCACAACAGTTTGGCCAATACCTTGTCGGCCACTGACGACTCCGCTCAAAGTTTGCCCTGATGCTAACGATATGGGTGTGCCCGTCGGTGCAGGTGTTAAAATCGGTGGTTGGGTTGATGGGACATTGACGCTGATGATTTTGACGACCAGTTGACTGCCATTAGGGAATATCTGTCCGGCGTTTGCCGCGCTGGCCGGAGTCGCACCGCCTTGAGGAATGCCAGGAGTGAGATTTACCTGAGGTGGCGTGGCTCCCGTTGGTGTTGCTATTGGGTTTCCGGTGATCTGAGGAGATGTGTTTTGTCCGAGAGCTGGTGTTCCAGAGGTCCCCGGAGCCTGCGGGATAACTTGCAGCGCCCCGTTAACGGCTATGGGCCGCAACAGGTTTGCGGTAATAATTGCACCTGGCCGGGCGACAACAGGTTCGACGGGGGTGCCTGCCTGCGCCACCGTTGCGTTTGGATTGGTTAAGGCATTGGGTATGCTCGTTGTTACATTTTGCGCGTACGTCAAAGGCTGGCCTGTCGTCGCGCTTAACAAGGCGCGCGTTGATGTGCCGCTCCCAAGTGATTGCAGAATCAGGGCATCGCCGGCTTTTACATTTGTTAGTCCGCTAAGCTTTATGGTGATGTCGCCTAAGGACGATTTTAGCTTTAGCTGCGTGGCATCAAGTATTTGGCTAACGATGACATCAAGCTTCGTGCCGCTTGGAAGGTCGGTTAATGCAGGTGGTGCTTCGATGATAATCGTGCGGGGGAGTGCCACCAGTGGTGGCGGAGGAGGCGGTGGTGATGGGGGTGTGACGGTGCTCATGTAGCCTAAGCGGAATCGCGGCGGATAATGCGAGCGATATCCAACACATCCTCAGCAGCCTCACTTTCGGGGTTGCGGTTCAAGATTGCTGTTTGCGCACGGATTGCGGCACGGACTTTCTTATCGCGCCGGATTGAACCCAAATGCTCAGGTGAGTATTTCAAGAACCCAACGCATGCCTTGTTCAAAGTGTTGTAAGTGCGGTCACCTTCGGTAGTTGAACTCATCATATTGGTGACAACTTTGATGTTGGCTTCTGGTCGCTCATTGTGCGTAATTTTGATGAAGGCATAGCCATCGGTAAGTGACGTTGGCTCATCGGTGACGACGACAATGATCTTATCGGCAGCATAAGCGAGACGTTTCACAGTACTTTCAATCCCGGCACCCAGATCAAGAATGACATAATCATAGTTTGCAGCAATCAGCGTTAATTCATCCAGCAACGACTGCAAGCGGTTCCCTGCAAGGTTTGCCAAACCGCCAGACCCCGAACGACCTGCGATGACATCAAAGTCACCTTCTTCATAAATGGTCACAGCTTGGGCCAAGCTGACCCGCCCTGCGAGTACGTTGCCCAAGTCATTTTTGACGGTAAGTCCTAATTGAATATCCAGGTTCGCTAACCCAAGATCGCCATCAAAGAGCAGCACGCGCTTATCTGCTTTTGCCAAC
>WASW01045764.1_pt1 | contig 11818 bp, 10 predicted proteins | sample 5698521 | NCBI WGS metagenome assembly WASW01 (sample SAMN11175560, study PRJNA528189) | sponge metagenome | isolation source: marine sponge | host: Leucetta | place: Antarctica: Western Antarctic Peninsula, King George Island | collected 2013-01
TTGCAGAGGAATACCCGCCGATTTACAAGGTCATTGATGCGGTGGGGGCGGTCGGTAATAAAGGAGATAAGGCATATCTGATTTATATGGCCATGCGGTTGCTGGAGATGCATCGCCTGTTAAAGCCGACCGGAAGTATATATCTGCATTGCGACCCGACCATGAGCCATTCTCTCAAAATGATGATGGATGCGATATTCGGCAAAGCGAATTTCCGCAATGAAATTGTTTGGTGTTACAAGTCTGGTGGGGCTAGCAAGCGATGGTTCGCCAGAAAACACGACACACTCCTCTTTTATGCGAAGAATGGAAAATGTTGCGAGTTTAATCTGCTAAAGGTCAAGTCCTATGGTCAGTCTGGTGGTGGTCATGGTGGAGCTGTCAAATATCACAAAGATGAAAAGGGTATATACTCTATCGTGATGGCCCGCGACTGGTGGGAAATCCCAATGTTGGCTACAACTCATAGTGAAAGACTGGGCTACCCGACACAAAAGCCGCTTGCCCTGTTGCGGCGCATTATCGAGGCTTCCAGCAATGAAGGCGACATGGTGCTTGACCCGTTTTGCGGTTGCGCCACAACTTGCGTAGCGGCACAGGATTTGGGGCGCGAATGGATAGGCATAGACATATCACCGCTTGCCGCAAAGCTGATAAAGGATCGCATGGAGTTGGGCTTCTTTGGGCGGATAAATCCCCGAACCGATTTACCAAAGCGGACAGATCAATCACCGCGCCCGTCCCGCAATATAAATCACGACCTGTTCGGCAAACAGGAAGGGCGGTGCAACGGGTGCGGCCATGCCTTCCCGTTCCAGAACTTCACCCGCGACCATGTTATACCCACCGTTCGAGGGGGCGGGAATACGGATACAAATTTGCAACTGCTTTGCGGCCATTGCAATTCAATCAAGGGCGACAGGGATATGCCCTATCTGTTAAGCCAACTGAAACAAAAGGGATATTTACCCGGGTAAGAAACAATCAGCATAGCAACGTGGCTAGAAAAGGCCGATGACTACGCTTCGGACGGGACACCTTCAGAGGAGCTATTCAAGGATGGTTAATTATGCTGGTAGTTCCCAAAATAAGCCCTTCAGAATAAGCTTGGTTAGGGCGCATAACGGATAATCTCGCCATTGCGTTGTTCGTCTGGCGACAATAGCTCAAGAAAAAGCGGTGCAATATCGGCCGGCGCAAGCAGAGTTTCAGGGTCTTCGCCCGGCATGGCTTGCGTCCGCATGGCGGTGCGCACTGGCCCGGGAGAGAGCAGGTTGGCCCGTAATTTGCCGTTTGCATGCTCATTGGCCCAGCTTTGCACCAGCGCATTGAGGGCCGCTTTGCTGGTGGCATAAGTCGCCCAATAGGGCGTGGCCTTATGCGCTGCCCCGGAGGTTACAAACACAGCACGCGGGGCCTCGGCCTGCATCAACAAAGGCTCCATGGCGCGGATGAGGCGGGCATTGGCAGTCACATTAACGGCCATCGCCGTGTCGAACGCATCTGGTTTGATATGCGCCGTCGGGGTGAGCGGCCCCAGCACGCCGGCATTGCCGACCAGCATGTCGAGGCGGCCCCAGCGTTCGGCCAGTGTTCCGCCGAGCTGGTCGATGGCCACGCCATCGGTGATATCCATTGGCACGCCTGTGGCTTCTCCACCACCCTTGATAATGGTGTCATAGAGTTCTTCCAGCGCACCTTGTGTGCGGGCCAGTAGTAAAACATGCGCCCCGGCCATTGCCAGTGCGTGTGCGCAGGCAAAACCAAGACCGCGACTGACCCCGGTGACAAGCGCGAGTTTGCCGGAAAAATCATGCAATTGTGGCATCACACCTGTTCAGACAACAGTGATAATTGCTGAGTATGGTCGCCACCCTGCTGGTCGGTCAGCACGGTCGGGTAGTCGCCGGTGAAACAATGGTCAGCATACTGTGGCCGGTCATTATTGCGCCCCTCGGGGTGGCCCATCGCTTTATACAGACCGTCAATGCTTAAAAATGCGAGACTGTCGACACCGATATAATCACGTATTTCTTCCAGCGAGTGATTGGCAGCCAGTAATTGCTGTTGGTTTGGTGTGTCGATGCCGTAAAAATCCGGATGAGTGAACGGTGGTGCGCTGATACGCATATGCACTTGTTTGGCCCCGGCCTCGCGCACCATCTGGACAATTTTTACCGAGGTGGTCCCGCGCACAATCGAGTCATCGATTAAAATGATTCGCTTTCCTTCTACACATGCGCGATTGACATTATGTTTCAGCTTTATCGAAAAAGCGCGAATCGATTGCTGTGGTTCAATAAAAGTGCGACCAACATAATGATTGCGGATAATCCCTAGCTCGAATGCAATACCCGAGGATTTGCTATAACCAATCGCTGCTGGCACGCCGCTATCGGGAACGGGAATGACCACATCGGCCTCAACATGGCTTTCAGCAGCCAGCTGACGGCCAAACGCCTTGCGGCATTCATATACACTGTGTCCGCCAACCGTGCTATCGGGGCGCGCAAAGTAAATATATTCGAAAATACAGGGGCGCGCCGGTGTCGGTGGGAAAGGTTTGTGGCTTTCAAGGCCATCTTCGGTGATCACGACAATTTCACCATTTTCAACTTCGCGGATAAATTTAGCTCCGATAATATCCAGCGCACAGGTTTCAGAAGCGAGAATATAGCACCCGTCGAGTTGGCCAATGACCAGCGGGCGGATGCCGAGCGGGTCGCGCGCGCCGATCAGTTTTTTATTAGTCAGCACAACCAGCGCGTAAGCACCTTCAATATGAAACAGTGCATCGGTAAAACGCGCCAGCGTGTTTATTCGCGTAGATCGCGCCACCAGTTGCAAGATCACTTCTGTGTCGGAGGTCGACTGAAAAATCGCGCCCTTATGGACGAGATCCTCGCGCAGCGACAGAGCATTGGTCAGGTTGCCATTATGGGCAACGGCAAAGCCACCGCCCGCCAGATCGGCAAAAAGCGGTTGCACATTACGCAAAACTGTCTCGCCGGTGGTAGAATAACGCACATGGCCACATGCGACATTGCCGCTTAACTGATCAAGAATACGGGCCTTGGTAAAATGATCGCCGACCAGCCCGAGGCGGCGTTCAGCATGAAAATGATGGCCATCAAATGAGACGATACCGGCTGCCTCCTGCCCGCGATGTTGTAGGGCGTGAAGCCCAAGAGCAGTCAGTGCGGCGGCGTCTGGATGGCCGAAAATGCCAAACACACCACATTCTTCGCGTAGCCTGTCGTCGGTAAAATACATTTACTCGACCCTTTCCGTATTACGGATGAGACGCTCCATCAGGTCGCGCTCGGATTGTTTATAGCCTGTGTAGACATCGCTGTCTTCAATTTCGTCTACAACTGTTTCCCGTTTGACAGTCTCGTCAATAGCCCGGTCAAGGGTTCCTCTGATTGCTTGCCCGCCAAGCTCTTCGATTGTTGCCGTTGGCACTTTGTCACTCAGCAGACCAGTAATATTGGAAACGTTGAGTGGCAGGCGGTCCATTGGCACCACCGCTAGCATGATCCGTGTACCCGTCTGCAAAAGTGGCCGCATTCTGGCTTTGGCAATCCAGTCAGGATGGTCTTTTTCGGGAATGATGAGGACGGCAATAAAATAACTGAGGCAGACGATAAACATACCCCGCAGGCCGCCAAAAACGACCCCGAGTGTGCGGTCCAGTGCGCCAATGGAACTTGCCTTGAGTGAGTTGATAAACCTATTTGTTGTTAGTGAAAAGGTGACCAGCACAAAAAGAAAGACCAGCAATAGAGAGCCGATATTGACCACTTCGTCAATATCAATATAGCGCGCCAGAAGCGGTTTTAGCATCGGGCCGAGAAAAATCGCCGCATAGCCCGATAGAATCCAGCCGGTGATTGATAATATTTCCTTGGTGAAGCCACGGATTACGGATAGCACCGCCGAAATTAGTAGCACGGCGAAAATCACGTAATCAAGGGCTAGCAAATCCATAAGGCTCATAACTAGCATGAGTCGGGCCGATTATTGTGCTGAAACGCCCGGTTATTGCGCTGGAATGTCAAGGGCCGCGATCAGGCTGGCCAAATCTTTAATATCATGCCGTTTTAGCCCTGCATTATCGCCTTTGCTGGTTGGCGGTGCGAACGCCATTTTGAAACCGAGCTTGGCGGCTTCTTTCAGGCGCACTGCATTTTGCGTTACCGGTCGCACGGCACCCGACAGGCTAATCTCGCCATAGACTACGCTTTGGGCCGGCACCGGGGTGCCGATGAGAGATGAAATTAGCGCGGCGGCGACCGCTAGATCGGCGGCTGGCTCATTGATCCGCAAGCCACCAGCGACGTTGAGAAACACGTCACGGCCGACAAAAGACATACTGCAGCGTGCCTCAAGCACGGCTAGAACCATGGACAGACGATTGGCGTCCCAGCCAACAACGGCACGCCGTGGTGTTGCCAGCGAGGAGGGGGCGGCGAGTGCCTGAATTTCAACTAGCACCGGGCGCGTACCCTCAATACCGGCAAATACAGCCGCCCCGGGTACATTATCATCGCGCCCTTGAAGAAACAGGGCTGAGGGGTTTTGCACCTCAATAAGCCCATCGGAGCACATTTCAAAAACGCCAATTTCATGCGCTGGCCCAAAACGATTTTTAACGGTTCGCAAAATACGAAACTGATCGCCACGATCACCCTCGAAATAAATCACCGTATCGACCATATGTTCCAACACGCGCGGCCCAGCGATTTGGCCATCCTTGGTTACATGGCCAATCAGAATCAATGCTGTATCATTGTTTTTGGCGAAATGGATGAGTTCTTGACCGGCCACACGCACTTGCGAAACCGTCCCCGGGGCGGCTTCAATGGCTGGCGACCACATGGTCTGAATGGAATCGATTACCACTAGCGCAATATTTTTTTCGCTCTTCAGGGTTTTACAAATATCGGCCACATTGGTCTCGGAAGCCAGTTCGACCGGCGCATCGGCCAAGTCAAGGCGCGCGGCGCGTATACGTAATTGTGCCAGGGCTTCCTCGCCCGACACATAAATCACCCGTCGGCCCGCTTTGGCCAGCGTGGCGGCTACTTGCAATAACAGGGTGGATTTGCCAATCCCCGGGTCACCGCCAATAAGGCTGGCCGAGCCGGGGACCAACCCACCGCCCAGAACGCGGTCAAATTCCCCCAGCCCAGCGTGCAGGCGGTCGCACTGCGTGTCGGAACCGGCCAGTGTGCTCAGAGTAATTGATTGCCCTTTGGCCTGTTTGGCACCGCGCCCGATGGGTGGCGCGCTGCTGCCGGGTCCTTCGGAAATGCTATTCCATTGATTGCAGCTTTCGCATTTGCCTGACCATTTACTGGTTACGCTACCGCAATTATGGCAGACAAAACTGCTGAGCGTCCGCCCCATCTCTAGGGTGCCAGCGTGGCAGCCTGTTCAATATCAGGTTCAATATCGAGCTGCTGGCCTTCGACTTCAATCGGCCCTTCGGCCAGCCCGTTAATGAATTGCAGCAGAAACGGATCATCCGATTTTTCCAACGCCTCGCTATCACCCTGCCAGATAATTTCTCCCTTATAGAGCAATGCGGTTTTATGCGCGATGGCGCGAACCGAGGTCATGTCGTGAGTGATGGTCAAGGTTGTCGCGCCAAGCTCGTCCACGCAATCGCGGATAAGATGATTGATAACATCGGTCATAATTGGATCGAGACCGGTGGTTGGCTCGTCGAAAAAAATAATATCCGGCTTGGCGGCGAGGGCGCGCGCCAAACCGACACGTTTATGCATACCGCCCGACAGCGCGGCAGGATAGAGGTCAAGAAGCTCGGCCCCCAGACCAACCCGGGCTAGACTTTCAACCGCCAGATCGCGGGCGTCAGCCTCGCTCAAGCCATCATTTTGTAAGCCCTTAAACGCTACATTATGCCACACTGGCAGGCTATCAAACAGCGCGCCATTTTGAAATAGCATGCCGATTTGGCTGTTGATACCGGCCCGTTGCGTACGGTTTAGCCCGACGGTTTCGCGGCCATCAATTTTAATCGATCCGTCATCAGGGGTCAGCAGACCCAGAATAGATTTCAGCATAACCGACTTGCCACTGCCCGAGCCGCCGATCACAACCAGTGACTGGCCTTCTTCAATTAACAAATTGACCCCACGCAAAACATCCTTCGGCCCGAATTTTTTGCGTATGTCTGTCAGGGAAATTTTCTCGTTCATGATGAAAACAGCAGTGAGGTCATCAAATAATTGGCGGCGAGAATGAGGATTGAAGCGGCAACCACGGCATTGGTGGTCGCGCGGCCAACACCTTGCGCACCGCCTTTTGAATGAAAGCCGTGATAGCAGCCCATCATGGCGATGATGAAACCGAACACGGCAGCTTTAATAAGGCCGGAGGAAACATCGTTAAATGATAAAAAGTTAACCGTGCGTTGCACATAAATAGCTGCGTTGAAACCAAATGATTGCGTGCCGACAACGAACCCGCCCAGCACGCCGATAATATCGGCGACCAGCGCCAGCACCGGCATGCACAATGTTGCGGCAATCACCCGTGGGGCAACAAGATATTTATACGGATCGGTCGACAATGTGGTCAGCGCGTCGATCTGCTCGGTAACCCGCATGGTGCCAATCTCGGCTGCGATGGCGGCACTGACCCGTCCGGCCACCATCAACCCGCCAAGCACAGGCCCCAATTCGCGGGTAATGCCCAGTGCCACAATCGAAGAAACAATCGCCTCGGAATTAAACTGGTTGCCGCCATAGTAAATCTGGATGGCCAAGGCACCGCCAGTGAAGAAGCTGGTGAGGGCCACAACCGGCAATGAGTAATAGCCGATCCGCATGATTTGCTGGCCGATGATGTGAAAATAAATCGGTGGCCGCGCCATGGCGGCCAATGTCTGCCATATGAAAATTGAAAGCTGGCCAGCTTGTTCAAAAAACCCAAGAAAGAATCGGCCGATTGTTGCAAATGTTGTCATCGTTACCCCCATAGCGGGCTGAATGACAGCCCTGAAAATTCATGTAAAACTCATGTGTAGATACGCTTATAGCGGTTTCCGAGCTGTGTGAGAAGCTCATAAGAGATTGTGTGACCATCTATCGCCAGCTGGTCTACTGACTGATTGGTGCCGAATATCTCGACCAGGTCGCCGATTTCCGGTAATTTCTCAAAATTTGTCAGGTCAATGGCAAGGCTGTCCATGGAGACCCGACCGAGCAAATGGGCAGGTTTGCCATGGATGAATAATTTGGTGCGTGCGGGTGTCTGATCACCCAGACGCCGCATCAACCCATCCCCATAACCGGCACTGACCAGTCCGATAGTAACATCTTCCGATGCGGTAAAGCTGGCACCATAGCCGAGCGTATCACCGACCGAGAGTTGGCGTATTTGCAAAATCGGGGCTTGCAAGCTGGCCACTGGCGATAATGCGTCAGCCGGTTGGCCACTAGGTGCGCCGCCATACAAGCTAATGCCGATACGTGTCATATCCAGATGATACGCCGCGCCCATAAGCGTGCCGCCGGAGTTTGCCAGCGAAGCGGGGGCGTCCGGTAATTGCTTGAGGACCAGTCGAAAGCGTTCCAACTGGGCGCGGTTCATCGGATGCGTGGTATCCTCCGCGCAGGCCAAATGGCTGGCAATCAGGCTCAGTTTCCAGCCTTCAAACAGGGCGTGATCCTCGGCCAGGTCGGCAATGTCCAGCGCACTCAAACCGAGCCGATTAAAGCCCGTATCGACAAACAGACAGGCTGGTTGGCTGCCTTCAGCCAGACAATGGCTCTGCCAGGCGCGGATCTGATCAAGGGAAATCAGACAAGGGCGAAGGCGCGAAGCCGCAAAATCGGGTGCTGCACCGCGCGGCAAGCCGTTAAGTACATAAATGTCTGCCTCACTATCAATCTCGCTATCAGCCCTAGACAATAGATCGCGCAAGGCAAATGCCTCATGCGCTTGTGCCACAAAGAAGCTGGTACAGCCCGCCGCAGCCAGTGCTGGTGCGACCGCGGCCAGCCCGATGCCATAGGCATCAGCTTTTACCACGGCGGCAGCTTCGGCAGCACCGGAGCATTTTTTCATATGACGGTAATTATCTTGCAGGGCAGAAAGCGAGATTGTGAGAACACCAGTGTCATCATAAGTGTTATCATAAGTGTCATCGTAATACCGTGTCATTCGGGTCACATGGGGTCAGGGGTGATTAGTCAAAACGTTCCGGCAGGTGGGTTTCCTCGGCTAGGTCACTAAAGCGGGTAAACTTGCCCTCAAAAGCCATTTTTGCTGTAGCGGTCGGGCCATGCCGGTTTTTGCCGATAATCACTTCTGCCGCGCCGTGAACCGCATCCATGCGCTCTTGCCAAAGGGCAAACTCTTCGGTTCCCTCTTTGGGTTTTTCGCGCTCCAGGTAATATTCCTCACGATAGACAAACATGACAATATCGGCATCTTGTTCGATGGACCCGGATTCGCGCAAGTCAGATAGTTGCGGTCGCTTGTCATCGCGGTTTTCGACCTGCCGCGAAAGCTGCGAGAGGGCCAGCACCGGCACATCCAGCTCTTTGGCGAGTGCCTTCAACCCTTGTGTGATTTCGCTGACCTCTTGCACCCGGCCATCATTGAACCGGCCTGAAGAGGCTCGCACCAGTTGCAGATAATCGACCACAATCAGGCCGAGGCCGTGCTGGCGTTTCAGCCGTCGTGCGCGTGCGGCCAGCGTGGCAATCGCGATTGCGCCGGTGTGGTCAATATAAAGGGGTGCATCGTTCAGGGCACGCGCGGCTGTGACCAGCCGGTTATATTCATCTTCGTGAATATTGCCCTTGCGGATGTCTGACGATAACACGCCGGAACGCTCGGCCAGCATGCGTGTGGCGAGCTGCTCAGCAGCCATTTCCAGCGAGAAAAACCCGACAACGCCGCCGTCCTTGACCAATACCGAGCCGTCGGGGCGTGCCTCAACATTGCCGGTTTGTTTGGCCTGCAAATAATTATGCGCCACGGTGAAGGCGATATTGGTGGCCAATGCGGTTTTACCCATGGCCGGTCGGCCAGCCAGAATGACTAGGTCGCTTTTTTGCATGCCGCCGAGTAAATTATCAAGCCCCTTAAAACCAGTGGAAATACCCGACAGCTTGCCTTCGCGTTGATACGCGCGTTCAGCCATCGTAATAGCACTGGTGAGGGTCTGCTCAAAAGCCATAAAGCCGGCATTATACGAGCCGGTTTCGGCAATCTCGTAAAGGGCTTGTTCAGCACGGTCGATTTGCCGGTTCGGGTCGTCACCAATATCGGCGTCATAGGCGTCACCAATCATTTCCTCGCCGACGATAATCAGCTCACAGCGCACAGCGAGGTCATAAATCGTCTGGCCGTATTGTTTGGCATTGGCGATGGTGGTGGCATTGCTGGCGAGGCGCGCCAGATAGCCAGCACCACCCAGCTCACGCAGCCCGTCATCCATTTCAAGCCAGGTTTTCAACGTTACCGGCGAGGCCAGATTACCATTGCCAATGAGCTTGGCGATGGCCTCAAAAATCCGTTGGTGAACCGGGTCAAAAAAATGTTTGGGCCTTAGAAAATCAGCGATCTGATCGAAGGCATCATTATTAATCAGCAAGGCCCCCAGCAGGCCCTGCTCGGCTTCGATATTATGCGGCATTTGCCGGTAATCAGGGCTGCTTTGAGTCGCAGGAAGCTGGGTGACAAGTGTTTCCATAAAGGCACATTAGAGCAGGAACAGAAGTTCATCGAATTCAAAAAAAGGAAAAAAGATAGAGATCACATGAAAGAAATACAGCCCTGTTAACAATGGGGAAAACTCGGTCGGGTTTTATGCTTGCGGGCCTTTCCTTTCATCTGCCGATCTATCTTGTTTGCCAGAACCGTTTTCCGCTGCGGGTGGCTTGTGTTTTGCATCTGTGTCTCGCATTTGTGCTTATGTAGAGGTTGCGGTTTCCGTGTCTTCGTCTGCCGGCTCTTCACTCGGTGCCTGCTCACCAGCAGCTTCGATGTTGGCAGTTTTTTCGTCAGCTTCTTCAAGATCTTCTTCAAGCGATATTTCAGCCCCTTCGGTCTCTTCATCGAAGTTTTCTTCCTGATTGATAGTTTCTGTCTCATCGAATCGTTCGGCTGTGACGTCTTTGCCGGCGGCCTGCTGCTCGGCTTCTTCTTCAGTGCGCGCAACATTAATGATAACTTTGCTGTTCACTTCCGGATGCAGCATCACCGTTACGCTATGCAGGCCGAGTGTTTTTATCGGTTGATCTAGCGTGATTTGATTGCGGGCTGTTTCAAACCCTTTTGCGCTTAGTAACTCGGCGACATCGCGGCTCGATACTGAGCCGTAAAGCTGTCCTGTGTCGCCGGATTGGCGGATAATCACGAAGTTTTCGCCGTCCAGCCTGCCGTGTACGGCTTCGGCGTCAGATTTATGCTCAAGGTTGCGCGCCTCCAGTTGTGCGCGCTCATTTTCAAACCGTTTCATATTGGCTTTGGTGGCTCGCAATGCTTTTCCCTGTGGCAGAAGGAAGTTGCGCGCATAGCCGTCTTTTACCGTGACCTGATCGCCCATTTGACCAAGTTTTGCGATGCGTTCCAGTAACACAATTTGCATCAATTTTTCTCCTTATCCCGAGTGTTGTTTGATGGTCCGGTTTTGCCTGATGGTCCGGTCTTGTCTGATGGCTTGTCAGGGGTTCTGGGCAGCTTGCGGAAATTAAATTGCGAATCCACAAAGCCGATTAAGCTGACAGGAATAATCACCCAGGCCATTGTGAGTAAAATGAAATACAACGCAGCCAAAATCCAGTTGCGCCCGTTCCAGCCACGCGAAATAGCATGAATAATGGCCAAACCCAACATAAAATATGCCGCTAAAACGATGGCCGCAAAAACTAGGAACAAGGCCGATACCCAACCATCAAGAACAAGGCCAACAAGCAAGCTGCCAGCCAGCACAAATGCTAGGCTTCCCGGCAGTTCGAGCTGGTCATAATCGGGGCTTGGGCGCAAATTGCGTTTTATCCGAACCAGTATGGCTTGTGCCATTTGCAGGTTGCCAAGCAGCATTAATGGCCAACTGGCAAAACCGGCAACCAATAGTAACAAGGCCACAACCTGCATTTCCTCCAAAGTGGAAACCTTGTAAAGGCGTTGCACCATGCTGGCAATTTCGGATGTATTATACATTGTTTCGGCAAAAACCTGCGGCAAACCACCAGGTTCACCAGCTAGGCTCAAAAACATCAAGCTGGCACCAAGCGCAGATATAGCCAGAGCCGCAAGAATCAACCGGTGTGCCGGATAGAACTTATATTTTTCGTTGTCGCGGCGCGACAAGAGTGCTTGCCGGACCAATATAAGCGTTGGCACGACAAACATAATCGATAACATAATGGTAATCGGCGGACGCATAATAATGGCGGCCATCAGCACCGCCAGGCCGCCGGTCACGATGGCCTGGCCAAGCCCGAAAGCCAAGCCAATCGCCGCGATGGGTACGGCGGCAAATGGCAAGGTGATAAAGGCGGTAAACAGCACAAAGCTGGTAATTGCCGCAAGCACATTGCGCAAGAACGGATTTTGGCTCATCAAACCGACTTACCCGTTTGTTTGGTCTTAGTGATCAATCGTGTAAGGCATAAGCGCAAGAAAGCGGGCGCGCTTGATCGCGCGGGCCAGCTCGCGCTGTTTTTTAGCTGAGACAACGGAAATCCGGCTCGGCACAATTTTACCCCGTTCGGACACATAGCGTTGCAACAGGCGCGTATCTTTATAATCGATTACCGGGGCATTGGCA
>WASW01044704.1_pt1 | contig 11801 bp, 9 predicted proteins | sample 5698521 | NCBI WGS metagenome assembly WASW01 (sample SAMN11175560, study PRJNA528189) | sponge metagenome | isolation source: marine sponge | host: Leucetta | place: Antarctica: Western Antarctic Peninsula, King George Island | collected 2013-01
CACCTGGAACTTCAACAATGAAGGTGACGGATCTCACCAATGTCAATAATTTCACGGTTCCTTCTGATGCGATTTCTTTTGTTCTTCAGACATTTAGCGACCCCAACATTCGGGTTGGGTTTTGGAAATTGGCCCACTCTTCTTCAGGAAAAGATTTAGGCTTAGGCACCAGTTCAAATAGTTTCATATGGTCAGACGAGGGTTATGGCAATGTCCTCGTCCCGATAACACCCGATTTTTCCGCAACGGCAGGAGAGTGGACTTTCCGCCCGTCCGGTGGTTTTACATCCATTAAATTAACCCTGCGTACCGGCACCTCACCAAGCGCTTCGGTATTGCGTATCAAGCCTTATTTAACAGGGACAATCTATTCTCCTGCGGATGTTGAGGCGGCAATGGCTGTTGTGAAAAAGATTTATGAAGACGTGGGATTACAAGTGTTCATCGATTCGGTAACGGTGATCTCTGGTAGCCAATATACCAATGTCAGTTCCAATTTTAATAATGCGAGAACGGCCGCTCTGGTTTCTCAAGGATCTCCTGATTGGATCAATCTCTTCTTTGTTGAGGATTTATCGGGAGGCGGCGCTGGATTTTCACTTTTAGGCGTTTCGGCGGGTATCCCAGGCTCTCTCGGAGTTGCTGGCAGACGCAATGGCGTGTTGAATGGGATGGCGGCTCATGTCAGGGGGGGGGTATTGAATACTCAATTTTTAGGAGAAACCGCGGCTCATGAAATGGGGCATTGGCTTGGTTTATTTCATACGACGGAGAGAAGTGGCTTGCATGACCCTTTAACCGATACACCAGAATGCCCCGGTATCGGTCGCGGGCCTTCTCAGTGTCTCGGATATGACGGGGCAAATTTGATGTTTTGGGTAGGAGACGGAGTCAATAAGCAAATCACCCTTTCTGCTCAACAAACTCGCATTATCAATTATTCACCCATGGCTCAATAAAAAAAAAGGAGAGATCTGATGAAAATAACCAGCAAAATATTACAGAAAAAATTCTACGGATGCGTTTTAATTTTGGCCGTGGGGCTGCTGATTCCTTCGGCTGTGCCCGCTCAAGATGTTGAGCAAGTGATGCCGTTGCTGAAAGGATACGAATGGACATTGGAACCAGAACAGTTTCAAAACCTGGGAGCGGATGTTGATTTGGCCTTGATGGAAATCGCCTCGGATACGACCTTGATGAATGCTTATCGTTTTCGCGCATTGCAAACCTTGCAACTCTTTGAAAAAGAGCGAGTCGCTGTTTTTTTAGAAAATTATATAGAGCAGGATCGGAGTTCTTCGCATTTACGTCGTGCTTTTGAAGCACTCTCTGGCGGATTTGCGGCCACTCAACCGGCGCGTGTTCAGCAAGCGGCTCGGAAATTATTGAACAATTCCAATCCGCACATCAGGATTTCAGCGGCGAGGGCATTGAGAAAATTAGACACGTCCAGTTCCAGAACAGCCTATCGAACTTATCTGAACGTCGAAGAAGAAGAGTGGGTGCGCAAGGCCATCGAAAAATAAAACGCGATTCTTGATGAATCCCTCTGCGCGACCATCCAAACCGTTTGGAGGGATCACAGCTGGCTTTTCTTTGAATCCTCAGGGAGTCGAGCGTTCTTCCAAAAGATTTGAAAGCCAATCTGGATCCATCTCCGGAACCGAAGAGAGGAGGAGTTGGGTGTAGTCTGGATAAGGCGGATTCAGAATTTCGCTTTTCATGCCCTGCTCAACCACTCTTCCTTGGAACATCACCACAATCTGATCCGAAATCGCACGAACCGTCGCAATATCATGCGTAATGAACAGATAAGTGATTCCCAAATCAGCCTGCAAGCGAAGCAATAATTCCAAAATTCCTTTTTGAACAATTTGATCGAGGGCGGAGGTGACTTCATCACAAATGATCAATTCAGGATTGGCAGCCAAAGCTCTGGCGATACAAATTCGCTGCTTCTGCCCTCCTGATAACTCAGCAGGGAGGCGATCAATAAAGCTTTCATCGAGTTCGATCAATTCCAATAACTCCAGCAAGCGTTGATCACGTTTTGCGCCGCTCAAACCAAGGTAAAATTCGAGTGGTCTGCCAATGATATCTCGGACAGTGTGGCGTGGATTCATCGCTGTATCGGCGGATTGATAAATCATTTGAATGCACCGCAATTGTTCTTTGTTGCGATCTTTGAGGGCAGGAGGGAGGGGTTTCCCATTGAATAAAACTTTTCCTTTCATGGGTTCAATCAAGCCTGTGATCACGCGTGCCGTGGTTGATTTGCCGGAGCCTGATTCGCCCACCACCGCAACTGTCCGCCCACGAGGCACGGCAATAGAAACATTTTTCAAGACTTTAACCTGCCCGCCATAACCAGCATCGACTCGGTCTATATTCAAAACAATGTCACTCGATTGGCTTTCCTTTTTTTCGATAGAGCGCACGGCCCAGAGAGACCTTGTGTAGTCTTTTTCGGGAGTCTCCAGCATTTTTCGAGTTTCAGCTTCTTCGACGGCTTCGCCGTATCGCAAGACTTTAATGATGTCGGCCATCTGCGCCACCACTGCGAGATCATGGGTGATATAGATAGCGGCTGTATGGTAATGATCGACAATTTCTCGCATGGATGCCAAAACTTCCACTTGAGTGGTCACATCCAAAGCCGTGGTCGGTTCATCAAAAATGATCAAATCCGGTCTCGGAGAGATTGCCATCGCCGTCATAACACGTTGCAGTTGACCTCCAGAAACCTGATGAGGGTAGCGTTGACCAATCGTATCCGGCTCCGGCAACTGTAAATCTCGAAACAACTGGCGCACATCTTTTTTGGCTTCATCCTCACTGCGGATGCCCTGGCGGACCGTCGCTTCAACGGTCTGCTCGATTAAACGATGGGAAGGATTGAATGAAGCCGCGGCCGATTGAGCGACATAAGCAATTCGAGATCCCCAGAGTACCCGTCTTTCCTGTTCAGATGCCGCAATCAGATCGATTCCATCAAAGCGGATTACGCCTTTGGTGATCTTGCAACCAGGTCGCGCAAAACCCATCGCTGAAAGCCCCAGCGTGGATTTTCCTGCACCGGACTCACCAATCAATCCGAGCACTTCCCCACGGCGCAGGGTGATGTCGATTCCTTTGATAATCTGGTGCCAGCGATCATTGCTATAACCATCAATATGGATATCCCGCATTTCTAACAGAATATCCCCTTTTTGTTTCGTATCCTTAGTGTTCATCGCGCAACCCACTCGTTTTATGTAAGAACCAGTCCACCACAAAATTGACGGCCACCGTCAGAAGGGCGATGGCGCCAGCAGGCAAAAGAGGCGTGAGGGCGGCGGTGAGATCGTATTCCGCAAATTGAATCAAACCCGCATTTTCGCGCACCATCGAACCCCAATCGGCAGAGGGAGGCTGAATCCCGACACCTAAAAATGACAAACCCGCAATGGTTAAAAAGACAAAACAGAAACGCAAACCAAATTCAGCGATCATCGGAGGCAGGATGTTGGGGAGAATTTCCTTACGCATGATCCAACCCAACCCTTCCCCTCTGAGTTTGGCGGCCTCAACAAAATCCATCACCACCACATTGAGCGAGACTGCACGGGTCAAGCGAAAAACACGGGTGGCATCGAGCACCGCGATGATAATGATCAAATTCAATGCGCTGGAACCAAAAATCGCCAATAACATCAGGGCAAAAATCAGGCTGGGAATGGCCATGATCGCATCAACCACGCGGCTGATCACCTGATCCAACCAGCTACGATTGATGGCCGCGATCAAACCGAGCGACCCTCCAATCAAAAAAGAGAGAAAGGTGGTTGCAACCGCAATCCCGATGGTGTTCCGTGCCCCATAAACGAGGCGAGTTTGAATGTCACGCCCCAATTGATCGGTGCCAAATAAAAAATCTTCGCCCCAAGGCGCATATTCATTGGGAAACACTTCACTCTCCCCATAGGGGGCAATCAATGGCGCAAAAATGGCCACTATTAAATACAAAAATATCACGGTCATGCCAAACAAAGCAGTCGGCGGAGCCTCCCTCAAACCACGCAAGATGCTTTCAAGCAAGGAACGCCGCGCTTTAAGCTGGGTGATCTCTCCTGCTGCGGAATAACTTTGATTCTCAGGACTCATGGTTTTATTCTCATCTAGGGTGCAACAATCTCGGATTGGTGATGATGGAGATAATATCAGCAAAGAGATTGAGCAAAATGTAGGTTCCCGCAAAAAATATGACACATCCCTGAATCACAGGAATATCGCGAGTGGTCACTGCGTCAACCATCAATTGACCGACTCCCGGATAAACAAACACGACTTCGACAACGACAACCCCGACCACTAAATAAGCGAGATTGAAAACGATCACGTTGACAATCGGTGCCCAGGCATTCGGGAGCGCGTGATAGACAATCACCTTGGCCTTCGACGCTCCTTTGAGATTGGCCATTTCGATATAAGGGCTGGCGAGTAAATTGATGAGGGCCGCTCTGGTCATGCGCATCATATGGGCCACAATCACCAAGGTGAGGGTCAGCGAAGGCAAGGCGGAGCGATAGATGCGTTCTCCTAGATCCGCATCAGGGCTGATATTTGCCAGCGAGGGAAAAACTCTGTAAAGGGAAGCAAAGACGAGAACGAGCAGGTAAGCTACAAAAAATTCTGGAAAGGAAATGAAGGTCAATGTGACCGCATTGACCGTGCGATCATAAATAGAATTTCGGTACAAAGCGGTTGTGATTCCCAGAAACAAAGCGAGTGGCACCGCAATGATCGCGGTCATGCTGGCAAGAAATAATGTATTGTAGAGACGTGGCCCAATCAAATCAATGACAGAGCGAGAACTATCCGTCGTTTGAGAACCACGGCCTGAAAATGAGGTTCCCAAATCTCCGCGCACCACCCCGCTGATCCAGTCAAAATAACGAATATGAGGGGGTAAATCGAGTCCGAGTTCTTTGCGAAAAGCCGCCACGGTTTCTGGCAAAGCCGCCTGCCCTAAAATCGCCTCGCCAAAATCGCCTGGTAAAAATTCCACTGCGCTGAAAATGATCACAGAAACAATGAACAATGTCATCAAACCAAGAGCGAGACGTTTGATGATTGTGAGAAGGATTGGGTGCATTTTATTGTCTCTTTTGATCCTGAAAAAATTTATCTCATCAGAGAGAAAAAAGTAGGAGCCGTCCCCTACTTTTTTCAATCACACCAGTCTAAGTATTAGACAAACCACCAACGCTCCGCACTTTTATTGCCATCCGTTTCCCAGTTTCCAGCAATCTTATTATGACCGATTTTCTTACTAACAGCCATCAGGTGGTTAGCAAACATGGGGCACAGCAAACCCCCGTTATTGTGAAGGATGGTTTGGGCTTCGGCATACATCACTTTGCGTTTGGCATCATCCAATTCAGCGCGACCCGCTTCGACCAATTCATTGAAACGATCCGTTCCTGGGCCGGTCCTCCAATCGGTATCATTCCATTTTTGATCCCTGACATAAGCCGCTGAGAACATCCCATCGACTGTTGTGCGCCCGCCCCAATAACAAGCAACCCAGGCTTTCTTATTCCAGACATTCGACCAATAACCGTCTTTCGGCTCTTTGATAATTTCAATATTGAGCCCGGCTTTGGCGGCGGACGCTTGTAACAATTGGGCGGCATCGACAGCTCCGGCAAAAGCGGCATCCGAAACGGAAAGGGGAATAGTGTCGCCTTCCATGCCGGCTTTTTTAAGATGAAATTTTGCTTTATCAATATCATATTCACGTTGGGCAAGCTGGCTGGCATGATGGCGATCTGAGGTCGAGATCGGGTGGTCGTTTCCAAGCGCTCCATGCCCTGAAAGAATTTTCTGGACCATTTCATTACGATTGACCGCATATTTGATCGCTAAGCGCAGATCATTATTGTCAAATGGTTTCATCGTCACCCGCATTGGGAAGGTATAATGCAAGGTCCCGGTGGCTTCCAAAATCTTCAAACTGGGCACACGCTTCAATAATTTCACCGTCCTGGGGTCAATTTTATTGGAAACATCAACATCGCCATTCATGATGGCGTTTTGGCGAGCCGTCGTATCAAGCAAAACTAAGTTTTCGATTTCATCAAAATGGGCCCGACCGTCTTTCCAGTAATTGGGATTTCGTTTAAATTGCGCCCTCACTCCCGGTTCAAAATTCACCAGGGAATAACCCCCGGTGCCAATCGCTGAACCCCAATCCATTTTACCATCTTTTTCAGGAAGAATCGGCAGGTGATAATCACTCACGATGAAGGGGAAATCGGCACTGCCGGTTTTTAGTGTGAAAACGACATTGTTGCCATCTTTTTTGATCGATTCAATGCTACTCAACAGCCCTTTTGCCGCAGATTTTGAATCTTTGCCACGATGAAAATTGAAGGAAGCCAAGACATCATCCGCCGTCATTGTTTTGCCATTGTGGAATTCAACCCCTTGGCGCAATTTGAAAGTCCAGATTTTTGCATCAGGACTGCTTTCATAACTTTCGGCCAATTCAGGAATCAGATTGCCCTCATTGTCCACTTCTGTGAGATGGTTGGCGTAGGTATAAACCATGTTTTGACTGAAACCATTTTCAAAAGTTCCCGGATCGAATGAATCCGTTGTGCTACCGTGCCCAATCCCTTGGCGCAATGTGCCTCCTTTTTTAGGAGCGGCGTGAGCCGATCCGGCGGCCATAATGCCTGGACCCGCAATCACCATCCCGATGGCTGCGGTGCGTTTCATGAATTCCCGGCGTGAAATAGCGCCAGCCTGATACATTTTTTCGAGTTTATTGACATCTGACATTTTCGTACCTCCTGAGTTTTAATTAATGCAATTTCAGCATGAATCTTGGGCTTGAGCGTTTCAAAAACGCTAGCAAAATTAGCCTTGTCTAAAAAGCAATCAGACCCTTCTATAACACTTGTCATAAAAAAGTCAACCGCCTAAAAAGGATTTCCAATCTGGAGACCACGGAATAACACCAGTAACATCAACACCTGGCTGGATACGATTTACATAAAATCACGCTTGCTGGATTTTTCCCAAAAACGCTGATGGCATTGCTGTTCTTTTTCAAAAGCGGTGACTTTCGCGGTTGAGTAAAAGTGCGTTTGATCGCATTTGAAAGTGCTCTCGGTTTCAATCCGAATCGACCAATCTTCGCGAGACATCCAACACGTATAATGGCTTTGCGCCCTTGAAGTGAGCGGGTCTTCTGGTGAGATCGTCCAGCACTCATCCCGCAAATGTCGGACACGCAAACCATGTCCAGGCATCTCTGCTTCGCCAGTGTCATCCAACAAATGATACCGTGTTTCATTTTCTTGCAGATCCCGTTCAACCCAGCGCCGCTTTTTCCCTGGAAGGTGTTCTTTGTAAACCGGCAAAGGGCTAGGATTTTCTGGTTTTTTGACAAGGATCTCATCCCCACCAGGTCTGACGGGCAAAGTGAGAGAAGAGGTCGCATCCAAAGTTAAAGTAGCGGTGGCAACTTCTGGAGGGGGCATGATCATTGGCCAGTAAGCTGTTGAAATCGAGAGCCGGATTTGATGACCCGGTAAAAAACGATAGCCACATTCGTTGAGGGAAAGTTCAATTTCTTCAGCGACTCCAGGAGTCATCGCCGCGAGATCTTCATTGTTTTGACGGTGCGTGAGATTCAAGGCTCCCCAACTGACTCTGAAAGCCGTCCCGTCTGGATGAACATCGATCAATCTGGCAATGAGATTGCCCACGGGTTTGTCCAAGGCCACTTGTAACCGCAAAAGTGGCCGCCCTAAAATTTCAATGGCATCGTCAACAATGCTGGTTTCAAATACTAACGAACCGGCATCATCGCTTCGTTGATCTCCCGCAGTTTCGGCATCGGGTGTGAGGGTAAAAAACTCACCGCAGGCTGTTCCGCAATCTTGAGGGGAACAAATCGAAACTTTCGTAGCGGTGCTGGGATTTTCGCTCAAAGCTCCATTCAGGCCAAGATACAGGGTTTGTGGTTTGTTGCGTGAAGCAGGCCAATCTTTTTCCGCAACCCAGCGCCCTTCTTCGGTTGCCCTCCAATTCGAGGGGCGAACATTTTCTGAAATATAGGCTCGATAAGCAGGCAATCTCTCTGCTCCATTTTCGAGATTCTTCAACCAGCGATCCCACCAACGGATTGCTTCGGCATGAAAATCCATCCGCGGTTCAGGGTAGGCGAAATGCGGGTATTTATGAATCCAGGGACCATTGACGGCTTTGACGGGAGCTTGCAAATGAGCGACGGCGGCTGGCGGCGCATTCATATAACCATCGGCCCAGCCTCCAAAAATCAATGTGGCCGCCTCCAGTTTCGAGTAATCCTCACAAATCGAGCCATGTTTCCAATACGCGTCTCTTCGTTGGTGGGAAAGCCAAGGCTCCAATAAATAGGGTTGCGTGTTCAAACGATTCTGCCACATTTCCCGCCACCGTTCTCCGACCAATAAGGGATCTGGCGGCCTTGCGGAGAAACAAAGCACCGTACTGGCCCAGGAAAAATTGGAATAAAGCTGACAACCATTTTTATAGTGGATGTCGTCGTTGTAGCGATCCACTGTTGCACTGAGGGAAATCACCGCTTTCAACGCGGCTGGTTTGAGCGCGGCGATTTGGAGGCCATTGAAACCTCCCCAGGAAATCCCCATCATTCCGACCTGACCAGAACACCACGATTGACTGGCAATCCAGGCGATCACCTCAAGCCCATCAGAAAGTTCACGAGGAGAATATTCATCATCCAAATCACCGTCTGATTCGCCATTGCCTGAAAGGTCAGCCCTGACCCCGACATAACCCGCTTTGGCAAAGATGGGATAAGTGCTTTCATCGCGCGGCGCGGTTCCATCTCGTTTTCGGTAAGGGATGTATTCTAAAATCGCAGGAGCGGGTGCTCGTTTGGTAGAATCCGGCATCCAAATCCGGGCGGCCAATTTTCTGCCATCTGCTAAGGGAATCCAAACATTTTCAAGTTCAGAAAATCCCTGCTTGCTGAGAATCTTTGTTGTATTTTCCATCATTTCAAAATCTCAATCAATGCGATCAGGCGGCCTTCAACATGCGTCTTTATTTTTTTTGATGAGTGCTCAACAAATTCAAACGCTCATGCCAGTGAGCAATGGATTCATCGGGATAATGGTCAAACCGCTTATCCTGAGGATCTGTATGGGGGATCACCCAGGATGGTTTGAAAGCCAACATCAAGTGGGTTCGTTCTGGCGGGATCGGGAGTTCGGTATCGATGACGGAGGCGAAGGGGTGGATCAGTTTTGGCCAGCGGGGATCCCATAACCAAAGAGCACTCCCACAAAGACTGCAAAAATTTCGCTGGGCCAAGCTGATCGTCAACTCACCTGTTTCATGATCACGCAATTTTGCCTGATAAACTTGAATCGCTTGCTGGCCTTCCACTTCCAAAGTCTCGTAATCGCCACTGAGATTGATCACCTGCCCTCCGCCTCCTGCTGTTTTTCGGCAAACAGAACAATAACACAGACTGAAGGGATACGGATGAGCGGATTCTAGGCTAAATTTGACGGCTTCACAATGACACGAACCTTCTAACAACATCACGCCTCCAAAAAATAATGTCTTGCCTAGTTGATACGATTGATGAAATAGCAGAACTGTCAGAGGGTAGTCAATCTGCTCGGCTAAGTCAAGAGCGTCACAGAGAAACCCAGCGCATTAGAAAAGTTTGAAACGCTCAATCAGATTTGAGAGTGATGATCATTTAATGTCAACAGAACGTTAGGAAAAGATGGAATCGAATTGGGTCAATGTGAAGGAAACAGAGGAAGGTCCTGTCTTGGAATTTTCAGCATCGTTCAATGCGGTAGCGCTCTTCATTGATCGCCACCTCTCAGAAGGGCGTGCGGCCAAAATTGCGATCCGAACAAAAACGGAAGACATCACGTATGAAAAATTAGCAATGAATGTCAATCGTTGCGGCAATGCCTTGCTGGGTTTGGGCTTGCAACCAAAAGAGCGTTTATTGATGGTAATCAAAGACTGCCCGCAATTTTTTTACTTATTCTGGGGAGCGATCAAGACAGGAATCATTCCGGTTCCTGTGAACGGCCTTCTGCGCTCCGACACGTTTGCGTCCCTGATTGAAGATTCCCACTGTGCCGCGGTCGCTTATTCACTCGATTACGCAGAAGAAGTCATCCCTGCTCTTTCAGCCAAGAGAGGTTGGGAGGTGCATGCGCTTCCAGTCGAGGGAGAAGGAAAGAGTTTAGCGGTTTTAATGAATGACGCGTTATCGGATCTAGCGACGATCCCTGCCACGGCGGATTCCGATTGCTTTTGGTATTATTCATCAGGGACTACCGGGATGTCGAAAGGGGTGGTTCACCCTCAGCGCTCACTGGTTGCGACGAGTCAGCTCATGGGGGTCAATACGTTTGGTGTCAGAGAAGACGATATTTTTTTTGCGGCTTCAAAACTTTTTTTTGCTTACGGTTTGGGGTTTGCGGCAAATTTCCCTCTTTGGGTGGGAGGGACGGCTATTCTGGATCCTCGTCGCCCAACACCACAAACGGTGATGGAGATGATCGAACGGTTCCGCCCAACGGTTTTTGCCGCAGTCCCGACTTTTTATGCCACGATGCTTCGCGATTTAGAAACTGAGAATCCAGATTTTTCGAGTTTGCGTATTTGCAGTTCCGCAGGGGAACCGCTTCCTGCCGATCTCTTGCGGCGTTGGCAAAAAAAGACTCACTTGCCTTTGTTGGATGGGATTGGTTCCACCGAGAATTTAAACAACTTCATTGCCAATCGCCCTGATGATGTCAGACCCGCCTGTAGTGGTCAGGTTGTTCCGGGATATCAGGCGGAGATTCGTGATGAGAACCATCAAAAAGTGCCCATTGGAGAGATTGGCACTCTCTGGATCAAAGGGCCTTCGGTGGCCAGCAAATACTGGAACAAACCGGAAAAAAACGCAGAAACGTTTGTGGATGGCTGGGCGAAAACAGGGGATGTTTTTAGTCGTGACCAGGGAGGGTATTTTTATTATCAAGGTCGCAATGATGACATGTTGAAAGTCGGGGGGATTTATGTTTCGCCCTTTGAGATCGAATCGGCGCTGAGCGAACATGCCAAGGTCCTGGAAGCGGGAGTTGTCGGGCAACCGGACCACGAGGGTTTACTCAAACCGAAAGCCTGGGTGGTGCTCAATGATTTGAAAGATACCAATCAGAAGATGGTTGAGGATTTACAGCAGCACTGCAAGAAACGCCTGGCTCCTTATATGTATCCGCGCTGGATCGTATTTGTTGAGGATTTGCCCAAAACAGCCACTGGGAAAATCCGCCGTTTCCTCTTACGTCAACGAGGGTGAATAATGCCGTATCAAAAGTTTAGCCTGATTATGAAACTGTTTTTTGCCCTCTCTTTGCTCTTTTTTTGGGGGATCAGTTGTTCCTCTCAACAAAAAACACCGCTCAAGGGGATTCATGAATACACCGAAACGCAAAAGGCCATTTTGAAACAATGGAAACAGTCCCGACAAATTCAGCAAAATTATGGCCCCTCAAGAAGAGAAACCACAGAAACCCCGGACTTCATCAAAAATCAAATGACAGGGAAATTCCGACAACCCCTCGCCCCAGCGCAAATCAGCCACGGAAAACGCTGTCAGGCCGATCATGGTTGTCAGTTTGGCTTTAGTTGTGTTCGAGGAATCTGTGTCGGCGGGACTTATCCAGAAAAATATGGAAAATGTATCAGAAGCCCCTTTGCTGATATGATTTGCAGCAATA
>WASW01023486.1_pt1 | contig 11796 bp, 9 predicted proteins | sample 5698521 | NCBI WGS metagenome assembly WASW01 (sample SAMN11175560, study PRJNA528189) | sponge metagenome | isolation source: marine sponge | host: Leucetta | place: Antarctica: Western Antarctic Peninsula, King George Island | collected 2013-01
GTATAGCGACACAATTTCCTGGGGAGAAATATTCGGAGTGTCGCCATTTTCTCTGAAAGAATGGACTCCGAACCGAACCGCCGTTGCCCAAAGGGCATTATGATAATCTCTCAAGCCACCGGGACCATTTTTGATATCCGGTTCTGGGTGACAGACAACCCCTTCTTCATTTCCATAGCGTGTGTACTTCTCTTTCAATTTTGAATTCAAAAACTTTTTGACACCTTTTTGCAGGACCTTTTTATTGATGGACGTTGTAAAACGGCCGTAGATAATCTGGTCGCCAATCAAGAACCGGGTTTCGATCATGGACGTTTTGATGGTCAGGTCTTCTTTGGCCAAGTTCACGCAGTCTTTGATAGTGCGGGAACTGTGACCGATTTCCATGCCAAATCCCCAAAACACAGACAATGCATCCTGTATAAACATATCAGTAAGGGGTTTTGGCTTCTTAGGGAGCAGGAAAAGCAAATCAATGTCGGAAAAAGGGTTTAGCTCTCCTCTTCCATAACCGCCGACTGCGACTAGAGAAAAACCTTCAAGCACCGGAGCGGACTGATACTTTTCCAGTCGGATCATAGAAAGAATGACATGACGGATCACCTCATCGATCAAATTGGTATATGACTGAATCACTTCCCGCCCACCGGCTCCAGAACGGTGCCAGGCTTTGATCTTCTCTTTTTCAGATCGGATCAATTCTTTGAGTGCATTGAAATAGGGCAAACGTTCCCTGGGGTCTTGGGGAATTTCCTGGACGTTGCTGAAATCAATTGCCAGTCGATAATCGGGTATAATCATTAAATTTAGGAATCGGATTATTTATGATTGTCAGGATAGAGAATAAAGAATTATTCGAAAAATACAAGTCCAACGCCCCGACAGGTAGACTTCGAATGCTTGTGAAAGCTCAATTGGAGTGAATCCGAAAATTGTAAAACATCATATTTTAAAAACCGTAACTTGCTGAAGAACAAGGGGATTTGTGATGAATTGAAAATTTGATCTTTAAATCGAGCAAATAATTCCAGTCGGCTTATTTTTTCAACCCAAATTTGCTTGACAATATCAGGGTAATATTTTAGCTTAACCCCTTCTTGTAATTGACATATTGGATTGAACTTCCCGGATTTTTTCTACCGTTTCGAAATATTATAAATAATCTATTAAAGTAATAATTTAGAGGTCAAAACGATGTCCGAACAACCAGATATTATTTACACCAAAGTTGATGAAGCTCCCGAATTAGCAAGCGGTTCTTTTTTACCAATCATCCAAGCCTTTACTGGAGTAGCAGGCGTAAATGTTGGCACCAAAGATATTTCACTTGCGGGTCGAATCATTTCACAATTCCCAGACAGATTAAAACCAGAGCAACAGCAACCGGATGATCTTGCGCTTCTGGGTGAGATGGTTATGAAGCCCGATGCAAATATCATCAAGCTACCCAATATCAGTGCTTCAAATCCTCAGATTCAAGCCGCAGTCGCAGAACTCCAATCCCAGGGTTACAACTTGCCCGACTTCCCGGAAGACCCAAAAACGGATGCGGAGAAAGAGATAAAAGCAAAGTATGACAAGGTTAAAGGAAGCGCAGTAAACCCGGTTTTACGACAAGGGAACTCCGACCGTAGAGCGTCTGTTTCCGTTAAAAATTATGCGAAAAGCAATCCGCATAAAATGGGTAAATGGTCAAAAGACTCTAAAACCAATGTCGCTCATATGGCGAGTGGAGATTTCTATTCCAATGAAAAATCTGTTGTCATTTCTAAACAAGCCGCAGGAAAAGGCAAGATTGAGTTTGCAGGTGCAGATGGAAATACCACCGTACTCAAAGACGGCATTGCTATGGGTGCAGGCGATTTAGTAGATGCAACCAGGATGAGCCGCACGGCTCTACGCAGCTTTATTAAGGACTCCATTGCCGACGCAAAAAAGCAAGGCGTTTTATTATCTCTTCATATGAAGGCTACTATGATGAAGGTTTCCGACCCTATCATTTTTGGTCATGGCGTGACGGTTTTCTTCGAAGACGTTTTCACCAAGCATGAAAAATTGTTTAAAGAGCTAGGTGTTAATGCAAATAACGGCTTGGGTGATGTTTATGCAAAGATTAAAGACTTGCCCGCAGACCAAAAGGCAGAAATTGAAGCAGATATTCAAACCTGTATCAAAAATGGTCCGGAACTCGCAATGGTAGACTCGGATAAAGGCATTACCAATTTCCATGTTCCCAGTGACATCATTATCGATGCTTCAATGGCTGCTGCCATCCGTGCCTCTGGAAAAATGTGGGACCCTGCCGGAAAGGAAGCCGATACTCTGGCAATGATTCCTGACAACAGTTACGCAGGTATTTATCAATCTGCAATTGATTTTTGCAGGGAGAATGGTGAATTCGATCCAACCACTATGGGAACGGTCCCCAATGTTGGCCTCATGGCACAAAAAGCTCAGGAATATGGATCGCATGACAAAACTTTTGAGATGTCCGGCAACGGTACGGTTCGCGTCCTTGACGGTGCGGGTAACGCCTTGCATGAAATTGCAGTCGAAGAAGGCGATATATTCCGCGCCTGCCAAGTTAAAGATATTCCGATTCAAGACTGGGTCAAGCTCGCTGTCAAACGAGCTCGGTTGTCTGAAACTCCGGTTGTTTTCTGGCTCGATAAAAATCGGGCACACGATGCCAACATGATTGAAAAAGTGAATACCTATTTGAAAGATCACGATACCAACGGTCTGGATATTTCGATCATGGCTCCTGTCGAAGCTATGGATCACTCACTGAAACGTGCGAAAGAGGGAAAAGACACGATTAGCGCAACGGGAAATGTGTTGCGTGATTATTTGACCGACTTGTTCCCGATTCTTGAGTTGGGAACCAGCGCAAAAATGTTATCCATCGTTCCCCTGATTGAAGGTGGCGGACTTTTCGAGACGGGTGCGGGTGGCTCGGCCCCCAAGCATGTTCAGCAGTTTGTCAAAGAAGGGCACTTGCGGTGGGAATCTCTAGGTGAGTTTCTAGCACTTTCAGAATCTCTGGCACATTTAAGTCAGGTTAAAGGAAATGCCAAGGCACAGGTGCTGGCCGACACATTGGATCGAGCTACTGGAAAATTAATGGAAAACAAAAAATCTCCCGGTCGTGGTGTAGGCGATTTAGATAACGCAGGCACCCATGTTTACGAAGCGCTGTTCTGGGCGAAAGAACTGGCAGCTCAAACTGACGATGCGGATATTAAAGCAAAGTTTGCTCCCATCGCTGAACAACTTGAAGCCAAACTGGATACCATTATTGATGAATTGAAAGCGAGCAACGGGCAAGCCATGGATATCGGTGGCTATTTCCGAACCGACCCGGAAAAAGTCGCAAAGGCGATGCGGCGTAGTGCAACTTTCAATTCAATATTGGACAGCTTGAATTAATCAACCGCTGGACACGTTGGAGTTTTTGGAGCCTGAGGGTTCCAATGAAAACCTCGGCGAATAACAAGCCAAACCTGGTTTAGGTTTGCTTTCATTTGAGGAACTGCTATGTCAAGCGCAAGAAAAAAAATCACAGTCGTTGGTGCGGGTCAAGTTGGGTCCACTGTTGCCCAGCTCGCCGCATATAAAAACCTCGGCGATGTGGTGATCATTGATATTATTGAAGGAGTCCCGCAGGGAAAAGCGTTGGACTTGCAAGAGTCAAGTTGTCTACAGGTGTTCGATAGCCTGGTGACGGGAACCAACGATTATAAAGATACGGCAAATTCAGATATCGTCGTTATCACCGCAGGCTTGCCTCGCAAGCCGGGGATGAGTCGCGAAGACCTTCTTGCCACCAATGCTAAAATCGTGCAAACGGTGACCGAGCAAATCATGGAGCATTCCCGCGACCCCATCATTATCGTTGTGTCAAACCCGCTTGATGCGATGGTTTACATGGCAAAGAAAACCGGCAACCTGCCAAAGAATAAAATCATAGGTATGGCGGGTGTGCTTGATTCAGCGCGTTTACGGACATTCGTTTCGCTGGAACTGGGTTGTTCTCTGGTTGATGTCGATGCAATGGTTCTTGGCGGACACGGCGATTCCATGGTGCCTCTCCCCCGGTACACTTCGGTTTCGGGGATATCGATCACTGAATTGATGACCCCAGAGCAAATCGAGCGAGTGGTGGAACGCACACGAAAAGGCGGCGCAGAAATTGTTTCTCTTTTAAAAACAGGCAGTGCCTTTTATGCGCCGGGTGCTTCGGTTGTGAAAATGATAGAAGCCATTTTGCAAGACAAACGTCGCATTCTTCCCTGCACCGCTTATCTCGAAGGAGAATATGGCTGGAGCGGAATTTTCTTTGGTGTGCCTGTTATGATGGGCATTCATGGAATTGAAAAAGTTATCGAACTAAAAATGACGGAAGAAGAAAAGGCAGCGCTGGATAAATCTGCTCAAGATGTTAAAAAGACCTGCGATGAAATTGATGCCATTCTCGCCGAAACAAACGAAAAAAACTGACTCATCTCCCTCTTCAAGTTTTCATAAAATCTAAAGGGGGATTTTTATTGCTTCGAAAAGCGGAACGTTTCGTAAACACTAACACCTTCCGGCTTGCCATCGCATTCCAATGGAATGGATTGCCAAAATTCCCCCCCTGCCTTCCATCTAGGGTTCCATTCATCCTCTGGATCATCTTGAACGCACACACGCCAAACAATACCTTCTAGCTTTTCCTTTGAAACATCCAAAGTGATGAAGTGATTCATCAATGCTCTTTTAGCCAATGCGTCAAAAACATTCTTGGGTGCCGTGCGTTTATCTTTATTTTGCTGGTCGGCAAAAGGTTTGAAGGTCGCACCCCCTCCGCCTGAGACAATGTGCATCGTTCCATCTCCGCTTTGGTATTTTCCCGACACAGATTGTACGATCTTGAGCGCGCCTTTTTCGGTCTGGCTCATCGGGTGAAATCGTTCGTAAGAATGCTGATTGCCAGCCAGGACCAGATCGGGTTTTAAGGCATTTAATTGTTTAAGAACCGTATCACGCTTGTCGAGGTACCAGGCTGTGGTGATCGCCGGTTCGTGAACAGCGAGAATGATCCACATGCCTTTTTCTCTGGCTTCCGTGATGCGGGGTGCAAGCCAGGGAGTCGGGTCTTGCCAGGGATAGTTGTTGATAATCCCGACCAACGCATTGCCGATCACCCGCGTTCCTTCCATAGCACGAGGGGAAGGAAAACCCGGAGTGTCAAATCCTGAATCGAGAGGATCAATTTTATCCCAACAGCCAGAAGCTTTCGGTTTCCATTTTTTGGGTGGCAAGTCGTTATCCCCCGCTACAAATAATTTTACAGGGTAAGGATCGGAAAGAGTTTCTCTGATTTCTTTAATATATCTGTCTGGGCAAGATTGAGGAAAAAACTCGGACTGATAAACAAAGTCACCAAGATGCAGTAAGACATCAGCATTTTTTTCGCGCATGGCTTTTTGCACCGCCATAAAACCCGGGGCATATGCCCTCTCGCCAGTTCCAGTATCACCCACTACGACAATCCGTGTTGCTCCTTCTCCGATTGAGTAACTCACGAACATGGCGAGAGAGAGAAGAAAAATAATTTTTACCGCAAACCATTTCATAATCAATGCAATCCTTCTAGCAGGGTTTCTATAAAAGCTCGAATCTCATCGCGAACTCTGCGGTAATGGACCAGAGCTTCTTCATCTGTCTTTGCCGTTTGCGCCAGTTTGGGAGGGTCGTCAAATCCGTGATGCACAACAGTAGTAGAGCAGGAAAAAACCGGGCAGTTCTCATCCGCATGCCCACAAACAGTGACAACAATATCAAAAGGAATCGTTTCCACCTCTTCCACACGCTGTGACTTCTGCTGGGAAATATCCACTCCCTCTTCCTGCATTACTTTTATTGCGTTTGGATTGAGGCCATGCGCTTCGAGTCCAGCCGAAAATACCTGAATAATATCGCTCTTCAAATGCCGCACCCAACCTTCCGCCATCTGGCTGCGACAGGAGTTTCCCGTACACAAGAATAGAATTTTTAGTTTGTTCTCCATACTCCCAAGCCTACCACTCACATGCGTGAGTGGCAACAGCCCTTCGACAAGCTCAGGGTGACGCGATTATGTCTACCACCCACATGCGTGGGTGGCGACAGCCTGTCACCCTGAGTTCATCGAAGGGTAAAATCCTATCATCCGCGTTGCGGACTTGATTTTCGTTTAATTTTCGCCTAGCATGAAGGGCATAAGTAAACCGAAGTTAAGGCTATGCATCTCACCAAGCGTCAGCGGGAAATCTATGAGTATCTGAAGGATCATATTCGCAGCAGGGGATATGCGCCGAGCATCGCCGAGATAGGCAAACAGTTTGACCTCCGTTCCCCGGCTACGGTACACAAACACCTTTCCCATCTGGAAGAGAAGGGATTGATTCGCAAACAACAGAACCTGAGCCGTGCTATTGAGGTGGTGTCCGAGTTGGGCAATGCCTATCCTCTACTGGGAGAAATCGCTGTGCAGGCAAGCCTATCACGGAATCCACCACCATATGAGTCCTAAGCATCTACACCGCTATGTGAGCGAGTTTGCGGGTTGGCACAACGTGCGAGACTTAGACACCTTAAAGGCTATGACAGCATTAGCAGACGGCATGGTTGGGAAGCGGTTGCCTTACAAGGAACTGGTGGCGTAATGGCAAAGAAAAAACTAAATGAAAGAGATACTGAAGATATAGTTAGACAACATTTTCAACAAGATAAATTGTTTTCTAGTATTAAAGTTGAAGAACAATCATCTAGCAATCCAAAAATAACCAAACTTCTTAAAAATGCATCTAAAAAAGGCAATAGTATAGGAAAACCTGAGTTTATAATTTCAGTATATGATGAAATAGACTTGTTGATTGTTATTGAATGTAAGGCAGACATCTTAAAGCACGAGAGTAAATACAGGGATGAATTTGCTGATTATGCAGTTGATGGTGCTTTGCTTTATTCCTCTTACTTGTCAAAAGAATATAATGTTTTATCTTTGGCTGTTAGCGGTGTAGAAAAAGACAATATTAGGGTTTCTTACTTTATTCAAAGAGTCGGCAAAGATGTTGTTGAGCAGATTTTTGGCAACACCCTAATTACTATTGATGATATTCTTGCAGGTTTAAGACAAGATGTCGCTAAAAGGGACGAGAAATACGAAGAATTATTAGAATATTCGCAAGTTTTAAATAGCGACCTACATAAGTTAAAAATAAAAGAGGATAAAAGAAGTTTGCTGGTTAGTGGCACTTTAATAGCGCTAAAAAACCAAGATTTTTATAGAAGTTATTCAGGATTATCAAGCAATAAGATGTTAGCAAATACGCTTGTGGAAACTATCAAAGACCAACTTTTAGTTGAAGATTTACAAGGCGATAAAATTGATAGGCTGATGGAAAATTATAGTTTTATTAAAAGTCATCCTAGCTTGATACAGCAAAACAGGAAGAAAGAGTTAAGGGGTTTAAAACACTTAATTGATGAAATTGATAATAATATCAATGGGTATTCAAGAACATATAAGTATTATGATGTGTTAGGACAGTTTTATATAGAGTTTTTAAGGTATTCAAATTCCGATAAAGGCTTAGGGATTGTTTTAACACCACCGCATATAACAGAATTTTTTGCCGATATTGTAGATATAAAAACTGATGACATTGTGCTTGATAATTGCACAGGCACATCAGGGTTTTTAGTTTCAGCAATGAAAAATATGGTTGGAAAATGCGAGGGGGATTTAGACAAAGAAGAAAGCGTCAAAAAAATCAGTTATTTGGCATAGAATACCAACCTGAAATATATCCACTAGCGGTATCAAATATGCTTTTACACGGAGATGGCAAAAGTAACATCATTAGTGGGAACTGTTTTGATGAACAAATTACCAAGATTATAAAAAATAAAAATCCGACTGTTGGATTTTTAAACCCCCCTTACAAGTCAGAGCCAGATGACATAGAAGAGTTTGAGTTTATCTTAAATAGTTTAGAGTGTTTAGAAAAACACGGTCAGTGTGTCGCTATTGTTCCTATGGGTTGTGCTTTGGCTAAATCAGGGGAAAGACTAAGACTAAAGAAACAATTGCTATCTAAGCATACTTTAGAGGCTGTGTTTTCTATGCCTGATGAATTGTTTTACAATTCAAAAGTTGGCACAAATACCTGCATTATGATATTTGAGGCACACATCAAACACCCTGAAAGAAAAAAAACTTTTTTTGGTTATTTTAAAGATGATAGCTTTTATAAAAAAAGGACAAAAGGCAGATATGATTATGATAAAAGATGGTTAAAAACTAAAGACGACTGGCTGGATTTATATTTCAACAATGAGGAAAAATCGGAACTTAGTAAGAGTGTAAAAATTGTAGCTGAAAGTGAATGGTGCGCAGAGCAGCATATGTTAATGGATTATACAAAATTAAAAGATAACGCATTTCAACAACTGACGCTTAATTATTTGTCGTATTATGTTTCGCAAGGGGATTTTGAAGTTATTGCAAGATTTTTAAATGATGGAGAAAGAGAAAGAAAAGGATTGAATGTAAATAATTGGGCTGACTTTGATATTGGAAGTTTGTTTAATGTAACATTAGGAAGACCTATACATAGAAACAGTATTAAAAAGAACTCCCAAAGAAACAAAAGTGGCTATCTCCCTTATGTAACTAGAACCGCAAAAAACAATGGAATAGAGATGTATGTTGATAATAAAGTCTTAGGTAATCAATGCTACATTCAAAACGGAAAATGTATAACCATAGGCGCAGAGGGCTTTAAGGCTTTTTATCAAAAAGATAGTTTTGCAACTGGAAACAAAGTAAATATCCTGAGAAATGAGAGTTTAACTTTAGAGACTAGTTTGTTTTTAAATTGTATTTTGAATTTTGAGATAGAAAAAAAGTTTGGATATGGGCGTGGTTTGGTTAAATTTAGAATTGAGGAACTATCCATTAAATTACCAACAAAAAACAAACAGCCAGACTGGCAATTTATGGAAAACTACATCAAATCATTACCTTATTCGAGTAACTTATGAGGGGTCTAAATGAAACAAAAAGAACCCAGCCGACGACCAAGCAGACCTCCCAAGGACTACCCGCCACACTAGTAACCGAGCTGGCAGGCAAGATGTTTGCTAGTGCAAAGCCTACTGTTCCAGTGAAGCCAAAGGTCCGCAGAAAGAAGAAGTGATTACCCCGTGGTTAAACATGTATATAATTCCCAAATTTTAAAAGTTTTTGACTTGCTGGGCGGGTATTTAAAAAAATAAAACTTCCAGGTGAAAAACCAATTCTAAACTCCGGAAAAGCGGGTCACGAAGTTTTTCAATTTTTCTCGAGTCTGGATTCGTTGGGCAAGTTTGACAGCATCTTCTTTGCTGTTAAACCGGTTTACCTGAACGCGATAGATTTTTTTTGCGTTACGAGTGACGAAGACATCATAGCCTTTTCTCTTGAGAGACTGTTCCAGCTTCTTTGCATAGGCTTTGGTTTTATATGCACCAACCTGAATAGTGTATAGTCGCAGTTTTTTAGGTTCGGATGGCCTGACCACAGAGTTTGATCGGGTTGCCGGCGGGATTTCTTTTTCTTCTATTGCTATTTCGGGTTCAGCAACTGCAGCATGCAAAGAATTCATTGGAACAGGTTCTACTGATTCAGGTTGCTTGATTTCATTTTTTTCGGGCAGAGGACTCATTTCAGATTCCACTCGCCTGGTTTCTTTGACGGGAGTGTTCTTTATATTTTGCCCAACTGGAATACTTGCAGGTATGACTGCAACCTCGGGTGCTTCCATGCCAAAGCCAGACAATTCTGATTCTTCATCGAGAACCAAAGCTTGTTGCCGTTGGGCTTTGGGTTGCTGAAATTCTGCAATTTTTTTAAGGTCGCTGGTAGCATTTTTTGCAATCACCGGTTCTTCGAACTGGCTTTCCTCGCTGGCTTCACCGGGTCGTTTTATCAATAAGGTCAGCTTGTCCACCATCTTGGAAGTCATACGGCTGAGATTAAACTTATTGGTCACGAACTGGATTGGTGCAAGGATCGCGGTGATGATGCCCGTCGGAATTTTTCCGATTCCCGAGAAGTCCTGTTCGGTCTGCTCTGCCCGCCAAAGAATCTCGCCGCTCCTGGTATCTACCATTTGCACGGAGACGCTCAGTTTAATAGAGGAGTGCACGATTAAATAAGATCGTTCTACTTTATTGATACGACTGAAAACGATAGCGTCCACCCCCAAAATTTCTCCAAACTGCATGGGGTTGATCGTTAAATAGCTTGACGGGTCTGTCAGCTTGTTCTGCTGCAACAGTCCATCAACGACATAGCGTTCGAGCAACTGGAATTTGGATTGCTTGAGGTTGGCATACAACCCCAAACGAAACATTTCAGCCATTTCTTTTTGTCCCGCATCGCTTGTCTCAATAGGTAGAATAGCAACGGTTTGATTTTTGGAAAGAGTCATCAGGTTGCCTGCAACCTTTGTTTGCAAATCGGTAGCGCAGGCGGAAACGGACAGAGCCAGGAATCCAATCAACAACCCTTGCAAAAAATTATTGTATTGCTTTTTTTTCATAAATCAGATGATTTTTCTATTTGAGCCATTCCATTTTTATAAAATCTTTTACCTGCCAGACCCTGTGAGTTTTTTAAAGTCCCAATTATAAGAGCACTCGAGATTTCATCTTTTTCCTGCACGATATAGCTGCCTGAATACATACCGGGGACAATTTCCTTAAGCGGGATATTCGATTTCCAACTGCCAATACCAAAGGAACCTTTTAAGCCCGGGTCGCCTTTAAGGTTCACATATATTTGATCGTTAGGCTGAAGTTTCTGGTTGGGCTTCAGATTTGTTTCGATATTTGTGATTTGAGGCAATCGAATCTTTTCCTGCCATGCCCCGGCAGGATCAGGAATTTCTTTCATCATACCGAGCGAAAACATTTCGGCGGTTTTATAAAGTACCTGATAAACTTTCACATTCTCCATTTGATCCTGAATAATTTCAACGACGGTTGGAGAAAGAATTCCCGAATAGGTACTCTCGGTATGCTCAGTCTCCCAAAGCGTTTCACCGGTTCTCAAATCGAGCATTACGATTTTTGCTTTAATGGAGGTCTCGGCGTGAATGCCACCTGTAAAATTACTGGTATCGAGTACCTGACCTTTGATCACCGCATCTACACCCAGAATACTTCTTAGTCTTTCCGGACTAAGCTCAAGAACTTTTTTGAATTTTTTCATCCCAGCCGCCTGTAGTTTGGAGTCCACAGTTTCCAGCGGGATGTCTACATAGCCTAGATAGCTGAAATAGTTAAAGAAGCATTCTCGAAATAATTTGTGTGCGGGAACGCCTTCCGGCGTAGGGCCTGCAAGCGTAAAAGGCAATATCGCCACCGTCCTGGGATGTGTATTGGGGTGATCGAGATTTTTACGGATTTTCAGGTCAACTGTTCCGCAACCACCTGATATGCCGCTCATTAGAACAATAAAAATGAATATTTTTCGTAACAACAAGTTGTGCCTCACAGCAGACAGACTTTGGTGTAAAATATTGAATAATTTGGACTTTCTCCAAATTTTTGGATATATCTACTATATGAAATCGCTTGAAATTTGTCAATATTTTAAAAAATTTGTTTAAATTTAGGGGCTGTCTTGGATAACGGGGAAATGTTATCAATATGGACATGGATAAAAGTCGTTTAAGTCAGGAGAAGCAGGGTCGTTTGATGGAGTGCTTTGTATCGGGTTCA
>WASW01046629.1_pt1 | contig 11791 bp, 7 predicted proteins | sample 5698521 | NCBI WGS metagenome assembly WASW01 (sample SAMN11175560, study PRJNA528189) | sponge metagenome | isolation source: marine sponge | host: Leucetta | place: Antarctica: Western Antarctic Peninsula, King George Island | collected 2013-01
TATTCCGGTAATTTCTTCGAGAAACTGTGGGAGTTGGCCCTTTTGGGGAATGATGAAAGCATGATTGATCCGGCGCTCAAGCGCGCGAAGGCGCAAGAACATGACCTGGCTATCCTTGCCGCCCGAATGATTGACGACGAACAGCGCCCCTTGCGCGATAAGGTCGTAAATCGGCGGGTATTCTGAAACTCCAAAGAAATCAAATTGCATGACGGCACCCGGCGTTGTTGGAGGTAATGGAGAAGCGGATGCGGAGAAGACTTTTTCTCCTCCAAGCAACCTCTCGACCAATCCTCTACCGCCTCTGCCTTTTGGTGCCGGGTGACTAGCGGCTAGGTAATCGCTAGGAAAAAGCAAGAACTTCTTGAGCTAAAACCATTCAACGGCTATCAGGAAGTGAGCAATTTTCATATATATATGAGGAAACCAACATGAACAAATCTGAACTGATTGCCGCCAACGCTGACAAATCCGGGTTAACCCAGTCCGATGCGGGCAAAGCCCTGACTGCTTTTTGTGACAGCGTGACCGAAGCTTTGATCAAAGGTGACGATGTGCAGATCACTGGCTTTGGTGGATTTTCCGTCTCCGAGCGCGCTGCCCGCACCGGCCGCAATCCGCAAACCGGTGAAACCATCCAGATCGCCGCCAGTAAAGCACCTAAATTCAAGTCCGGCAAAGGGCTCAAGGACGCCGTAAACGGGTAAGATACCACACACACCTGGACAAGCTACGCAGTGGTCCGGACGATACCAGCCTCAATAAACTGCTGCGCGACTCATTCACGCGCATTGATGTGACGCCAGTCTGGAACGACAGTGATGAGGCATTTGAACATACCTGCACGGTTGATATTGATATCTTGAAACTCATGGCCGTTTTGGATAGTTGAGCAGTTGACTCTTACAATGCGAATCAGTGGGCTTTAAAACGTCTCGAAATTCTTGTGCCGACGCTGAATACTCATGTCTCGTGCCTTCGGGGTTAAAATCGTCGAACCACATAGACAAGCACAACCGTTGGAAGTACTTTTGTCCTCGGAGCAATACGTGCTGCTCTGGAGCTTTATAACCCCGCCCATAAGATTGGCGGCTCGTGGAGGCTTAGGTATGTCGAGATGATTGATTCGTGGATAGCAAGATAGGAAAACAAGGGATAAGTGCGACAGAATGCTACTTGATAACAAAAAGAAAGGGAGGGTCGGCGACGAACTGCGAAAACATCTGTCCGACGGCTCGAAGTTGTCCATCGTATCTGGCCTGTTTTCAATTTATGGCTTTGAGTTGTTAAAAAACGAGTTAAGCCATATAGAAGACCTACGCCTTGTTCTTTCTCAAGATATCTTCAACGAAGTTCAGGGAGTAGGCGCTAACTCATTGGCTGGAGACCAGTTTGAGCTTTGGTTTAAAAACCAGTTCAACCAAGCCCAAGTTGCCAAAGAGTGCGCTCGCTGGGTTAAGGACAAAACAGAGGTCAGAATTGCCGCTAATCCTGCCGCCTTTAGTCAAAACCTCTTTCATGTTCATGAAAAAAATGGAGAGGCCATAGCTATTCAAGGAAGTTCCAGCTTCACCAGTGCAGGTCTTGGGTACGCCGAATCTGACAAGTTTCACATGAATATGTGTGTTTCGGATTCCCCAAGCACCGAAGCTCTTTTGGAATGGTTTGAGGTAATCTGGAACGACCCGTCCGCAGTACAAGATGCTAAAGATTTGTTGCTCATTCAACTCGACAACTTGATTTTAGACCAGTCACCAGAATTTATCTACTTCCTTACACTCTATAATATTTTCAAAGATTTTTTAGAAGACATTGATGAAGAAAATATCATCAAAACCAAAACGGGGTTTAAGGAAACTCGCGTTTGGAACAAACTCTACAAATTTCAGCGTGACGGCGTTCTAGGCGCGATAGACAAGCTCGAAAAATATAATGGGTGTATCATCGCGGATAGTGTTGGGCTTGGTAAAACCTTTGAGGCTTTGGCCGTCATAAAATATTATGAGCTTCGCAATGACCGTGTGCTGGTATTTTGCCCAAAGAAGTTACGGGACAATTGGACGGTCTACACTGTCAATGACAAGCGTAACTTGTTCGCTGGAGACCGCTTTAACTTCGATGTTTTGAATCACACAGATCTGACGCGTGTGCAAGGCCGCTCAGGAGAAATAAATTTGGAGACCCTCAATTGGGGTAATTACGACCTTGTTGTGATTGATGAGTCCCATAACTTCCGCAATGCCAGCTCCTCAAAAGAAGGTCTCACCCGTTACTCCCGCCTGATGGATGAAATTATCCGCTCAGGTGTAAGAACGAAAGTTTTGATGCTTTCTGCAACGCCCGTAAACAACAGAATGAACGACCTGAAAAATCAGGTTTCCTTCATTACAGAAGGCGTTGATGATGCCTATACGGACTATGGAATTGTCAGTATTGAACAGACCCTGAAAAAAGCGCAAACGCGTTTCAATCAGTGGCTAAAACTTGAAGACCGCGAGCGAAGAGTCGAAGTTCTGCTGGACAGCATGAATTTCGATTACTTCAAACTGCTCGATATACTGACCATCGCCCGTTCGCGCAAGCACATCGAGAAATACTACGACATTGCGGAAATCGGAGAATTTCCAGAACGCCTTTCTCCTATCAATATCAAAGAAGATATTGATACCAAGGGCGAATTTCCACCGCTCAAAGACATAAACCGCACAATCCGTCGTTTGAATCTCAGTGCCTACTCTCCGTTGAAGTATGTTCGTGCAGACAGGCGCGAAGAGTACAGTAGAAAATACGATATTCACATCAAGGGTGGAGCTTCAGTATTTAAGCAGGTTGACCGAGAACAAAGCCTAATCCACCTGATGCGCGTGAATTTGTTCAAGCGGATGGAAAGTTCCATCAATTCATTTGCTCTTACGCTTGAGAAGCTGTTGGGCGAGGTCAATATCCTGCTTGTGAAGCAGGAAAAGCATTCCAGCGATGAGATTGAAGAAAAAGGCATTGAGGATATTGAGGTTGATTCCCCTGAATTCGATGCCTTCCTGATTGGCCGCAAGGTCAAAGTCCTTATCAAGGATATGGACGAAATTCGTTGGAAGCAGGATTTAGAGGATGACCGCGCAAAGTTGACGGAGTTACTTTCCGAGGCGCGACATATCGAAGCCACCCGCGATGCCAAGATGCGTCACTTGAAGCACCTCATTGAGCAGAAGTGCAAAAACCCCATAAATTCAGGCAATAAGAAAATCGTCGTTTTCACCGCGTTCACTGACACGGCGAATTACCTCTATCAGCACATCGCTGAATGGGCGCGAGACTCACTAAGTATCCATGCCGCGCTGATTACAGGCAGCGGACAAAATAAAAGCACCATGCCCAGCATGGGGAGCAACTTTGATTCTTTGTTGGCGGCTTTTTCTCCCGTGTCGAAGGAAAGGGACAAAATTGACGAGGACGCAACGGATGAAATTGATCTTTTGATTGCTACTGATTGCATCTCCGAAGGTCAGAACCTTCAGGACTGCGACTATCTCATCAATTATGACATTCACTGGAATCCTGTTCGCATCATTCAGCGGTTTGGTCGAATAGACCGCTTAGGCTCGAAAAACAAAACCATTCAGCTTGTTAATTTTTGGCCGAATATGGAGCTGGATGAGTACATCAACCTTGAATCCCGCGTTAGCGGGCGAATGGTGTTGCTGGATATTTCCGCAACAGGGGAAGAGAACGTCATAGAGCAAGACAATTCGGGGAAAATGAACGACCTAGAGTACCGAAGAAAACAGCTTCAGCAGCTTCAGGATACGGTTGTAGACCTTGAGGACATATCGGGCGGCGTTTCCATTACCGACCTTACGCTGAACGATTTCAAAATGGATTTGTCGTCCTTTATGAAAGAACACCTCAACGTTCTGGAGCAATCTCCCGCTGGTTTGTTTGCGGTCTCAACAATAGACCCAGCCCTGCAAATTGGAGACTTGGAGCCGGGCGTAATATTTTGTGTGAAAAATATCGGCAAAGCCGTCCGCGAGGAAGAAGGCTACGCTCTTGCTCCCTATTACCTTGCCTATGTTACAAATGAGGGCGAGGTCAAATACACCTATACCCAGTCCAAAAAGATTTTGGACGTGCTGAAAAAGCAAGGGCTAGGAATACGCTATCCAGATGACAAAGCCATAGAGCGGATGAAAGCCGTCACTCGCAAAGGGAAGGATATGAGCCACTACCGCTCCCTTTTGGAAAGTGTCGTCACCAGTATTGTCGGTAAGTCAGAAGAAAAGGGTGTTGAGAGCTTGTTCAGCCGTGGCGGAACCAACCTGACCAAGGATAGTTTTCAGGGTATGGAAGATTTCGAAGTCGTCAGCTACATGATTGTGAACGCACCATGACCACGATAATGACGCTCGACCAATTTTATCAAAACATGGCCGTGCCCGAAGGCTGCACCCTCGGCAAGCGTATCTACAAGAAGCAATTTTACGATAACGGTCAGCTAAACGCCGCCGACAAGAAAGCCTTCGGTGAAGATATCGAAGGGATTGAATGGCGATATACATTCAAACCTTCAACAATCAACATTCCAAAGCTGGAAGATGATAGTCGAGAATATCTGGAAGTAGCCATTCTTCAGGTCATGTTGTCCGCAACCGAGCGAAGCCTCCGTATCGCAGCGGCAATACAAAAGGCCATCCCCTATCCCGTACTGATAGTTTTCGTTTGTGGAAACAGTCTTTCCTTGAACGCAGCAGAGAAAAGAATCAACCGAGCGGACAGCAACAGAATTGTTGTCGAGACAACACATGATACGGGTTGGATAGAATTTAAAAAGATAGAATCTTGGCAGAATGATTTTCTCGTGGATTTTTGCGTCACCAGCTTCTCATACCGCAACTTCTTTGATTTTTATCAGGATATATCAAGGCGGATTGTCGCACTGAATTGCGCCGTTCATACGGGGCTATATTCTTTAGATATCGGAAAAGATGGTTCAGGCGCGATACGCCTAAATACCTTACGGAAAATGGAAAAGCTACAGCAGGAGCGTGTTGAGACACGCAACAAGCTGAAGAACGAAAAAAACTTGGGCACTCAGGTGCAACTGAATACCCAGATAAAACAAATCGCTGATCGCATCGAGGCGGTCAAACAAGACCTATAGGGACGGAAGACATGAAAAACATGACAGAACAAGACGGCGGCAGCCTCGATATTGTGAATGAAAATCTGGAAGTGCTAAAAGACGCTTTCCCCGATGCCTTCACAGATGGTGGTGTGAATTTTGACACCTTGCGCCAATTACTTGGCGACGAGGTTGATGACAGCGAGGAAAAATACGGCCTCAATTGGCACGGAAAAAAGAAAGCCCGCCAGATTGCCCTTACACCGTCAATGGGCACTCTTCGCCCCTGCCCTGAAGAAAGTATCGATTGGAATACGAGCCAAAACCTGTTTATTGAAGGCGATAATCTGGAAGTGTTGAAGCTCTTACAGAAGAGTTACGCGGGCAAGGTCAAAATGCTCTATATCGACCCGCCGTATAACACCGGTAAAGAATTCATCTATCCTGACCGCTTTCAGGACAATCTGGATACCTATCTCAAATATACCGGTCAAAAAGACGACGAAGGATTTAAGGTCAGTTCTAATACTGAAAGTTCGGGGAGATTTCATACCAATTGGCTAAACATGATTTACCCACGTTTACGATTGGCAAAAAACTTACTCCGAAGTGATGGGCTTATTACAATTTCAATAGATGACAATGAACAGGGAAATTTGAGAAAAATATGCGATGAAATTTTTGGGGAGGAAAATTTTGTTGATCAAATCATCTGGAAAAAACGATACGGAGGTGGGGCTAAAGAAAAACACCTCATTACCCTCCACGAATATATTGTTGTATACGCCAAAGACAAAAACTCCCTCGAAGATATTTTCGTTCCACTCGAAGAGGCGTCAATTAAGCGATATTACAAGCAAAAAGATGCCAATTTTGAGAGACGAGGCCCTTATCGTACACACCCATTAGAAGCAACCAAGAGCATGGGTGAACGTAAGAACCTTGTCTATCCTATCTCTGGGCCAGCCGGTGAGGAAATATGGCCAAAGCGTCAATGGCTCTGGTCTAAAGAGCGCACTGAAAAAGCACTGGGATGTGGGGAAATAGAATTCCTGAAAGCAAGAAATGGTGAATTAAGCGTTCACTCAAAGCAATACCTTTATGATGAGGATGGTAACATTAGGAAAGGTAAATTTTTCTCATTAATTGATGATGTATTTAGCCAGCACGGTACTAATGAAATCATTGACCTGTTTGGAGAGGCGCAAATTTTTTCATTCCCAAAACCGACAGGATTACTGGAAAAGCTTTTGGAATTTTCCTGTCCAGAAGGAGGGTTGATGGTTGATTTGTTTGCAGGCTCATGTTCATTAAGCCATGCAGCATACGGCTTTAATATTAAGCGCGGAGTGACAACTAACTTTGTGGCAGTTCAACTGCCCGAGATAATAGACGATGGCAGTGTCGCCTTTAAAAATGGATATAAAACCATAGCAGATGTAGGTAAAGAACGCATACGACGATCTGCAGTAAAAATTAAGAAAGAAAATCCAGATTATGATGGGGATTTCGGTTTCAAAGTCTTCAAGCTCGATAGCAGTAATATACGAGCATGGAACCCTGACAAAAATGATATGGAGAAGTCGCTTCTTGATAATGTCGAGCACCTTATTGAAGGACGAAGCGAAGATGACGTTCTTTATGAGCTTCTCCTAAAGCGCGGTGTCGATTTAACTGTTCCCATTGAACAGAAGGAAATTGCTGGTAAGGCAGTTTATAGCATTGGCTACGGAGTTCTATTTGCTTGCCTCGACACCACACTGGGCGCAGATGAAGTTGAACCCGTCGCGCAAGGCATCATCGATTGGCACAAGGAACTGAAGCCCGCCAGCGATACGCAGGTTGTATTCAGAGATAGCGCCTTCGTCGATGACATAGCAAAAACCAACATGACCGCCATTCTGCAACAGAACGGCATCACTCATGTGCGCAGCTTGTAGGTGGCTGATATGATCGAGAGCAGCAACAACCTCAAACATTTGAAAGTCGAAGGCTTTAAGTCCATCTCCAAGTTTGACCAGCCAATGGGAGACATCAACATTTTCATTGGTGCGAATGGCGCGGGCAAAAGCAACCTCATTTCAATCTTCACATTCTTAGGGAATTTGTCGCAAGGAAAGCTAAGTAACTATGTGGAGACAGAAGGTGGTGCTGAACGCTTCTTCCATTTTGGCTCGAAGCACACCAGTCAAATTATGTTTGATTTGGAAGTAGGAATGAATGGATACCATGTTGAATTTAGCCATAGTCCATTTGATGATTCGTTGGTTTTTGACAAGGAAACTTGCACGATTGAGACATCTAGTAAGTTGTGGCCACTTTCCCCAGTGAACGGTGAAAGTGGATTCAGGTCTTTCGATGGTCAGTATGTAATAAAATACACAAAACAATACCTTGATGCATGCCGTGTTTATCATTTCCATGACAGCAGCAGCCAAGCAAAATTCAAGAAAACAAATAAACTGGTAAATAATCTTTATTTAGAGAGGGACGCTGCAAACATTGCTTCGTTTCTATACCGCCTAAAGAATTCAAAAACAGATAAATTCCAACAATCTTATCAGCAGATTGTTACAGTGATCCAATCCGTGGCTCCGTTCTTTCATGATTTTTCTCTGGAACCAACGGGGGAGGAAGGTGATGAGAACATCCTCTTGCGTTGGATACACACCAAACATGAAAACCCTTTTAGCGCCAACATTCTTTCAGATGGAACGGCACGTTTTATCTGTCTTGCGACGTTGTTCTTACAGCCCGAAACTCTTCGACCAAATACGATTATTCTTGATGAGGCTGAGCTAGGCTTGCATCCAGCGGCATTAAGTATTCTGGCCGACATTATCAAATCCGTTTCAAAAGAAACGCAGGTTATCTGTTCAACACAGTCAGTTACTTTTGCCAATTCGTTTGAGCCAGAAGACTTCATTGTAGCGGATGCCAAAGATGGTGTGTCTCATTTCCATCGCCCTGAAACAGACGAGCTCAAGCAATGGCTTGAAGACTACGGCATGGGAGATATATGGGCGAAAAATCTGATTGGGGGGCGTCCCCAATGGTAAGGTTGGCTATTTCCGTAGAAGGACAAACTGAAGAAATATTTGTAAACAAAGTTATCGTACCGTATCTCGAAAGAATGGAAATTTATGCCCAGCCAATTTTGTTGGGAAACACAGGCGGAGACGTTTCTTTTTCCAGAATCAAAAAAGATTTGAACACGCTTGCCAATAGTTTTGACAACGTGACAACGCTTTATGATTTTTACGGCTTTAGGGGTAAAAACGAAAACGAAACAAAGGAAACACTGGAACAAAGGATAACAGATACCGTGGCAGTCCCACTGCATGGACGTATTCTGCCGTATGTTCAAATGTATGAATTTGAGGGACTTCTATTTTCTTCACCCGACGCGATAGCAAACAATTTGGGTGATCCTGAATTAGTAGCATGGGCTGAAAGTATTCTTCGACAGTTCGGCAATGACCCCGAAAGAATAAATGATTCACCACAAACAGCACCCTCAAAAAGATTGGCTAGTGAAACCAATTATATAAAAACGGTTCATGGTCCAAATATATGCAAGGAAACTGGGTTAGATGAATTGCGTCAAAAATGCACAGGCTTCAATGCTTGGTTAACAAGCTTGGAGGCTTTGCAATGATGAAATTACATTTTGAGGATAATCTCGACTATCAGAAAACGGCAATAGATTCCGTAACAGATTTATTCAACGGTCAGGATATTTGCCACTCTGAATTCACCGTTACCTATCAGCCAGAGGCGGGTGCTCAAGGTTCTCTTGGTATTACCGAAAGTGAACTTGGTATAGGAAACCGTTTGCAGCTTCTGGATGACGAAATTCTGGAAAACCTCCGCGCCATCCAGCTTCGCAATGGCCTTCATCCTTCAAGCTCACTTGGAAGTGGCGATTTCACAGTTGAAATGGAAACGGGCACGGGTAAAACCTATGTTTACCTGCGTACCATATTCGAGATGAATCAACGATACGGCTTCACCAAGTTCGTGATTGTCGTCCCTTCGGTTGCTATCAAGGAGGGGACTTATAAAACACTGGAAATCACGCGGGAGCATTTTGAAAATTTGTACCCTATCGCCAAGGGGTACGAATATTTTTTGTATGATTCTAGCAACCTCGGACAGGTGCGCAATTTTGCAACCAGTCCTAATATCCAAATCATGGTTGTCACCGTTGGTGCCATCAACAAGAAGGGAGTGAATAACCTCTATAAAGATAGCGAAAAAACTGGCGGAGAGAAGCCTATCGACCTAGTACGGGCGACACACCCAATCCTTATCGTTGACGAACCCCAAAGTGTTGACGGCGGCCTGAGTGGAAAGGGTAAAGAGGCACTCGATGCCATGAACCCGCTTTGCACTTTGCGCTATTCCGCGACCCATGTTGACAAGCACAATATGCTTTACCGTCTTGATGCCGTTGACGCTTATGAGCGTGAGCTAGTCAAGCAAATTGAGGTTGCGGCTCTTGAGGTTCAAGGAGGCAACAATAAGCCTTTTGTTAAATTACTTGAAACCAAAAATGTCAGAGGGACTGTCACCGCAAAAATCGAGTATGCGGGAAATTCCAGACGAGAAATTACATCTGTAAACGATGGCGACGATCTAGAGCAGGAAACTGAACGTGCCATCTATGAGAACTTTCGCATTGGCACAATTACCTGTGGAGCTGGCAATCAGTCCATGGAAATTAGTATGCCGGGCGGCGAACACAAACTACATCCGGGTGAGGAAGTAGGGGGTGTGAATCCTGACGACCTGAAAAGACTGATGATACGCCGTACAATCAAGGAACACCTCGACAAGGAAATGCGCTTTGCCGCACAGAAACGGGACGTGAAGGTGCTAAGCCTATTCTTCATTGATAGCGTCGGATTTTACCGACAGTACGATGAAGACAAAAACATCATAAAGGGCAAATACGCTGAGATGTTTGAAGAGGAATATCGCAAGCTGGCAAAACAGTCTGATTACCAAACCCTATTTGAGAAAATCGACCTCGATATTGATGCCGATGAAGTTCACAACGGCTATTTCTCCATTGATAAAAAGGGCGGTTGGGCTGAGACAGCGGAGAACAACCAGACCAACCGTGACAATGCGGAACGTGCCTATAACTTGATTATGAAAGAAAAAGAAAAGCTACTCAGCTTTGACACGCGCCTGAAATTTATATTTTCTCATTCAGCCCTGAAGGAGGGTTGGGATAATCCAAACATCTTTCAAATATGTACGCTCCGAGAAATGGGCACGGAACGCCAACGACGACAGACCATTGGGCGGGGCTTGCGTCTCTGCGTTAATCAGGAAGGGCAACGGCTCAGAGGCTTTGATATAAATACTCTTACAGTCATCGCCACGGAGAGCTACGAGCAGTTCGCCGCTAATCTTCAGAAAGAAATAGAGACAGATACAGGTATTAGATTCGGCCTTGTCGAGAAGCATCAATTTGCCAATTTAGGGGTGACGGCTGAAGATGGAACGACACAACCACTTGGCATTGAAAAATCGGGAGAGGTCTGGGATTTCCTTAAGGAAAACGGTTTTGTCGATAGCCGAGGAAAGGTGCAAGATAGTCTACGCACGGCGTTAAAGGAAAACACGCTGGAGATACCTAAGGAATTCAATGAGCAAGAAGCGGGTATCAAAGAAATTTTGCGTAAACTAGCTGGAAAGCTTGATATTAAAAACGCGGACGAACGCGTTACTATTCGCACTCGACAGGCGGTATTGGAAGGCGATGGATTCAAAGCCCTTTGGGATCGTATCAAACATAAAACGACCTATCGGGTTGAGTTCGATAATGAGAAACTCATTGAAAATTGTGCGCGGGCAATCCTCGACGGCCCGCCCATCACAAAAACAAGGGCGCAATTTCGATTAGCAGAAATCGCCATTGGCAAAGGTGGTGTAGAGGCAAATGAAACATCCACATCGGGCTTCACTTCGATAAACGAAACCGACATCGAATTGCCAGATTTACTGACGGGTTTGCAAGACAAAACACACCTGACGCGCAGGAGCTTGGTTAAAATCCTTACAGATTGCCGCCGACTGAATGACTTTAAGAAGAACCCACAAGAGTTTATTGACCTAGCGACAGAGGCTATCAACCGCACCAAGCGTCTCGCTCTTGTTGATGGTATTCGATACCAGCGTATTGGCGATGAACACTATTACGCTCAGGAGCTTTTCGAGCAGGAAGAGCTTACTGGCTATCTCAAGAATACTCTGGAAACGCAGAAGTCTGTTTATGAGCACGTTGTTTATGATACTGCGGGCGTTGAAAAGCGATTTGCCGAGGATTTGGAAGTAAACGAGACCGTAAAGGTCTACGCCAAACTTCCCGGCTGGTTCAAAGTGCCAACCCCACTTGGCACTTACAATCCAGACTGGGCAGTTTTGGTCGAGGATGATGGTCAGGAAAAACTCTATTTTGTTGTCGAAACGAAAGGGAGCAACTGGTGGGATGACCTCAGACACAAAGAAGGAGCCAAGATTAAATGCGGCGAGAAGCATTTTGCCGTGCTTGCCGAAGGTGAAAACCCAGCCAAATACATCAAGGCCACCAGCGTTGGTGACCTATTGGTCCACACGTAAAGCATGACAACAAAAGGGCTGATTTGGCGACTTCACGAG
>WASW01086943.1_pt1 | contig 11786 bp, 5 predicted proteins | sample 5698521 | NCBI WGS metagenome assembly WASW01 (sample SAMN11175560, study PRJNA528189) | sponge metagenome | isolation source: marine sponge | host: Leucetta | place: Antarctica: Western Antarctic Peninsula, King George Island | collected 2013-01
TCTGTTCAAGTCTGATCTCCCAAAACCAGTCTTGAATCACATTTCCAGCGATTTGGGAATCCCCTGATTGTGAACACCCCCTAACAATTTCCGGAAATTTAATTTCGCCCGCGCTTTCTTTGCGTCCCGTTGGAACAAATAGCAGCGAGGCAAAATCCACTGTCGCAGCATCTAATAACGTTCCTTCCACACCGGGAATGATCGCAGCCGGATTAAGGTTATCGGATGCCAACGCGATGATTGGGTTCTTTCCTTCACCGAAATCAAAGACGGAGACTTTGGTGATCGCGCCCTTTAACTCAATTTCGCCGCTTAGTTCACCGGGCTTGATCACGACTTTGTTCAGCGCCAGTTCAGTTACGCCCGGAATGGTCAGGTCATCGGTCAGAGAACCGAGTGTCAGTCCTTCACCAGTGACCATAATTTTAAGATTAGGGCTGGTCTCTTTTCCGCCCAGTTCAGCAACCACATCGATGGTCGCATTGGCAGTGTCGAGCGCTCCCGAACCGATCATCTTTGCCGTTACGGATTTTGAGGAATCGGCAACCAATGTGATCGTGCTGCCAAACTGCCCTTTCATTAGTGTGCCAGGCACAGCGAAATCCATGGCGCTGACAATGACGGTCTTCAGGCCTGCCGCCTTGGTGTCGGGGTGCTCGGTTCCGGAAATTTTTATGTTGGAACTGCGGGTGGAGATATAGTGTCCGACGCCAGGGACCTTAACAGCAGAGATGGGGATGGATATTGAGGTTTTCTTGATGAGTGCATTAATGGCGTTCTGAGCCAGTTTTTTGACTTTTGGTTTAAGGGTAGATTTTTTCTTTTCAGATCTTTTCAGTTTAAATTTTGGTTTAAGGGTCGGTTTTTTCTTTTCAGATTTCTTCAGTCTGATCGACGATAGCCTGTCGCCCAGAAACGCAAGCCCATCCCCCGGCATAAAGGCGGATAGATTGAATTTTTCACCACCTCCGCCACCAGGGTTGAGTGTTTTCAATAGTTCTGTTAGAGCGCCAAGACTGTTTGGATCTATCCGGGACACGAGATTTAAGCCGGGCAGAAGGCCCGATTGTTTGCGGCCTGAGCCCGATTGTTTACCGCCTGAGCCCGCTTGTTTACCGCCTGATCCCGATTGTTCGCCGCCTGAAAGTGACGAAAGTTTTCCCTTAATATGATTCAAGACATCCGGCAGTTGATCAATTGGCAATGCCGTGCCGGCGCTACCATTTCCTGGCAGATACGCAATAACCAGGTCTTGTAATTTGATATTCTTCAGTTGGGTTTGGGAAAGACCAGGAATTATGGAAAGGCCGGGCAAGTCGTCGACTTCCAGCGTCAGCACTTTACGCCCGCCACCGCTTTTACCAGCAATCGCAATATTTGCCGTAAGTTTCGTGTCCCCCAGCGCAAGCGTACCCTTGATATGGTTTAATGACAGTTTCGCATCTGATAAACGCAAGGCTCCGATGCCGGGAATATCCCGGCCCAGAATATCAGCCAGCGTCATACCGTTCTCAAACGTAATAACGAAGTCCTTAGCGGCCTTAACGTTTTTGACATTAAATGGAGCCCGTGCGTTCAGGTTCATGCGTTTAGATGGATCACTTACGGGCAAACCAGAAATCGCATCGACGAAAATCTGTCTGGACGATCCGTTCCCATTGAGGCTAACGGAAACAGCAACGGTTTCTTTGCGGTGTACGATCGGCACCGTGAACTGACCGCTAGTCACGAGGTCGATGTTGAGTTCTCCGTTTTCCGTACCCTCGATGAGATAGGTCGTCGGCCCGTTAAGATCAAAGATTCTATTGAGGCCTGGAATAGAGATCGGCGGGAACCGCGCCGCCAGCGCCAACCCGGTTAGATCGCCTCCCCCTGATTTGGCCGTGCCCCCGCCGCGTTTTGTAATTGAAGTCAAGACGGACGCCGGAACTTTGCCGTGGAGAATGGCTATCTCGGATTTTGGTACACCAAGCCGAACGGCGAGTTTGGCTAACGGGCCCGACCCCTTAAAATTAATCCTGCTTAAAAATGAAATGCCGGGTTCGAGTTCAATGTTCTCACGATCCAATGTTGCCAGTAACGGATCAGCAAGATTTGGCGGCAACACCTTTATTGAGTTCCGGTCAACGCCTTCATTGGCAATCATGAAAATACTGTCAGGCATTGCCAGATCAGAAAACGGTGTTTTTGATAATCCCGGGAGGTAGGCGGCGGGTTTAACCCCGTCCAGGACAGCAACCGCCAGTTTCGCATCCTCTGTAGACGCTATATAGATCGTCGTCTTACCGTTTCCACCCGCTAACGTCCCAACGATTGCCGTTTTGCTCAGCCTGAGGTCACGAACCTTCAGGTCGCTGGCGCCACTGATTTTTGTTCTGAATAAATCGCCAAGTTGATAGGACCCCTTAATATCCAATTTCATAGCTTGCGGCCGATTTTTACGAATGATGCCTGACAACTTGATTTGTTGCCCACCTTTGATGTCTTTTCCATCCGTGTCGACCTCATCCCCTTCCCAGAAGAATTTTCCGGTCTCCCCAAGGCGGGTATCAAACTCAAACAATCGGGTCGTTTTGGCCCCGCGCAGTTTGATCGCACCGCCAAAAACCAATCCGGTGTTCAGGTTTCCTGACTTAGTGCCCCTAAATTCAAATTCCGCCGTATCCGCAAGGCGGAATAAGGTCCCGAGGCCAATTCCCTCTAACCCGGACACCTGCCCCTTGAGATCAAGCGATGAGATGATTTTACGTAGGCGGGCACGCGCCTCTCCGCCTGACCAGGTCTGTTTAACCGAGTCTTCCGGCTCATCGAAGATAAGAGGGTCTATCTTGCCGGTAATCTTGACGGTGCCGGATTGGCTTCGTCCTTGACGAAGTAACGACAACCCCTTGGAAAATGGATGGTTGGCTGAAAATGTTGTCGATTGGAATAAATTAAGACCGGGTTTCGATTGCGCCAGATCCTTGTCAGTAAATACAGCCGAGAACAATTTTGCGAAATCGGATGGTAATTCAGTGAATTTCGGTGGTGACCGGCCTTTTGGAAGATACAGAAATACTGAACGCCCTGATTCCGTTTTCCCAAGATTGCCGAGTGACGCCAAGGGGATGAGGTTTTCTATGCCGCCACCTTCCATGGACAAGGCAATATATTTCGCCTGATTGTTGACAATCGGACCAATTACGATTTTCGCTGGTTGATCACGGATGGTCGTACCCAGGGTCACCGCGCGGCCAGTATTCAGATCGGGAATTTCCGGGAATTTGATTTCGTCAAACCCGGGGATGTCCAATCCTGTAATCGCCTCTAGTGTCGATCCGTCCAGCGTAAATAAATCGCGCCCATCTTCCTCATCCAGTTCCCCGGTGATGGGAATACGCTGCTTGCCCTTCATGGCGTGGCCAGAAGCGCGCAGTTTGGGTTCGTACTTCTCGTCCAGGGCAAAAACAAAATCCAGTTCAGATAGCCGGAAATTTTGTATTTTGACGCTGCGTAAGGCCTTTTTGCCGGCCTTGGCCGTCATCTCAAACGAATGTTTTCCCGGCTTCGGTTGAGGATCGAATTTTATTTTTGCCGGAACCTTAACTTTTCGTGAGCCAATTCCAAACCGTGCCACCGCGTCGGCTGTCATTTTCAGCTTTCCGTCAGGAGATCCCTTGATGGTAAAAATCAGATCGCTGGCGTCTACGTACCGACCAATCTTCGGTGGGCGAAAGCCCTCCAGAGGCATTATCAAATGGAGATCATCAGGATTAATACCGCGGGAGCCGCCAGCCACACTTTTTAAGTTTATAAGTCGCCTGAATAAACGAGCGCTGATATTTCCCTGGATCAGAAAGTCGTCTTTCTTGAACCCAAGGGCCTTATCCAGTTTTCCTAAAAAGACGTTTTTTTCGGTGGTTACTCTTCCAAACAAGAGCCCGCCTTGTGGGAGTTCAATGAAACGGCGATTTGAAGTTTTGAATTTTTTTAAATATCGCTTCAGCCGGATCGGAACGGGCAGATTTTTTAACTTAATCTTCCGTTCTTCACTGCTGAATAACAACACGGCATCTTCGATAACCAAATTGGCGGCGGTATCCTTTGGCCCGTTTGGTTTTAGCAATTCCAAAGGGAGATTTTCCAATGAATAAGTGAAATGAAAGCTTCCTTTTAGGGGAGGCACTTCCGGCTCCTCAACTGTTTCAGGCGTCTCTCCGGCGTTTAGCGTGACCCCGGCAGGGCTGGACGTCACATCAGGGCTTGCCACCACCACTAAAGGTTTTGCCAAAATGTTGGAATTCTCCGGCGTTTTAATTTTCGCACCGGCCGCGGGTTTTTCCACAGTGCTTTTTGCTGTCGGCACCAGCGGACTCTGGTTTGCCGGTTTGGAGATAACCGGTTGCCCGGTTTCAGCGCTGTTTATGTTTGGTGTTGTTCTCTCCGAGAGTATCGACCTAACTTCATCAGTCGGTTGCTGCTTAAGTTCATCCGCATCCGGCACATAGAAAAACTTCAGCTTCTTATCGGCGTCGCCAAGAGTAAGGGTGCCCGACTTACCCTTTTGCTTGAGTGCCGTGAAATCCAGACCTTGCAAAATTTTTGATTGTTTGAATGCTGTAATCAGTCCCTTGAAAAATGGAGTATCAGTTTCCTGGGCGACGACAGAAAGGCTCGGCGCCGAAACCGAAAACACCAATGCCAGCAACATTATCCAGTTGATGCCGAGACGTCGACAGGCAGCCCACACCCTTGGTCGAAATCGCGATGATATGTTATGATTGTTAACAAGCGCCATGATACGGCCTTCAATCAAAATAGAAATATCGCAATAATTCCGCGCCAAACCCCTCTTCATATGTGTTGAGGAACAGGTTTCCATCGTTTTGTAACAGCCGGTCAAATTTGCCGTTGGAATCACTATCATTGAACTTCAGGTCGCCATCCCTGAATTCCCGATACAAATCCGACTGAGAAAGACCAATAAGTGCTTTTGTCAAATTACTGGAAGGATCAAACCAAGCCCTGAACCGGCGGCGCAACTGAGACATAATTGCGGGTTCTGTTTTTGCGCCATTTTCACCAACCGCGTCTGAAATAGCGTCCTTGTCATCAATGGTTTCCACCAGCCGCGGCGTTATCAGGAATATAAGCGACGTATTGGTTTTAACAGATACCCGCTCACTGAAAAAATATTGCAGGCCCGGGATTTGTCCGAGTATCGGCGTACTATTTACCGTTTTTGTTTTTTCTTCCTGAGTACCACCGCCTAAAACCAGAGTTTGCCCAATATCAAGAATAGCCGTACTGTTGAGTTTGTTTTTCAACGTAGCAACAACCAATGTATACGAAACATTAGTGTCCTTACCCGTAAAGGTGTCATACTCGGCCTTTACTTCGAGCCTGACTTTACCCGTGTCGACGATTTCAGGCGTCACTTCAAAGCTTATTCCAACTTCTTTGGTGTGACCCTCCGCTTCAGCCTGATCAGCGGAATATTGAACTTCTTCTCCGAGGAAAAACGTGCCAGTTTCCCCTTCTAGTACCGTAATTGAGGGACGTGCCAAAACCTCGGTTCGGCTGTCCGTGTTGTTGGCAATATTCAGCGAATAAGTTAATTGAGCAGCATTGGCGCTATTGCCCAGGACTGCCTTGAATGTATTGGAAATATTATTTGCAAAACCAGCTGAGCCGCCCGACGTTCCGTCGTAAAGCGACCCGGACAAAGTGACACTCAACACATTCATCAGGTTTTTCCCACGGGATTCCTGGACAGATGTCTTCTGGCGGATAATCACCGCATCAATCACCAGCATTCCGGGGAGTTTTTTTAACTCTTCCGGTTTTTCATCAGAAGATGGCGACGCCTTTGTTTTGGCTGGCGCATTGTTTCTAGGCACGGGGGCGGCTTTCTGGCCACCAAAAAATTGAGCGTTTTGAATTAGTTTCGAGCCGACTCGACGGGAGATATTATCTTGAAGATGGTCGTGAAACCCACTCCATCGACGTAGTCGGGCGTTAAGGCGTTTGACCTCTTGGTCAGGAGCAAAATCATCATACAGCTCCAAAAACTTGGATGCGTCATCCTTATTGTTCAAAGCCGCATTGACGATCGCCCGTGCCCTGACGTTTTCCGCCGTATCGCCACTCAGATCTGCAGCCTTGCGCAAAAATGCCTTGGCCGCATCAAGTTCATAGGTGTGGTAACTGGCAACCGCCAGCGCATTAAATATTTCGGCTGAATTGTCTTTGATCAAAGCGGCTTCGCCCAACGCGGCAAGCGCTTTGTCATAATCCCGTTGACCGATATGCCACAGCCCAAGTCGATAAGCGGCCGGCCAATGCAGCGGGTCAGAGTTTAACGCGGACAGATATCCAGCCGGAGCTAATTCAGCCACTTTCAGGCCTTCATCGGCACTTCTGATTTCATACACATAGGCATTTAGAAAATGCATATTTGCGTCGCTAGGATCATCACTAAGCGCCTGATTGAGAATGACATTGGCCTGCTTAAGATCGCCAGAGCGTATTTCCTCTAAAGCTTGCCAGAGAGCCTGTTTTCTGTGGCTTTCTTCTAGTTTAAGAATTGTTGAAGGCTGTTTGCTGTCGGTCACCAAGTTCGTCGTTGGAACACATCCAAAAAGCACCGATAGAGCGAAAGCAGAAACCATCAGGCCACGCCTGACCATCCCCGGAAAAATCATCGGATCATTTCTCATGTTATTTCAACTTGCCAGGAATTAACGTTACGTCGGAGCTTGGTTTTACATTGCGATATCCAACAGGAATCCAGCGGCCTTTTTGTTCATCGAGAATCCAGCTCCGGCCCGTTTCACTGTCCAGCATCATCGTGCCGCTAACGGTCCGATTTACTTTCCCATCCGGCACGTCACGATTAATATTTACAATCTGATAGCGCTCGTTTTCGGCCGCCATTGCATGATTTGGCACCATGAACACAAAAATCGCGAGTGCGCATAGACTCGCCAGAACTTTAATCATTTTATTTTTCCCCGATTTATTCCACGTCATTCATTACGCAGAAACGATCCAGCCATGAGTATATGCAACTTCGTTCGCATATACTCCCCCAACGCATGACAAGCCGCTCGAAACTTGACGTGACAAGCGTTCAGAGTACCGGAAAGATTTGACCAGAATTATGGTAGCATGTGACCAAATCGTGACAAAGGGACAAATTGTTTATATGATTTGATGATGTTAAATGGTCAAAAATGACTTTTACGCCAATTGGTTATATGATTTTTTACGCCGATGAATAAAAACCCGTCAAATTCAAAGAATCTTCGTGTTCTCATCGTTGAAGATGACCCCGTTGCCCGGTTGGGTCTGGTCGACGGAATTAAAAATGCGGGTTTCGACGTCGTTGAAGCGGATACCGCGGCCAAAGCACGCTCCGCATTTTCAGATTTTGAACCGGATGTTGTGATCCTTGATTTGGGATTGCCTGACGATAGCGGGCAAAATCTCGCCCGGGAGTTTCGAGCAGAAACAGATCCCGGTATTATTGTTGTTACGGCAAGAGATGATCGAATTGATCGCCTGGTTTGCCTGGAGCTGGGCGCCGACGCCTTTCACACCAAACCCATTGATAATCGCGAATTGATAATTCAGATCCGAAATTTATCTCGCCGTCTGGATGCACGCGAAAAAATAACGGGCAGCCAGATGAGCAGCGATGGATGGCACCTAAACTTGTCAGGCCGGCGACTGACGGCACCCCACGGGACCGATGTAAAATTAACGCGGGGTGAATTTGACACTTTGGCTGTGCTTTCTGAAAATGTCGGAGACGTTCTCAGCCGCAACAGGATTCAAGACCTTACCGGCGGGGATAACATCAACTATGACCGCACCGTGGATGCGATGATCAGACGTTTACGCAAAAAGATTGAACCGGAACCAAAGGACCCGCGTTACATTATCACCGTACACGGTGTGGGTTATCAATTTGCTTCTCAGAATTAGGCCTTTAGGCGGGTACTAAATGTATCACCGTCAAGTCCATATAACGCGTCGATCAAGTTCACACGAAGACTGCCGGGCCCCTGGCTTTTTTCAGCAGCAATTTCACCTGCAACGCCAAAACATGCAAGACCTGCAACTGTCGCCTGATAAGGATCAGGGGTTACCGCGAGAAGGCAGCCGATCACGGCTCCAGCCATGCACCCTGTACCAATATGGGCGGCCATCAATTTGTCGCCATTTTCCAGGCGGATACTATTTTTGCCATCCGTAACCAGATCGCTGGCCCCCGTGACCGCAACAACACACTGGTGACGCAAAGCCAGTTCGTGGGCAGCGTCTTCTGCGTCGTGCGAAGATGAGATGCTGTCTGCACCTTTTCCAGACGCTTCAATACCAGCCATATTCATGATTTCAAAAGCATTGCCTTTTATGACGGATGGATGGTTTCCCAATAATTCATCTATAATTTGAGTTCGATACGGCAGAACACCATAACCAACGGGATCAAGAACCCATGAAATTTCGCGCGTATGACCGACCGCTGTCGCCTCCCGTGCGGCCGTCAACCAATTACCCGATGGTGTGCCGACATTTACGACCTGGGCGTCTGCAAACGCAGCCAATTCCTTTGCCTCTTCGGCACCCCAAAGAGATGCTTGTGATCCGCCTAGCGCAACGATTGCCTCCGCCGTAAGTTCCGTGACAACTTCATTGGTAATATTCTGAATCAAGGGCTGGGTTTCGCGGACCATTTTAACCTGCGTCCACATATCGGCCGGATTAAGGGTGTTCTGGGCGGGCATAATTCAAAAATTTTCCTCAACGTTACGTTTAAATCAATTGACGGATAAGATAGGTTAATTTCAAACACCTCATACTTTAATGTACGGAAAGCCCGTAATCCACCGATGATTAGTGATACAACGATAGATAAAATCCTCGGTTGGCAAAATTCCGGAGATCACATCCAACGCCTTCTGCTTCGAGCGTTTTGCGATGGCGTGAACCTTCGGTCAATCGTGATCAATATCGCAATATTACTTCTGTTATCGGTGTTCTTTAGTGAAGCGATCGCCACGGTCGACTATTTGATATGGTGCGGAGGGATTGCGGCTTTTGGAACGCTGCACCGGTTTATGGCAACGCGCGTCAGTCGTCAAATTGAGACCATCAAATCACCGCGGACCGAAGCGATTAGATTTGTCTTGATGGGAGCTCTATATGGCACCCTGTGGGGAGCTGGTGGTGCCTACTTGTTCTGGCAAGGAGAGCCGTTTGACCAGGGGATACTCTTATTCATCATGACGTTTTCCGCCGTCATTGGTCCATATGCGCCGATACCAGGGTTTACCCGCGTGCGTTTTATCACCACTGCTTCTCCCTTCGTTTTGTCTTTTATCTGGCAGGGGGAGATGGCTGGATTTCTGGTAACCGGGTTATTGGAAATTTGGCTTTATTTACGGTTCAGTTACATGCAGCGATATCAGAAGTTACTCGCGAGCCAGTACGAACTTCAGGTTGCACTCGCCGACCGGGGAGAAGAACTGCAGCATGCGAATGATTCCAAAGAGGGTTTCCTCGCCTCCATGAGTCATGAATTACGAACCCCGTTGAACGGCATTCTTGGTATGGCCAAAATGCTTCAGCACAATGACATTTCAAACGATGACCATAAACGCGCACGATTGATTGAAGAATCAGGTCAAACATTGCTCAACCTGCTAAATGGAATTCTGGAATCCGTTCGCGTACCGTTGGAAGCGCAAAAAGCCCTGTCCATCCGATTCAAATTATCTGCAGTAATGGAAGAGGTTACCCACATATTGGCCGCCCGAACCGTCGATCTGAAGGGTGTGGACATTAACCTGCATATTGACACAACGGCGCCTGATTTCTTAATTGGTGACGTCGCAAAGTTACGTCACATTATTTATAATCTCGTCTCAAACGCAGTCGATTTTGCAAATGAAAATCCCGTCATCGTGAACGTATCGACTGTCTACCCGGCAGAGGACTCGGTCCGATTAAAATTTTCTATTCGGGACCGGGGTGTCGGGGTGGCAACTAAGGATCAATTCAAGATCTTTCAGCGTTTCACGCAATTGGAAAATCAGCCTGCCGAACGCGCCGGAACAGGTTTGGGTTTGGCTATTGCCAAGGATTTAGTGGAAATTTTAGGTGGATCACTCGAACTGAACAGCGCCGAAAATGAAGGAAGTGAATTCTTTTTTACTTTGGATTTTGCGAGACCCAATACAGAGGAAATCGAAACTCCGCAAACAATAACGCCAGTTCCGGCTGTTCGTTCGCTATCGATATTGCTTGTTGAGGATATGGAAATCAATCAGATCGTCGCCCAGCAGTTTCTCGAAAAGGCCGGTCACCAGGTATGCATAGTCGCCAACGGAAAAGACGCCATTGAGCGCGTGGCGCACCAAACGTTTGACGCTATCCTACTCGACATCCGACTGCCTGATATGGACGGCACCGATGTCGCCAAAACTATTCGCGAGCAAACTCCAATGATGCCTGGTCGGTTGCCGATCATTGCGCTGACCGCTAACGTCCTGAAGGGTGATGACGAGCGATACTTGGAGGCTGGAATTGACTTTGTCCTGATCAAACCTCTCGACCCCGATGCGTTATACCGTTGTTTGGCGACGTTGGCTATTGGCCAGGATCGTGCTGAAGATTTGATTTCACTTCCTGATTTGAACAAGATTCGCGGTAACGTCAGCCCCGAAATCTTTGAGACCATGATTGGCGTGTATGAACGCGAATGGACGGCCTTGCTTCCCACTCTTAATATCGCGTTGGAGCAAGAAGCGTTCGATCAACTTGCTTCAACGGCGCATAAACTCACCAGCATGAGCGCGTCTCTGGCCTTGAGCAGTGTACACAAACTCAGTCTGGATTTGGAAAGTTCCGCCATTAAAGGAGATAAGGAACAAGTGATCAAATTGCTCAAAATCGCCCCAGACCTCACATCCAGGTCTCTTGCCCAATTGAGCGAAATAGCTTGAGTGAAAAAAAACTAATTAATATCTACTCTATTTCGTTGATCCACTTATTACATTAGGTAACGAGAACGCTCACATAACCATACATAACGCCCAACATTCTTAAATTATTGTGGCTTATTAATTTCCTAATGCCTCAGATAATTGCATTTATCTTCTTTTTGAATTTCCTATTATTTATGTAGGGGAATCAACTCAAATTCGCGGGCAATGTGCGGCGCCGTGCGAAAAATTTCCCTGTATTTTTCCTTCTAACAGGGAAATTCGGAGAGACGGGTTCGCTCCAGAACGCGTGCACCACCACTCCCTTTTTCAAGAATTTTCCCCGTTACAGGAACTGCGCGGCGCGGGGTCTTTTATTTTCCTTTCCAGATCGGGTCACGTTTTTCTGTAAACGCCAGAAAACCTTCCGCGTTATCATCTGAGCTATAAAGGACATCAACCGTTTCCAGTTGGCGGTTGGTGATGCGGTTCATGGCGTCTTGAAATTTTGAGTCTTCTGCATCGCGGACAATTTCCTTGATTGCCGCATAAACCAGAGGCGGACCAGATTCCAGCGTATGCGCCAACTGCCAGGACTTCGCCATAAGGTCATTCGCTTTATAAATCTGGTTCACGAATCCCCAGCGATGCGCCTCATCAACATCGAGCCAGCGCCCGGTAAGGAGCATTTCCATGGCAATATGATAAGGGATACGTTTTGGCAATTTAACGCTGGCCGCGTCGGCCACTGTGCCCGAGCGAATTTCCGGCAGGGCAAACGTTGCGTGTTCCGCCGCGAGGATAATATCCGCCGAC
>WASW01071573.1_pt1 | contig 11779 bp, 11 predicted proteins | sample 5698521 | NCBI WGS metagenome assembly WASW01 (sample SAMN11175560, study PRJNA528189) | sponge metagenome | isolation source: marine sponge | host: Leucetta | place: Antarctica: Western Antarctic Peninsula, King George Island | collected 2013-01
TTCGGGCCTGCCGAAGAAGTACTCAAGCAAATGCCAAAGGATTTTGTGTAATGGCTGACGGATCACAAGTTACCGAGCAGCCCTATGTGGAGCCGCCGAAGGATAACTCGAAAGACAAAAACCGCCGTAAGAAAATTCGTCGCGGTGACCGCCAAACTCGTTTTCTAGCGCAGTCTGTTATCCTTGAAGAAGGCGGTAGTTCAGGTTTGATCAGGGGGGCTATGGTGACAATCTGCGTTGTTATTTGTTTGTTCCTTGTGTGGTCAATGGTCACAAATGTCGACGAGGTGGCTGTGACATCTGGTGAAGTCATTCCGGCTGGTCAGGTGCAGGCTCTGCAGCATTTAGAAGGTGGGATTGTTAAAGAGATTTTGATTCAAGAAGGCCAGGTTGTTGAAAAGGGACAGGTCCTTATTTCACTGGATGAAACATCGGCCGTCACGGAATTGCAAAAACTGGAAGCGAGAAGTGCGGGCCTTGGAATTCGTTCAGAAAGACTACGCGCATTGGGTACGAGTGGTGTGCCAGATTGGTCAAAAGTCGGTAGTCGTTATCCAAGTATGATCCGCGATCAGCAACGTATTTACGAAGGCTCATTAGAAGCATTCTTTAGCCGTCAGGAAACAATTCGAAAGCAAATCCAGCAGCGTCGTGCAGATTTAGAGCTTTTTGTTGAGCGCGAGCAGACATTAATCCGATCCGCCGAGATTTTTGCAGAAGAGCTGGATGTTCGTGAACAGCTTTACAAAGAGGGACTGACATCAAAGATCACTTATCTCGATGCGAAGCGCTCTATGAATACAGCGCGTGGGGAATTGGCAGATTTGATCTCTGAACGCGAACGTGCTGTCGAAGCTATTAAGGAATCTCAGAGCCGACTGGATGAAATTGAAACAGAATTTCGTGAACAATCTCTGGCCGAACTAAGTGAAAGTGCGAACGAACTCATTCAGGTCGAAGAAGCGCTGGTTCAAGCAAGAGATCGCGTGCGTCGATTGAAAATCGTTGCGCCTGTTCGTGGCATCGTCAAAGGCCTTCTTATTCACACTATTGGCGGCATTATTCCACCTGGTGAGGTGATAACGGAAATTGTGCCACTTGATAAAGAGCTTGTTGTCGAAGCAAAGATTAAGCCACGCGACGTTGGGCACGTGCGCATTGGCCAACCGGTGACGGTCAAAGTGACGACTTATGATTTCGCGCGTTTTGGCGGGATCACAGGTGAGCTCAAGGACGTCTCAGCGTCGACATTCCTCGATGAGCAGGGTGAGCCTTACTATAAAGGTATTATCGGGCTTGATCGTAGTTATGTTGGCAAAAATCAGTCTCAGAATCGTGTGATGCCAGGTATGACTGTACAAGCAGATATCAAGACCGGTAAGAAGACTCTGTTCTCGTATCTGTTGAAGCCAGTTTACAGCTCTGTTTCTACATCTTTCCGCGAGAGATAATACACATTAGAGCTTGCGCCACATGGCGTGTGCATGCTCGATAATGCGAGTCGTTTCTGACCAGAGCTCGAGTTCCGGTAAGTCATCCATTGCAACCCATTGCGCATCTGCCGCATCTCCACCGGCAATCGGGACGGCTTTTGGACTGACTGTGGCGAACACATCTACGAGCGTATAGTGATATTGAATACGTCCGTCGGGATCGCGTGTAATTGAGTCCACGACATCTATAAGGTCATGAATTTCTGCGTTTAAGTTTGTTTCTTCCAGTATTTCACGGCGCGCAGCGTCATTTACTGTCTCACCCACTTTTTGAGCGCCACCTGGTAAGCTCCAGGCCCCAACACGTGGTGGTTTGCCACGTTTGATCAAGACCACCCCTTGTGACCCGACAATGACTGCACCGACGCCTACAAGGGGTCTATCTGGGTATTCTCGTCCTGTCTTAGCCATATTGGATTCTTTCGCGTGAATTAATCTGTGTTCGAGTTAAGATACGCGCTGAACCGACATGATGAAATGCAACAGTGAGGTCCATGTGTCAGATATTCTGGAACGTCGAAGCTTAAAGGATGGTGAGACAGTCTTCCGCGAAGGTGAACTCGGTAGCACCGCATTCATCGTACAGGCTGGTGAAGTTGAAATATCTCGCGCGGATGATGGAAAAGATCTAGTCCTTGCGGTTATCGGTAAAGGTGGAATTTTTGGTGAGATGGCTTTGATTGATGACAAGCCGCGGATGGCGACTGCCAAAATTAAAGGTGGCGCGACAATCGTGACCATCTCAAAGCAGATGTATGAGACAAAGTTAAAGAGCTCCGATCCATTTATCCGTGCACTGCTGAGAATACTGGTACAGACCGTCCGGCGGGCACAGTGACGACCTGTTATTATGTTTGAGGGCTTCTCTGTTCAAGATATTTCCGGTGTGGATGACGTACAAATTCACGTCCGTATCATGGGCGAAGGCCCGCCATTATTATTATTGCATGGCTATCCCCAAACGCATGTGATTTGGCACAAAATGGCACCGGTTCTGGCAAAGAATTACAGTGTCGTTGTTGCTGATCTGCGCGGCTATGGCGACAGCTCAAAGCCTGAAGGTGTGGACGGGCACACAAACTATTCAAAACGAGCAATGGCCGCTGACATGATCAATGTCATGAAGACGCTTGGTTTTGAGCAGTTTGCTGTTGTTGGGCATGACCGAGGTGGTCGTGTTGCGTATCGCATGGCGTTGGATCATCCTGAAACCGTAACCAATCTAACTGTCCTAGATATCGTGCCGACGTATACTTTGTTTGATCAAACGGATAAGGCATTTGCGATTGGCTATTATCATTGGTTCTTTCTTGCCCAGCCAGCGCCATTGCCGGAGAGAATGATCGGCGCAGATCCCGTGTTTTTTCTAGAAAATAAAATGGGGCATTGGAGTGCTGAGGACGCGATCTTTGACGATGAAGCGATGTCCGAGTATCGGCGATGCTTTTCTGATCCGAAAACAATCCATGCATCCTGTGAAGATTACCGGGCTGCGGCAACGATTGACCTGATACATGACAGTGAAGATCTTACCCGCAAGATTGCTTGCCCAACATTAGTCTTATGGGGTGAGAAGGGGCTTATGAATAAGTCATTCGACGTTCTTCAAACTTGGCAGGATCGATGCGATATTGTTGAAGGTCGTGCGATACCGTGTGGTCACTTTCTCCCTGAGGAAGCGCCGGATGAAACATTAAACGCAATTTATACATTTCTGAATGAATACAAATAAAGGCATTGCCGTAAAAGGGCCAAAAAAAGAATGACATCACCATCAAATGAGCCTGGAATGACTCCAGATACAAAAAGTAAACCACACAAACCGCGCATGGGGCTCTCACAACGCCTACGGGCCTACTTGTTTGCTGGCGTCCTGGTCACAGCGCCTATTTTTATTACCTTCTATCTTGCGTGGCTATTTGTGACCTTTGTTGATGGTAAGATCGAACCACTTATCCCGGCCAAATATAATCCAGAAACGTATCTTCCTTTTGCCATACCAGGGCTCGGCTTACTTGTTCTTATTTTTAGCCTGATGCTGGTTGGCGCGCTGACGGCTGGTTTCTTTGGACGATTATGGATGCGGTTTTCTGAGCAAGCACTTAATCAAATGCCAGTTATTCGTAATGTTTACTCGGCCGTTAAGCAGATCCTTGAAACTGTTTTGGCGCAACAATCGAATGCATTTCGTGAGGCTGTCTTGATCGAATATCCTAGGCGCGGTATTTGGGCTGTAGGATTTTTGACTGGCACAACTAAGGGTGAGGTGCAGAATTTGACGGAAGAAGAATGCATCAACGTATTTCTGCCAACAACGCCCAATCCGACATCAGGCTTCCTGTTATTTGTTCCTAAAAAAGATATCGTACCACTCAGCATGTCGGTTGAGGATGCGATAAAAATGGTGATTTCAGGAGGTATTGTTACGCCACTTGATGAGCGCTCGGAGTTAGAGAAATCGACACCAGTCGCGTCGGCTCAAACATATGAAGAGTTAGAAGTGTTACGTGAGCATGAGAAGTCAAAAGTACTTATTCCAAAAGATAGTCGTCCTGGTGATAAGCATGCGCAGGTCAAAGAAACCCCAGAAGGCTAGAGCTTCAATTTAATCTTGAACATATCCGTTGGCGGCAAAATCATGCACGCACGCCTTTAGTTTAAAATATCAATATTGTGTGCGATGGCGTCGATGATTTACATCGAATCTTTAGGAAGAAAGGTATTCTGAACAAATTGTCATACGCCGCATTGCCAGCCAACATTCAAATAATGAGCGATATTCTCAGCACAATTGATGCCCAAACTGAACTGCAAAATATTAAGGGGCATTTATCGTGGCTTCACAAAACGGAAGGTGGGAATAAATATTTGGTGATAAAGTAGAATTAGGCCTTAAATAGTATTATTTTTTACCGCTTGCTTGAAAGCTTCACGATCATCTGGAAGTTGGAAGCTGAATAAAATCTCGATCTGATTGAACACGGCTTCAGTTTCGACGATACCTTCAAAATTAAATTCATACTCGCCATCGCAATTTTGCGTCAACCATCTGTCGATGTCGTCAACCGAGTTTGATAATTTGCATCTTAGTTGATATTTCATCTCTTGCCCCTGATCTGTCGTAACTTTTATCTTGGAAATAGTCTGAGATGTAGTGTTGCAATCACCCTGATCGCAAATTTTTAACAGCAGCATCACGTTCAAAAAGATAGAGTAAATGCCGTAACGCTTGGCCCCGGATGCTTTGCAATTCAGGGTCGATATTCAATACCACCTCTGCATCGTCTCGTGCAATCTGTAATAGGTCACCGTGGTCAGCAATATTCGCCAATCGAAACTCTGGTAGTCCACTTTGGCGAGTTCCTAGTAGTTCGCCTGCACCTCGGAGTTCAAGATCCCGTTCGGCAATAACAAATCCATCGTCTGTTTTGCGCATCGTCGTTAGGCGTGCCTTGGCGATTTCACCCAGATGGCCGACATGCATTAAAAGGCACGTCGACTTCTCGCTACCACGACCAATGCGTCCGCGGAGTTGATGAAGTTGCGCCAGGCCGAACCTCTCTGCATGTTCGATAACCATGACGCTCGCCTCGGGGACATCTACACCGACTTCAATGACGGTGGTTGCGACAAGGATATCGATTTCACCGTCTTTGAAGGCGCTCATGACAGCGTCTTTTTCTGCCCCTTTTAGGCGTCCGTGAACCAGCCCGATACGCTCGCCAAAAGTAGCTTTCAGATGATCGTAGCGGAGCTCGGCCGCAGCCATATCCAATGTCTCTGATTCCTCAATGATTGGGCAAACCCAGTAAACGCGTGCATTACTATTTACGGCGCGCCCAACCGCGTGGACAACTTCGTCAAGCCGGTCATTAGAAATCAACACAGTTTGTATCGGTTTTCGTCCTGCAGGTTTCTCAGTGAGGCGGGATACATCCATGTCACCATAAGCGGTTAACATTAACGTACGCGGGATTGGCGTTGCGGTCATTACCAAGACATCGACGGCACGCCCTTTCGCGGCAAGAGTTAAACGTTGATGGACGCCGAAGCGGTGCTGCTCATCAATAACGGCAACCCGTAGATCATGGTATTCCACGTCGTCTTGAAATAAGGCATGGGTGCCGACGGCCAAACGTGCCGCACCAGTCTTTAGTTTATCCAGGATTTCGTCGCGTTTCTTCCCGCGTTCACGCCCCGTCAGGAGGACAGGTTGAATGCCCGCTGCTTCTGCCATTTGACTGATCGTTGCCATATGCTGGCGGGAAAGTATTTCAGTTGGTGCCATGATCACTGCCTGACCACCTGCTTCGACCGCGCTCAACATTGCCAGAAGCGCGACAATCGTTTTGCCTGACCCGACATCGCCCTGCAACAGTCTCAGCATACGGTGATCTGCTGCTAGATCAGCGTCGATTTCTGAAAGCGTTAAGTTCTGTGAATTTGTTAAACTGAAAGGAAGTGCGGCGAGGACTTTGTTCCGCAATGAGCCGTCACCCTTTAGGGGAACGCCCTTGAGGCGTTTCATCTGTGCGCGGACGATCGCCAGGGCCAGTTGATTGGCAAGTAGCTCATCATAAGCGAGGCGTCGATGTGGCGGCGTTTGGACTGAAAGATCATTCGTACTTTCCGGTGCGTGAACCGCAAGTAAGGCCTCATGCCAGGTTGCCCACTTTTCACGGTCAATGAGTGCCGGATCAAGCCACTCTGGCAATGCTTCAGGGACTTCAAGTGCGGCGCGCATGGTTTTACCCAGAACTTTCAAAGATAACCCAGCCGTTAAAGGGTAGACAGGCTCGACCTTATTCAGGCTCTCCATATTATCTTCGGTGACGATGTGATCCGGGTGGGTCATCTGCAACGTGTCGCCAAATTTCTCAACCTTGCCAGAAATCACACGAACTTCGCCCTCAGGAAGTGTTTTGAGGAGATAATCCGGACGCGCACGAAAGAAAATGAGCGACATCGCACCAGTATCGTCCATGACGGTGATTTTGTATGGCTGGCGCTGGTTATGTGGTTTGTAATGTTGGGTGACGCGTACGGTGATTGTCGCAATGGTATCTGGCTCAGCATCTGCGATCTTTGGCGTATACCGGCGGTCAATAATATCTGACGGTAGATGCCAAAGCAGGTCAACCACGTGCGGTCCCGCGACTTTCTCAATGAGGGTCGCGGTCCTTGCACCCACTCCTTTTAGAGTGGTGACGGCACGAAATAAGGGAAATAGGCTTTCTGGTCGCATTGTTGTCGTTTCTTACCCTGACATTTGCTATGTGAAGCGCTATATCCTAAGCGCACATAACACTATCGAAAAGGACTGAGGCCTTGGACCCACGCCGCAAACGCTTATTTTACCGCGCCACACACTGTGGCATGAAGGAAAATGACGTCCTTATTGGGCGCTTTACAACAGCACATGTCGAGGAACTAAGCGAAGAATTGGTCGATCAACTTGAAAATCTTATGAATCACACTGATAACGATTTGTATAATTGGATCACGGGTCGGCAACCGACGCCCGAATTAGTTGATAGTGATGTCCTCAGAATGGTCAAAAAGTTCAACGGCACGCTGTGAATATCGATTTAGGCATTATTTTAAACCGTGGACGACGAGACGTCGGTGGCGCACCGGAGGGTGCGGATGTTCTATTGGCCAGTAAAATTGCTAGCGAAGGACAGGATGTTATTATGGTCTTGCGTGATGACGCTGGTCTCGCACGCCGCGCAGCTATCGCGACGTTCTTTGTGCCCAGCTGTGACATCATCGAGATTCCAGCATGGGACTGCCTGCCTTATGACCGTGTGTCCCCAAGACGAAGCTTGGTCGGCAATCGGTTAGCGGCTCTCGGCCGATTAACGGAGAAATCTAACAAAGGCCGTCTGATCCTTACAACGGTTTCGGCATTGCTGCAGAAGGTTCCGCCACGGGCTTTCCTGGAGGGTGCTGGGCGCGAGCTGAATTCGGGCATTGAAATTGCGCCTGATGATTTGGTTCGCGAGCTTGAGCGGTTTGGTTTCAATCGTATTGAGACGGTCACGGAACCTGGTGAATACGCTGTCCGGGGCGGCATCGTTGATGTGTTCCCTGCGGGCGCTGGCGGGCCAGTGCGGTTGGATTTCTTTGGCGATGAATTGGATACACTCAGAAGTTTCGACCCGGCAACACAACGGAGCACAGGCGAAGTTCAAACGATTACCCTCACACCTGTGAGCGAAGCACCGCTAGATGACGATGCGATTGCACGGTTTCGAACGAACTACCGCACGCAGTTCCAGACCAGTGGAGCTGATGACCCATTGTATGAGGCCATTAGCGAAGGACGCCGCCATCAGGGCTTCGAGCACTGGTTACCATTGTTCCATGATAAGTTGGAAACTCTGTTTGATTATATCCCAAAGGCATCTGTTGTATTTGATCATCAAGCTGAGGCCGCGTTGCAGGCACGTTGCGAGTTAATTTCTGAATATTTCACGGCACGTAAAACAATCTCGGATACGGACAGCGGTGTGCCATACCGTCCTGTATCACCTGACCAAATGTTTGTTGATGCCGATGGTTTGGCCAAAGGGCTTAAGTCACGCGCGGTGATTGATTTATCGCCATTTGAGACGGGTGGCCATGATCTTGGTGGCGATATTGGTAGGGATTACGCCGAGGTCCGTATCGATCCGAAAGCTAATGTTTATGAAGCCGTCGCAAACGATATCAAATCGCTTGCCGCAAAAGATAAACGCATTGTTGTCGCTGGGTTTAGTGAGGGCTCTGCAGAACGCCTTAAAGGTCTTCTTATTGAGCACGGCGCGCCACAATTTCGGTTAACTGAAATTGATGACGCAAAAGCAGCTGAAGTCGTCATGAGTGTTATCGGACTGGATCGCGGATTCCATTTGGATGATCTCGTGGTTATTTCTGAGAGCGATATGCTGGGTGAGCGGATGGCCCGTCCTGGTAGACGTCGCATTCGTCCGGAAAATTTTATTGCCGAGATATCGGCACTAGCGCCAGGCGATCTGGTTGTGCATGTCGATCATGGTATTGGCCAATTTCAAGACCTGGAGACTATTCAGGTTGGCGGTGCGCCACACGATTGTTTGCGACTTGTATATGCAGGCGATTCCAAGCTTTTCTTGCCGGTTGAGAATGTTGATCTGCTGACGCGATTTGGCTCAGAGGATGCGGGTGTTCAACTAGACCGCTTGGGCGGTGCCGCATGGCAAGCTCGACGCGCAAAGATGAAAGAGCGCGTTAAAGATATGGCGGACGAGCTCATCAAAATTGCCGCCGCCCGCGAGCTTAAAACTGCACCAAAGTTCATTGCACCCGAAGGTGCTTACGAGGAGTTCGCTGCACGCTTTGCCTTTAATGAAACCGAAGATCAATTGGGTGCAATCCAGGATGTCCTAGGTGATCTGGAAAAAGGTCGTCCGACGGACCGATTGATTTGTGGTGATGTAGGATTCGGTAAAACCGAGGTTGCCCTGCGTGCTGCATTTACAGTTGCCATGGAGGGCAAGCAGGTCGCAATCGTTGTGCCGACCACGCTGCTATGTCGCCAGCATTTTATGAATTTCAGAGATCGCTTTCGTGGTTTTCCTGTTCGTGTCGAACAACTTTCTCGCCTCGTGACGCAAAAAGAGATGGGAAAAATCAAAGACGGTATGAAGAAAGGCGACGTCGACATCGTTATTGGGACGCATGCATTGCTTGCCAAAGATGTCGGGTTCCGTGACCTAGGTTTGCTGGTCATTGATGAAGAGCAACACTTCGGTGTCGCGCACAAAGAGCGTTTGAAAGGTATTCGAACCGATGTGCATGTGCTGACACTGACAGCGACACCGATCCCACGAACACTGCAGATGGCCTTAACAGGTATTCGCGAGATGAGTTTGATTGCGACTCCACCTGTTGATCGCTTGGCTGTCCGAACGTTTATTTTGCCTTTCGACCCGGTGATTGTTCGCGAAGCAATTTTGCGTGAACAGTACCGGGGAGGTCAGACCTTCTATGTATGTCCGCGCATCAACGATATGGAAATGGTTGCGGACAGGCTTGCCGAACTTGTCCCCGAGGCAAAGGTGGCGATGGTCAACGGACAGATGCCTGTTGCTGATCTTGAGGATACTATCTCGCGGTTTTATGACGGCGCATATGATGTGTTGTTATCGACAAACATTATTGAAAGCGGCTTGGATCTGCCAGCTGTGAACACCATTATCATTCACCGCGCCGATATGTTTGGTTTGGCACAACTATACCAATTGCGAGGACGGGTAGGGCGTTCGAAAACGCGTGCCTACGCATACCTGACATTGCCGCCGGGTAAGATGCTGACCAAGGCTGCTGAGAAGCGCCTGGAAGTGATGCAGACGCTAGATACCCTTGGCGCAGGGTTTACGCTGGCCAGTCATGATCTAGATATCCGGGGTGCTGGCAACCTGCTGGGTGACGAGCAATCAGGCCATATCCGCGAAGTTGGAATTGAGCTTTACCAACAGCTTTTAGAAGAGGCAGTTGCAGATGCACGTGGCCTTGGGGCCGATACAGAGGAAAAAGATTGGTCGCCGCAAGTTTCACTCGGCATTCCGATCTTGATCCCAGATTGGTACGTATCTGATCTGACGATCCGCATGGGGCTCTATCGACGTATCGCTTGGCTGAAAGACCCGGATGAGATTGAACAAACTGCGGCTGAGTTGATTGATCGATTTGGACCAATCCCGGCTGAAGCCGAAAACCTGCTCGAAGTTGTTAAGATCAAGCAGTTCTGTCGGCGCGCGGGTATATCAAAACTGGACGCAGGCCCAAAAGGGGCGTTGGTGCAGTTCCTGAATGATCAGGTCAAAGATCCGGGCAAGCTTGTCGAATGGTTGATGACCCATAAGGGTACGGCGAAACTTCGCCCCGACCATAAACTCGTGTTCTCTCGGACCTGGGACACGCCCAAGGAGCGTATGGCGGGTATGATTTATTTGGCTAAAGAGTTGGCTGAGTTGAACCCGACAGCATAATTCGTTTAGTGCACCACGGCTTCACCACTGGGAACAATAACGTTGCCGTCTCCAAGTGCGAGATTCAGTTTCCAATTTGCCTTGATGGATGTGGTCACGAGTAAATGACAAAAGGCATGCAATAACTGTTCGTTGAGATTGAAACGAATATCAGATCCGTCTGCCGTTTTAAAAGAAACGCCTGTGACATCTTTACCTGGATGAACTTTGCCGCCGACGACAAGTAACGGCCCAGTGTTCGACGTGGCATCTGCCGTATCGCTTACAGGGGGGGGGTGTCAAAATCGGTATTTTGGATCGCTTCTTGATGTTTCATGCCAAGCACGGCCTCCTGGACGTCTTTGTCGAGGATCTCAGCAAGTTCTGTTTCTTTCTCAAACGTTTGCCGAAGCGCGCCCCAAAGAACATGCACGAAGCGTCGGGTCAGTAATACTCGATATTCTTTCTTATCCTTAGTTGCGAGACGAAAAAGGATTCGATCTTGCTCGGGCATATAGCTCATTGAGAGTTGGTGAAGCGCACTCATTGCAGGGGCTCACTGATCGGATCAACGCTTAGGCCAGCGGCCGCTGCATCAAGGACGCGAACCAAGACTTCGGGTTCCTGTGCGCCTGAAATCACCATGCTGCCTTGAAAGGCAAAGGCTGGAACGCCATTGACGCCTTGTCGATGTGCACGTGCATTCTCTTCATAGATTGCAGCGACGTCGGCCTCACTGTCGAGATAGGCCCGAAGCGGGGCAGGGTCCAACCCATAAGAAACACCAATATCGACAAGCACGTTAGTATTTCCAATATCGACGCCGTCAACAAAGTACGTTTCAAATAATTGTTCCACCATCGGGGCGACGTCGACGAAATAAGAGGCGTAACGGATAAGTCGATGTGAAGAGACAGAGTTCGGCGTGCGTTGGATGCGCTCGAAAGCAAACTCAATTTCCACCGAATGCCCAGCTTCACCAATGGCGCCATAAACGCGCCTTACACGCGTTTCACTCCCAAACTTTTTAATCAGGTAGGCAGTACGATCGATGCCATTGTGTGGAATGTCCGGGTTCAGCATAAACGGACGCCAATTAATATCTATATTCGCGTTAGGCCGCATGGCAATAGCTCGCTCTAGGCGGCGTTTGCCAATATAGCACCACGGACAAACCGTATCGAAAATGACGTCGAGTTGCATTCGCTTCCCTTTGACCCGGATCCGTCACAAAGAATTTTTTTTGCAGCGATTTTTCTTTTTCCAGGCTTTTCTTTGTCCGGTTTGGCGGCA
>WASW01012695.1_pt1 | contig 11769 bp, 11 predicted proteins | sample 5698521 | NCBI WGS metagenome assembly WASW01 (sample SAMN11175560, study PRJNA528189) | sponge metagenome | isolation source: marine sponge | host: Leucetta | place: Antarctica: Western Antarctic Peninsula, King George Island | collected 2013-01
TATAGCTCAGTTGGTAGAGCCCCCGGCTCATAACCGGTAGGTCACAGGTTCGAATCCTGTTGGGCCCACCACCTCATTTTCATTCCCCTTCATATCGCCTAAAAGCAAGAAGAAATTATTAGGAAGGGGAGACTTTTATGCCTCTCCCCTTTGACGGACTCAAACCCGATAGTCTGATGGCTTGATGGTTAAGGTGAAGGGGATTAAATGATCCCCCCTGATAAGGGAGGCTTGGGGGGTTGCCTTTTTTAGCCTTCTCCCTCCAAGGGAGAAGGGGGATTTTAAACTCTCTTTCACGGGAAAATTTAAATTGAAGACCCCAAAGACAAAACTTGCCTGGATTATTTTTTCTCTTCCAGATCGTTATCGTCATTTTTTTTGGAGCTTTTTGTACGCTTTGTTAGATCAATCCCAATTACGACTATTTGTTCAATCCCTGGGTAATTGGGGGATATTTTCTTCCAATGGGCCTCAAGAGCTTCGACTAATTTCAAAAAACTGGCCTTCGAACTTCCATTTGGGATATTCCAGAAAGTTTTTTCCCCACGGTAGACGAGTAAAAAAATACCTCGATTGGAACGTTTATCCCGTAAATAATCTCCACATAATTGGTTTTCTAAGCGTTCAAAAAGTTTAGGACCGGTCCAATTATCAACCAACTTTAATTCTATAGGAACTGGCGCATCGAACCCTGCGCCATGAAACCGAAAATCAGGTTTTTTCCCATCAGCAAATTCCTCTTCTTGAGAGATTCTATAGTTTATTAAAAAAGGAAGAATATCGGCTATTTATTACATCAAAAATAATTAAGTTCTTTTTTGCTCTTGTCATAGCTGTGTAAATGATTTCAGGGCTATCATTTTCTAAGAGAATGCAAAAAACTGTGGATGCCTCAAGCCCCTTAAAGCTATGAATAGTAGAAATTTTTATCAACCCAGGATTTTGCATGAAAAAGTTTTTCTTTCTCTGCCTAATTTTATTTATCTCGACTTTATGACGACCCTCTTGTTTTATTATTTCCTTTCTGGGTTTTTTATCATTACATCTAATTATTTTATAGTATTCGTCAATATCTTCAAACATAGTCATAGTTTTTTCATTCACATTAAATAATGAATTCAAGTTTCTGAGCAACTCAATACTAGAGTACAATATTGTTATATCACCTGGAACAAACTTATTGACTTTTATACAATCAACAATTTCCATATAAAGTTTTTTAAAATCATCTTTAGCCAAGTAAGTTTGATATAAAATATCAAAATTAATTGTGCCTTGGATAAATTCAGAATCAAAAAGCTCAATGTCTTGGTATTTTTTTATCAAAAACTCTTCTTGGAATTCTTTAAATAAGTTTATTAGTGGGGAGGCAATATCTGAACGGTAAGATTTTGTAAGTGTAACCCAACGGCCAAAGCCTTGAACGATACAAGATTCACGTTTATTAAGATCCCTTTCATATATATTTTGAGATTGGTCTCCAAAAAGTATCATCTCTCCACCTGAATCAAGAAAATTATCTCTAATTATTTTTACCCACTCGGGTTCATAATCTTGAATTTCATCTACTAAGATAGTTTGATATTTCTCAACATTTTGCCCTTTAAAAAAAACTTTCTTATATAAAAGATCAAAAACTTCTTCTTTTGAAAGGTTTTTTGCGAGATTTAATTCTATAAATTCACGGGTATCTATATTATAGTTGTTGAGTTGAGAGTTAAAAAACTGGTGATAATTGGTTATTTCAAAATTATTAAATCCAATATTTTCTCTTACATTACTAACTTTGTCCTTGATGTAATTCTTAAGTGTAATGTTAAAAGTCAAAATTAAAACGGGGGATGAATGACGTCTGAAAGCATTTACAGCCCGTTTTGCGAGAATTGTCGTTTTGCCACAGCCTGCAACACCCTTAATTTTTGTTTTAGATTCTCCAACACTTTTCATTAGATCATCTTGTTTTTCATCGTAAGTTAATTTCACACCTTGTTTTGACACTTGTTCAGGCGGATTTAACCTCCTAAAAAACTCATCAAATATATCATTTGTAAAAAGATTATTTGACCGTAACTGATTTATTTTTTTTAATAGATGATCTGCAGTATCTTTTGTTATTGATAAGTATTCATCTCTATTTAATTCGTCCTTGTTCTTTTGCAGGTATATTCTTTTTTGCTCGTAATTTTGATAGGATATACTTTTATTTTTAAATTTTTCGTTATTTTTCTTAATTTCAAATTTAATTTTATCTGATACTAATTTATACTTTTCTTTTATATTTTCTTTAGTTCCTAAGTGAAAATAAACATAACAATCTATTACTTTAAAAAAAGATTTATTCAATGCTTCTCTCAATCCTAAAGTAGGTAGGTGCAAATCAAAAAAATTAGTTTTATATTTGAAAACTTGTAAAAAAGGAGACTTGATTACTGAAGCATCAACTGACCAACGGTTCTTCTGGTCAATAGTGTAACAATCCAAGTTCCAATCTTTAATTTCTACTATTACAGCACCGCACCCCTTTTTAAGCACTATAATATCTGGGCGGTCACCATCTAAATATGGGTTGAAAAATACATGATAATTATCATCTAATTTTTCTTTTAGAAATTCGCATAAATAAAGTTCACCGTCTGTTGGCGGAACTTTTAATCTACGAATAACAGGCAAACTTGGTAATAAAATAGCCATTATGGAGCATTAACTTCTAATTCACATGCTTGAGTTATTTGTTCGATATATTTTTCATTTATTTCTATCTCTTTATTTATATGGTTGATTTTATTTTCTAAATCAACTTTTTCAGTATGAGGCTTAGAATATTTCAAACTAGTCTCTAAAGGTACTTTTTCTATGATCAAAGATTTAATTTTATTCCTATAAGCAGAGGTTCTTTCTCTAACCATTTTATTAACTTCATTATATTTACTAAGGGAAATGTTAAAATCCTCAAGAAACTCATTAACACCCTCAAGAAACTCATTAACACCTTCCAACACATCATTAGTGGCATGTCCTACCTGACGAAGCGCCGACTTCCCATCTTCAACAACCTTCTTATGTTCGGGTTTTGGTGTTGAACATTTCATAATTATTCCTGAGATTATTAATATAGGAATAGCAATATATGTGAGATACACCCCAACATAAGAAACTGAAAATAATGTTATTAAATAAAGTAATAATGTAAGCCAAAAAACGAAACTTGCTTTTGCATGCATTAAAATCAACTCCTCAGAATAACACTCAAACTTTAAGGGACCACTTCTGTTTGGTGTTTTAGTTATAAAAATACTAGTCACATTCATTCAAATTAGCACAAAGTTCTCCTTTGGAAAATCGTTAAATTTCCGCATATCTAGCTTTACCTGCTTCCAGAAGTGTATGTCGTCAAACGAATGTGTGCCAAAGTAGATATTTTCTAAGAGACACATTTGGCTGATTGGATACAGGTTGGCGAAAACTACGAGGATTCAGGCGATTAGATGATGTCATCAATGGTGTGAAATTTATTGATGGTATAATGAGGAAACTTTCGAACGTCAAAGGAACGCCACTTGATCATGTTCCCATACACCACATTTGACTATAACTCAGAATTAGATACGAATTTTATATTGGAGTATTTTTCACGAAAGCCGTAGGATACTATAAGCGTTTTATTCCTCTAAAAAAAAGAGGAAATGGTGCTTGGGGGCATGCTGGTCATCTTTGATTTGATTTCCACTTAGCTACTACCCCAATGGACCTTAAGGATTTCTGTAGGTTTACAATAGTTATATAAGGGGCTCCCGTCCCAGTGTACTCATTTTCAAATATAGCCCAATTTTTAATTATTAAATCATTTAATTTTTTGGCAGTAGCTTGATTTTTGCATTTTAGGGCCATAATACAATCGGATATAGAAATCAAGCTACGAGAAAGATGCAATGAAACTTTTTTAGAGTTTGGTTTCCCCACTCTTGGAATTAAAACAGCGGGTCCTATAAAGCTTTTATCAGAGCAATAGATTTTTCTTTTTTTTAAGTCCACTTTAAATTCTTTTAATTCTGTGCTGTGCACGAAAGGAACTATTTTCCCGTTTCTGAAATCATCTTTCGAGCATACTGAAATGGATCCACGTATTAACTCAACTTCAATTCTTACCCTTTTACAATATAAAATTAATTCTCTTTTCCTTCTAATCCTTCCTTCTTTTGGTTTGATTTTAACTAGATATGTTTTTGGGGAACATCCTCTAAATGCATTATTTCCGTTTTCATTTAAGATTTCTGTGGTCCAGAAACTGTTTATAACTTCCCATGCAATTTTATCCCTTTCACTCCGCAAAGCACCTTCTGGCAACACGGCCAATAATACTCCCCTTTTGGTATTGAGGAATGAAAGGGAGTTTAAAATAAATGCCATTGCACGACTACATTTTATATTAGAACCTTCAAATCGAACTATTAAGCGCGTTCCTCCTTTGCAAGAAAAGGGTGGATTTAATAAAACCAAATCGACTCCTTTGTCTATTTGAGAAAGGGCTTTGCATTTTTCTCGAGACTTGGAATTTAAAAAATCACACTTACTAACCTTCCAATTAGGTTTTGACCGCTTCAAATAGGAAATACATTTTTGATTTAGATCGGTTCCAATAAATTCAGCTTTAGGCCAATAATTTGATGCCACGCGCAAAAGATCGCCTCTGCCAACCGTAAAATCAGCCACTACACGTACCCGAGTATTGGGGTTTCCAAATTCAATTAGTTTCTCAACTAGATTCTCGGGAGTGAAGTGTGCATCCATTCTAAATCCCCCATAAATTTTGAGACATGGTAAACTAGTAGCCTAGAGTGACTTTTTGTCCTCTTCTCTTTTCTAATTGGGTGGTCATATACAATTTCAACGTTATGAGGATTCCCAATTGAAAATAAAATTGCTCCAAGGGAGTGTGGCTTTGTTCCAATTGGAGCAATTTTTAATAAATCATCTGGTTGATTTTTTGATATATCCAGAAGTGTATAATATAAACCAAACGGGCAATTGGCTGTTGAATAACGCACATTTTTCCACGCTCTATTTTCCATTAATATATTTTTATTCCCTTGATATGCATAAAATGGATATTCGGGGCGAAAGCCAGGAACACCTATAATCGGGATTATTTTTTTACCATGTGGTTGGACTTGCTCAATTAAATAGGCCAATCTTTTTCCTTCAAAACCTAAAAGTGGAATAAAGCTTATTTTTGATTCAGTACCTTTCCTAAGTGAGAGAAAACCTGGAATTGGGCTTACTCCAGAAATTTTTTCACTTAAGTCAAAAATTTCACCTTCAGTGGGGGTAGGACTAAATTTATAGTCTAAAGGTTCTATATAAACAGCATTGATTTCACAATTCTCTTCCAAACCTCTTTTAAGCAGAGGTGCCCAAACATGGTGCGAAAGGCCCGTTATGTCTAAATAGGATAATGTCTTTCCTGCAATTCTCCAGAATCTTGAAAGATCATTTTTACTCCTTAATCTTATTTCTGTCTCCTTACCACTTGGGTCTTTTAAAACTATAGAATTTGAATTTTTTTCAATAATTTCCAAAAACTTGACTCTGGAAGTTCTGCTTCTCAAATCGTGTGCAAGAGAGCTTCTTTCTTCTGTAGAAAAACCAAAAATATATGAGCTATTCTGTTGGGGAGAAAAAAGTGCCAATTCATCAAATACAGTTGTTAAAATTGGTTGTTCCCTAATTTGTTCGGGTTTCATAAATATTTTTATGATTTAAAATAGGGCTCAAATAAAAGAAGCTGTTCGGGAAGGGAAATATCAGACTCTTCAGTATCTCTTTTTTGAGATGTCAGAATATCTCTTATTCCAGTTTTGTTGTTCGAAATAAGAGCTAATAACTGGTGACTTGAAATATGCATTTTCCTTTTTCTTCTATAACTAAGAACAAAGAAGGCACTAAATATTGGGTGTAACATATAATCATAGGCTCTGGTGTCCGTGCGATCTAAAAGCTTACTACCTGGAAATCTTAATAAAGCAAGATGCATAATGGCAGATTTTAATAGCTTCTCTGCCTCCTTTGCTTGGTCAGCACTGGAGGCTTCCTCCCTTTCATCTGAGCTTAAATGAAATTGGTTTACCTCGGGAGCATGGCCCAATAGATCAGCAGCCATCCACCCGAAAACTCTACCAAGACCAAGTAAGAGTTTTGTTAGCTGTGCTCCGTCTACACTTAACCCTTCCAATTCTGACAAGTTTTTTCTACCAACTTCCTGTGCCACACGCGTTTGATTTTCTGGGGAAATCGGTTGGCTTAAAGGGTTATTTTTCTTTACATGTAAGAGCAGGCTTTGATCGACTAACTCAAGGAAATATCTAACGTTTGAAGCTGCAAGATGGATAAAAACATCAAAACCTGCGTAATATTTTCTGATCCCAGGTTTTCCGACTTTTACTGTAAATAATAAAGCGTGTTTGTAATTCTCGTAGCGTGTATTCCATGCTTTTTTGTCATTTTGATGTTCGGCCCACACTTCTTTAATATTGATATCTTTTGCTCTACTCCAAAATTCCAAGAAGTATTTTTCTAAAAGACTTAAATTTTTTAATTCCTCCAAATCCTCTGAGGGAATATTTGCTTCTAAAATTTTCGCTGCCACACTTGCCAACCCATTCTCACCATCTAGGAGTAAAACTTCCTCCTCATCGGAAATTCCTGGCAAGAGGTTTTTTATGGTGGCAATTTCTAATCCCTTCTTATTCAGAGACCGTGTTCTTGAGTTAATAACATTGGATACAAAACCAGCGAAAACTTGTGGGTTTAATTCTTCAGTAATATTTATGCGAACATAGTCTGCTGGATGGATTAGCTGTTCATTTGGATTAAGAGTTGTTCTTTGTCTCAAGCCAAGTTCTCTTACCCCTATTTTATAGACATAGTTACCGCTGGAATGCTTGACCAGTGTATTTACAACTTGCTGTTGATAGTCTTCAAGGTTTTCATATTCATCAATTAATATGAAAAAACTTTTAGCTTTGAATTGAGGCAGAGAAAGCACTGCTTTAAATAAGTTGTCGATTGGAGCTCCCTGCATCGACAACGGATATTTATCATTATCTGCAATGTTGTTAATATAAGCTTCAAACCGCACCTGTTCATTAACAACTTGGTCGGCCAGATTATTGGACGAACTTGTATTATCTATATTTAAGCTGGTTGCAATTAGCGTACTTTGGTCTGTGGATAAAGTAGGGGAATCCGGGCAATTGCTTTTATACCATTTAAGAAATTGAAGAATCTCCCCGCAGATTAATAGATTGAAATAGTGAGCAAATACTTTATTCCAACGCTCCTGACTTAACTCTTCACCTTTAAAAGCTGTGACCCTGTTAGTATCAACACGATAATAAAGCCCATAAAAATCAAAATCAGGAATTTTATTGGGGTTTTTACCGGTAACTGCGAATTGTCCTTCATAGGACATTGATTTTAAGACCGTGGTTTTGCCAGTCCCTCTTCCCCCAATTAAAATACAGGGTCGGGGAGTTTTAAGGCTTGGGAAGTAAGAGGGTTCGGTATAAAACTCATAGATTCTCTCTCTAAGCCATTCCGCCTTATAACTGCCAAATAACTCACTTAACTCTTTTTCGGGGTTTAATTCTTCTTTTGTCATCGTCTTTCCATTAAGGGATTCCATCCATTTTCAGAAAAATAAAAAATGGGTAGTGAGGCATCTGGGATTCCATGGGCAAAACCGATAGTCAAAGCCAAATCGTGAAATCCTTTCCAATCTGGTATCCCTGCTCTTAAACACACACTTTCTAGAAATGTGGGTGCGGTTTGCAGTAAATCCTTAGGCCAAATGATGCTGTCTGGTGCAAGAGCACTGTATTTACTTGGTAGAAAATGGGCCGGAAAAATTGTTACCTGAGAGCATTCCTTTTCGATATTATTTTTCCCATAAGATGTACACATTAATGGACAATAAATAAAGTCCAAATCCCGAATGCTCGTTACTAATTTTTTGAAAGATGTGCGACCGTGGTTTCTTGTGTCTATTTCTCCCTTCCAGGTTTCCAAAAATTGTTTCCCTGATCCGACAAAATCATCAACAAAAACTATGGGTCTTTTTTCACTATCGGATATTTGCTCTAAAGTATCTTTAGGGCTTAAAATTCTTTCTTCATCAATATCTAGGAATTGTCTAGCGCGGCGTACAAATAGATATCCGCTATCTGAGTCATTGACATCTTCTCCAGTTACTCTAGTGAAAATTACTCGGTCACAAAACTTCTTCCAATCATCTCTTGTTTGAACAAAACTTAAATTTGAGGCAAATAATCTCATGCTTAAGTTTTGGAAGAGCACTTGAAACATTTGGTTAATCAAGGTTTCAGAATAATAAATAAAAGAATTCAGCAAATGAAAAGCATGCTTCATTTCATTTTCATCATCTTGGTTAAAGTTTGAAAGCCAACCTTCTGGGTTAAGTTTTTCTGGCAAGGGCCAAATTTGAATATCACTAAAATATTCACATTTTGCCAATATAAACTCTCGATTGATTTTTGCCGTGTACATCTAAATCCCTATACATAAAGTGGAAAATATTAAGTAATATTTTAGTTTACATTTGATTATGAAAATCAAAAAATGTGCTATTAGTTAAGTTAAAACTTCTATTTAGACTGGGTCTTTTATAACATTTTACGGAAAATGCGCCCAGCTAAAACTAGCGAGAAGTTTTTACTTCAAAATAAACGCCTTCTTTTTTTTGCAGGGTGTGGATGATGCCAAACAGGTTGTTGGCTGTGGGGTTTCCACTCGGACTGAACATACGCATCAAACTTTTTGGGGACTTCTCAACCATATTGCCCAGCTTCTCAAAACCAATCGTGGCATTGATATAATCCCGAAGCAGGATTTTCCCGGTTTCGGTATCTCCGGCAAGCATGCTTTCGATACTTTCTTTGAGCAAACCGATGCGAAACTTCGAGTCCTTGATGGCGCGTGCCCGAACTGTTTCCTTAAAATTTCTGGTTATAGCCATAATTATTATTCCTTTTTACGCTTCTTATATTCTTGCCAAAGTTCCTTTGCCCGGTCTATATCGTTTTGCTGGCGTTTCTTCGTTCCACCGCCCAACAGGATAACCAGTTTATCACCATCCTTTCCCCAGATAAATGCGGCAACCTGGTCCTCAATCAATCACGCATTTATGGACACCGCTTCCCACACTTTTAACGGCGGATAAATTTCCATTCCCTATCCGCGTTAGATAGGTGTTCACTTTGAGAGCGGCTTGCACGCTTAGTCCTTCAAACCAATCAGCGAAAGGACTGCTCTCATCATCACGAAGGTATTCTTTTATCTCTGTCATATAGTAACCTATATGTTACCTCCATGCGAGCCTTATAATTAAGGACTTATGGCTTAGAACTGTAAGTCCTTTTTGTTTGTGGCTAGCATTTTGATTCGGATTAAAGAAAATGTGGCTGAATGAAAGACTGACTCTTAATCAGTAGGTTCTCGGTTCGACCCCGAGACGGCTCACCCTATAAAACAAAGGGTTATGCTTTCTAGTGTAGCCCTTTGTCGCCCATAGGTAGCATTTCTGATCGTTCCAGTCCAATAAGAGGTAGAATTAATCTTTAATAGTATCAGTTTCTTCCGCAGCATCTGGATGCGTCATTCCAAAAGAAATAATCATCTTCAACCCTTCCTCAACAGACATTTTAAGTGGCTGGGTTTCCTTTTCAGGCAACATGAAAAGAAATCCTGTGGTCGGATTAGGCGAAGTTGGCACAAAAACATTCAGCATTTTTTCACCCTCAGCGATCCCCGCAGGAGTATCGCAACAAACAATTCCCAAAGTTTTCAAGGGTTCTCGTGGATAAGTAATAAGAACCATCTTCTCGAAGGTGGGTGTCTCTGTTAAAGAAACTGTATCGACTACTTTTTTGATGCTGGTATATATGACACGGACAACCGGGATGTTATGGAGAACCTTCTCCCCCAGAGCAACCACTTTTTTCCCGATAAAATTGGTTCCCACAAATCCCACCGCAATAATAAAAACTGCCAGGAATAAAAACCCCATACCCGGAATATGCCATTCATCCATCAGCTTGAGATTCTGAGGTCCCAAAATCCCCACGATCACAGGCTCCATCGCCTTATCGACACGGGTAATGACAAAGGACAAAATCATGTACGTCAAGGCGACAGGAACAGTAACCAGAAGTCCTGCAATTAAATTTTTCTTTAGTGCTTTTTTAAACATTGCGTTCACTCAATGTTAAAACTTGTGCGAAGCCTGATGCCTGTTTTAAGGATTTTATATGTTCCTTAACTTCCTCAATCAACGAAGGGTGGCGGGTCGATCCGAGTTTCGCAAATTCCTGATAAAAATGAATGGCTGACTTGTTGTTGCCAATTTCTTCGTATAAAATCGCCATATTGTAATGAGTCCCCGCATGGCTCGCACCCAATTTCAAGGCATGATTCAATATAGCTTTGGCCTTTTCCAATTGTCCCAGCTTTTTAAAAACCACAGCAAGATTATTTAATGCCTCCAGATTTTGAGAGTCTATCTTTATGGTTTTCTGGTAATTTCGAATGGCACATTCTTCTTTCGCATAGTATACCACGCCGATATTGTTATAGGGTTTTGCATAATTGGGATTCAGATAAACAGCTCTCAGGAATTTTTCAATAGTCTGGTCATATTTTTTAACTATTTATAAATGTCCCCCCCCGCACGGTCATGCTGAGCCGTCACCCTGAGTTTATCGAAGGGTGAAGCATCGTTCCCACGGAGGAGCCAAAAAAGGCAACCCCCCAGCCCCCCCTTATCAGGGGGGGATCATTTAATCCTCTCTGAGAAGCCTGAGCCTGTCGAAGGATCAATATACCCCTCCCCCCTCAAGGGGGGGGATCATTTATAAGCTTGACGATGATGCTTGTGCTGGGTGAACCCCATCATTCAATCCTCCTCAGACTATCGGGCTTGAGTCCCTCTAGGGGGGAAAATTATTAAATATCCACTCCTAATAACCCCCTCTCCCTTGAAGGGAGAGGGCGGGGGTGAGGGTGCTTCATAACCCCTTTCACAACTATCTGTGTTTATCGATGTTCATCTGTGGTTAAACATAAATCTCTCTAAATCACTTTTGATTTTGAAGTTTAAACCATCTCTGATGGCTTTAACCCGTTATGAACCAATAATTATTATTCCCCCTCATCCTAACCTTCTCCCTCTAGGGGAGAAGGGATTTTGACCCTCTCTTTTTAAAGAGGGGGGGGACGATTTATATTAGAGACTCTTACTGATCTGGATAAAAATTCCAAAAAGTTGAGAACTGTCGGCAGTGGAAAATATTATCTTGCCATCTCATCCTGACCATCAACCTCCCAGCCCGGTCATGCTGAGCCGTCACCCTGAGTTTATCGAAGGGTAAAGAATCGTGCCCCCGGAGGAGCCAAAAAAGGCAACCCCCCAGCCCCCCTTATCAGGGGGGATTATTTAATTCTCTCTGAGAAGCCTGAGCCTGTCGAAGAATCAATATACCCCTCCCCCTCTAGGGGGGGATTATTTATAAGCTTGACGATGATGCTTGCGCTGGGTGGCCCCCATCATTCAATCCTCCTCAGACTATCGGGCTTGAGTCCCTCTGGGGGAGAGGAATTATTAAATATCCACTTCCTAATAACCCCCTCTCCCTTGAAGGGAGAGGGCGGGGGTGAGGGTGCTTCATAACCCCTTCCACAACTATCTGTGTATCGATG
>WASW01084217.1_pt1 | contig 11763 bp, 18 predicted proteins | sample 5698521 | NCBI WGS metagenome assembly WASW01 (sample SAMN11175560, study PRJNA528189) | sponge metagenome | isolation source: marine sponge | host: Leucetta | place: Antarctica: Western Antarctic Peninsula, King George Island | collected 2013-01
TATATTTGGAATAGGAATTCATCGAACGTCGGCAGTGGGTCGTTCGCGTCGATTTTGCGCCTTTAGGTCACGACAGCAGCAATCCTAGATATAGCTGCCGTAGAATAGCAGCGTTTGAGGCGAGATATTTTCCTCGGTACCGGCCATAAGCAGACGAAATATGGAAAGTCATATATTCCCAACATGAATAAATCCACACTTGTTTTCCTATCTTTGGGCTTTAACTCTGCTAGCGCACGGGCTCCTGCTGTTAGGAGATTGTCGCTTCTTGAGGGATAATGAAAGGATGACTAAGTTTGCAGACCATGACGCTTATATCTCTGCGGCTCCGGAAGTCTTTCAGCCATTGTTGGTGCAACTTCGCGAGCAACTTGCCAAAGCCCTTCCTGACGCTGAGGAGATTATCGCCTACGATATGCCTGGGTTCGGGTTTGGAAAATCGATCATCGCGGGTTATGCAGCCTTCAGCAAACAGTGCGGTCTTTATGTGTCTAAGGGTGCCATCGCTGCCCATGCCGACGATATTGCCGCCATTGGCCTCAAGGCAACAAAAACCGGCGTAACCTTCTCGCCGAAAAAACCGATTTCTAACCATCTCATTGCTAAGTTAGCCCTAGCGTCCCGGAAGGAATTAGACCTCTAGGCGAGCTGCAATTTGGCAAGATCGATAACATTCGTTACGCCCATGCGACAGTCAGCAACGGGTCGTTCGCGACTGAAATAGCGAACGGCTCACAATACCTGCGTATGCCGTTGGCCATTTGGTACGTGATCGTTGCTAAATTGGCGTTCGGACCGTTGAATTTACTTCAACTTCGATGCGGTGATCATCCGGGAATGTGTATTCGAGATATGGCTCATTCTCTTCTAACCACCGCTGCTCTATTCGCGTCATATCGTGTTCGTCAGGTATAACCGCCCAAGTGATCATCAAGGTGCCTTTGTGATCATGCGCCGATTGAATCTTTCTCAGTGTGCCGCCGTCGATTTCGGCGAGAACTCGAAGAACGCGAGTTACGGAAGGGAATTCGTCACCATCTCGGTGCTCAAGAATAACAAGACCACGTCTCATAATATTTTCCTTTGTAGTTTCCACTAGTTGGACACCTTCCGGTGACCATTCTCAGGTCGCGTCAACGACCCGTGTTTCGAATACTAGTGCAGATCCTTACAGGAAAGCAAAAATCTTTCTAGGCAAGAGGGAGAAGTTAAGTCACGGACGTTATAATCGGGTGCACGAAGAACTCTCGCTCGACGAGATCGAACGTATTCACCTGTAGCCATTCTATTCGGCGGGGGCTTCGTTTTCTTCCGTCCCCTTGGGCAGACATTTAAGTGTCATTTGAACTGCGCCATGGCGATTGATTATTTCATCACGGATAACACCTGCTGCTTCGACGCAGGCTTTTTTGTCATCGAATTCTTGAGTATCAACAGAGTACGCTTCGAGGCCGCTACTGCTGAAAATGATTATGAGGATGTATTTCATACCGTCTGTCTCCTTATCTGAATTCACACTGTCGCTAATATCCTATCGTTTTTTCTTAGGTCGATAGGCCAGAATTACTTTAGCGAGTGCATCATCTTCGGTATAGAAAAACGGCGGTGGGGTCTTAAGCACTGCAGCGAGTCTTTTAACCGTGCCGAAGTCAGGTTGATGTTTGCCTTGCTCGTACTGGTTAATGCGCGGGCTGGCTGAGAATTGATCGATGCCGGCAGCGATACCCAGTTGCTTCTGTGACAGCCCTTCTGTTTCCCTGGCTTCGCGGAGCCGTCGAGCGACCGGCGACGGTGCTTCGTTTTTCTTACCCACATCTCTCAACCAGAAACTGATCCAGCTAAGAGATTCTTAGTATTCTGTTTGCTCAGATACTAAGGAATCCTTAGTATTCGAACTGGCTAGTTGTTGAGGTAGATCCCAAATGACCAATCAAATATCAGAACGCATACGTCGAGGACACCTAACGCACGCAGGTGTCGATCATTTAGAGCGTGTACTAGAAGGGCTTGGCGTCACTCTGAATGCGGAACAACAGACACACTTGCGCGACGCCGTAGGGCCTGGCTGTAATCGACAGCTGGAAAAAGCGGTGGATGAAATTTTCTATCCTAGTGATTCTCCAGATAGAGAAGAGGATCTGGCGGTGCTTCGAGCGTTCATGGAAGACCAAGAGAGAGGCAGAAATAGGCGCCTGCGACGCTAATCGACTTTTCCAGCCAGCCGCAGGCGGGCGCGCTGTGTTGTTATTCGGTTGGTTATGTGGCGTTTTTTTGCCGGCGACGCTCATAGACGATCTCTAGGGCCTCAATCATCGCTGCGTTTTCTTCCTTTTCCTCATCGAGGAATCGTTCTAGGTCACGCTTCGATTCTTCGCTCGATGGCGGCATTGCCGCGAATAGTTCTTCCCAGGACCGATAGCGCGGAGCGTTCTTTGCGTTGACGGTTTCAAGTGCCCTACTCCACTGCTCGCTGGTTACGTCCTGCTCAAGTAAGGCGAGTCGCAATTGTTCTAATTCGATCTTGTTCATTGCGAGCGCCTCCTGTTGGGTGCCTGAATCTATTCGTAATGGTGAGGGTTAGCCACTTTATCGGCTGCAAGCTCTTGATGAATTTCAGCGATCGCGCCGTCTACCGACAGCTCACCGTAGAATATTTTCAGACAACGCTCGCACTCATCCACCGTCATAATTTGGCCTTCCAGGGCCTGATTGGCAATGACGTTTCGCAGCGGCCAGTACTTATGGATCGACAGTAGATTTGTAATTTCGGACATACGATATTTTATCAAAATATTGCTAACGGCGGCTTGCTCCATTTGGCACGTGCCAAATGGATTGTATTGGGCAATACATTTTAGGTTTGGTGTCGGGACCGCTCCTGGTCGATCACTGAGCTAGAACGAGTTCGTGGTTTCGGAAGCACAGGGAAGAAATGAAGGGTGAAGGGATGAGGGCAAGATACGCATTCTGCTTACACTGTGTTACAGCGTAAGCAGAATGCTTGCGGTGGCCGCATCCTTGTCCTCATCCCTTCACTGATATTTTGATTCTCATTTGGCACGTGCCAAATGGTCCCTTGGGAAAGTTGTAGTTCTGCAACCGCGAATCTGATGCGATAGCACTCGGTACTGCTCATGCATCCGGTGTGTACCATCAACTGTACCGAACGCTATACCATATGAAATCGCATATGCGGCCTGGCCGGCTGGTCGCGTTAGGTTCATTTGGCACGTGCCAAATGGCGTGAGTTGTAGTTCTACAACTGTTGCTTCCCCGGACTGATATGCGAGATCCAATGGGAGTTGATATGCCTACCGAGGTTCCCATTGAATCTCCCATGCGATCTCCCATATAACATGGCATATCGGCCGCTCGCCCTGCCCCGTATTCACGGACCAGAACGAGCAATCTATTAGATCGGCTAGGCTTGCTGAACGCCGCTACACCTCAAGGGTTTTCCGTCGCTGGGGCGACTCGCAACCCTCTGCCTCGACCGCTCGCTGGACGCTCTCTCTACGAGTCATTCACCTGCAGGGCCGTTGCGGGTGCTCGCACCCTGACGGCCCTGCGGGGCCACGTTCACTGCGGCCGTGGGGCCTTCGTTCTCTCGCGCATGCTAGGGCATGCTCGGACCCCTGGGTGGTCGGCTGGGGCCGCCCATCGGTCGTATTCGCTGGACGCTCAATGACCGATCAGAGCGGTCATTCTGTCGCTGGGGCGACGCCATTCCCTTCGCCGGCGAAGCCTGCGATCTGACCCGGTTTAGCGAATCGGGGATTCGCACCGCCGCTGAATGCGGCTCCTAGCGCGCCCACGCCAAACCGTTCCTATAACGTTCTAGGACTAATTCAGAACGTATTGACAAACGGTTTGAAATAGTTCCTAATACAGTCATACTAAATAGCCAACGATATGAAGACAGGAGTACTGGTATGGCAAACGCAATGGAGACGCTTTCGAATTCGGAGAAGTGGCACGTTCTGGTTCAGGCAGCGAAGCAAGCTTTAGAGGCTCAAGGGTTCACGATGCAGCGGGTGCCAGGTCGCGGCCTATCGAATATCTGGACCATCGAGAAGGACGGCAAATCCCAGGTGGCCTCAATCCGGACGACGCAAGATCGCTGGTTCGCGTTCCCTCCCCTGAATGGTGGTACGGGATGGAAAACCCTGGATGATGCTGAAATCGTCATCGTGGCGGCCGTTGATGATCGCGAAGATCCGGAGAATGCCGAGGTCTATATGTTTCCGGCCGATGAGGTCCGTAAACGGTTTGACGCTGCTTATGCGGCCCGAATTGAGCAGGGTCGGTCCGTTAGAGATAATTTCGGCATGTGGGTCGGCCTCGATCTCGATACGCGCACCAACGTGGTTAGCGTCGGATCAGGCATTGCCGAGCAGTATAAAGCCCTGGCGACCTACCCCATCAAGGATCTGCTGGTCGACAAGGCCGAGCCCTCGGCCGATGACGCGGCACTCATCGATGAGGCGGCTGAATCTGAGCAATTTACGACGATCGCTGAAGTCATGGCCTGGGCCCGTGAGCGGGTCGCAGATCTTGCCGGCGTCGAAGTGGAGACCGTGAGACTCGATCTAAAGATGGAGTATTGAGGCGCTGCCCTACTCTGCCGGCACCGCGTGCTGCATGACGCGTCGGAGGTGAGCATTGGCGGTTTCCAGCAGCAGCTCGCGATCTGGGCCGCTCATTTGGATGGGATGGCCCAAAACCGTTCGTGACAGCGTGTAGAGGCCATCTGGGGCGACCCGGATGTCTCGGTCGGTTATCAGTGGCAAAGTCGCGAGTTCAGTCATCCGTGCCCTCCTCGTCCGTGGTGGGCAGGTGAAACATCACGTAGGCCCAGGCTAGACAGAGGCCGCAGGCGATGAGAGTGCTAATTAGAGTTTCCATATTGATAAGCCAAAATGTGGGTTTGTGGTTTCCCTCATTTGTGTGTAATACCTGCCTCACTTTCCAACTCGGTTGTGCGAGCTTCGATATAGGCTTGTAGCTCACCCACCATCTTACGATTCGTAGCGCTACACGCTGTTTTAAACCGAGTATGCAAAGTTTGAGGCAGATCCAGGCTCAGCCGCTTACTCGGCTCGGCCGCTAACTTTTGCGGTTGCGTTAATGCCGCATTTTCCTTACCACGATCATGACCAGTACCACCCCGCTCAAATTGGGCGATTTGATCATCTGTCGGTGCCTTGGGAGGCTTAGGCGCTGTTGCGAAGTTCTTCTTTGCCATAGCTTAGGATTTCTTCGGTTAGGGAGTGTATTTCGGTGGCTGCCGCACTTTTTGGTGCCCACTCAAGAATGTTCTGGCCCATCGTCAGGCTTTCAGCGAACGACACTCGGTTCTCGATTTCGGAGTTGAGAATTGGGATGCCGCCTACTGCGGCCATTTCTCTAATCTGCCGGCCAATCACGGTATTCCCTATTTTGCGGGAAACCACAAACCCACATTTGAGGGTTTCTTTAAAGTCTTGGGCTTCACGTACTTGCTTGACCGTTAGATCTGATGCCCAGGTAGAGAGACCAGACGGCTCGATCGGTAGAGCAACAAAGTCTGATGCGATGATGCAGGAGCGCGCTACTTCTTCTGCATGAGGCGGACCGTCGATTACGGCAAACTCATAGTCAGCAGCGAGCTTCAATGCATCGCGTGCCATGTTCTCGCGAGCTAAGCCGACTACTTGAAAGGGCGTTTCCTCACGTAAGCTCGCCCAAGTACTAGTTGAGCCTTGTTTATCAGCGTCTATCAGCAATACCTTGTAACCACGGCTCGCTAGGTCTGAGGCGACATTGATGGAGAGGGTGGTTTTACCAACACCGCCTTTTTGATTTAAGAATGCGATAATCATGATTCCCACATTAGCTCATTTGTGGGAATGTGTAAATGTGGGTTTAGAGAGGACGCATTTGAAATTGATTGACGGCAATCGAAATCGGTCGTAACGTGATGCATGGTGCAGCAGAATGCGGCAAGGTGCATGACTTCAAAAGAACGACTAACAGTTAATCTAGAACACAGCGAGTACAGCGAACTCGAAACGTTGGCAAAACAGCACAACGTCTCGAAAGCTTGGCTTGGTCGACAAGCCATTATTCGTCTATTGGAACAGCACAAGCAGCGCGAATTCCAATTTCCTTTGGATATTAACCAATGGACGGGTACTTGATGGCTAGAACGATTGGCACATTTTACGAATTCTTTTCTGGTGCGGGAATGGCTCGTGCAGGATTAGGCGAGCGTTGGCAGTGCCTATTTTCCAACGACTTCGACCGCAAGAAAGCAGCAACCTATCGCGAGAATTGGGGCGAAGGTAAAATCTTGTGCGGGGATGTTCGGAAAATAACCACCAATGATCTACCCAACGGCGCCGATCTAGTATGGGCGTCTTTCCCTTGTCAGGACTTATCGCTTGCCGGAGGCGGCGCGGGCTTGAAGGGCGAGCGATCCGGTACATTCTGGCCATTTTGGGATTTGATGGCACAACTGGACGACGAGGGCAGGGCGCCCGCAATGATCGTACTTGAGAATGTATGCGGCACGATGACCTCTCATGGTGGCAAGGACTTTGTTGCGATTTGTCGAACGCTCCACGATGGCGGCTACAATTTTGGTGCTGTGATTGTCGATGCTTCGTTATTCGTGCCGCAGTCCCGACCACGGCTATTCATTATTGCCGTGCGTGACGATATCGAGATACCGGAAGTTCTTGACGGCGAAAACCCGCAAGGATGTTTTCATCCGCGAACTCTCAAAACGGCTTATGAAAAGTTGCCGAATACAATCAGGGACAGTTGGATTTGGTGGAACGTCGATGCGCCGCCGACTCGTAAACTTGGCTTATCCGATTTGATTGAAGAAACCCCTGCTAGCGTTGAGTGGCATACACCCGCTGAAACACGAAAGCTCCTTTCCATGATGAGCGATATCAACTTGGAGAAAGTACGCGAGGCAAAGCGCGGAGGGCGCCGAATGGTTGGCGGTGTCTATAAGCGCACCAGGCGCGATGAGACAGGTCGTAAAGTTCAACGAGCGGAAGTGCGTTTCGATAATATAGCCGGATGTCTGAGGACACCCGCTGGTGGCTCGAGTCGCCAGTTAATTATTATTGTTGAAGGTCGCAAGGTACGGTCACGGCTTATTTCTAGTCGTGAAACAGCGCGTCTTATGGGGCTACCTGATGAATATAAACTACCGGAAAATTACAACGAGGCGTATCACCTCACAGGTGATGGCGTAGTTGTTCCGGTCGTTCGCTTTTTGGCGAACGAGATATTCGAGCCAGTGCTGGCGCACATATCAAAGGCGAGAGCTGCCGCATGAGTGTCATCCCATGTGAGCAGAACAAGCAGCTCCGCCAGAAAATCAAAGATCTTGCCGAAACCCTCAAAACCGAATCTCACACACTAGGCGATCACGGCTTGGACGAGGCCGAGTTTTACAATAGCGGTCTATTTCGCGGTGCTATCGAAAGGATTAGAGGCCAGTTTTCCGCAACGATGCGAGAAAAACGGGAATTCGTTTCTAACGTTCTGAACCACATGCAAGACCAGGGTTTTATCGGAGAATGGGAATCGGCCGGAGAGGCCAACCGCCATGACTACGCGGTGCAACTCAATTCAGGTCGGACAGCAATTATCGAACTGAAAGGCTGTCTTGATGGAAACAACACGAATATCTTTGAGCGGCCACCGCACGCGCACGAGTTCATTGTGTGGAGTGTTTGCACCAACACTGGTTCTGATCCACGCCACAATGCTTGGTCAGGAATCCATACACGGTTAAGTGCAGAGATTATTTCCCGTGAGCAGAGAGTCGACGGCATTGTGATATGGGATATGATATGCGGCACGATTGGTCGGCCTTGTCCCAAGGTGGCCGACGATCCAACGCGACGAACTGACATAGGGCAATTTACATTGCCGCCGCCGTGTTTGTACTTGTTACCGTCAACTATCCCAAGCCCAAGAAACAATCCAACACCTCAACCGCAAGAGCTTGCGGAAGTTCAACTTATGCAAGCGTTCAATGATTGCTTCGGTTGTCGTCCCGAAGAAATTAACTATGTGAATTTCGACGTCGCGCATCGAGACACAGACACAGTACGAACGACACGCATCACGCGCGACGGTGAAGTACAACGGGAATCTGATCCGACCGCTATTAGGCGATCGTAAAATATTGATGCCAGACTTCGACAACATCACGGCGAAAGATCTTCGTAACGATGAGAGTGTAAAAACTCTTTATTGCGAGGCCGTACGCCGAAAGTTTTGGCCTAACAACGCGATGGCTGCACTAGAGTTTTTCAGCTTCGCCGAGAAAGCGCTTAAGGACGATAAACAGGGCACGCCTGGCAAATTGTTCTACGCATTGATCAAAAAGAAAGACGCAACGTTCATAACCGACGCACAAGAACAACGCGCTCAACACCGTATCCCAAGCTCAGAGCGATATGAACTGGTTAGTTCTGCCGATAATCTCAATGGCCTACCAGCACCGATGCCCGAAGAGGTCCAAGATTCGTTCTTCGGGCGTGATGTGGGTTACTACCACGGAATCATGATGCAGTGTTTTCTGCCACAGAAACGCTTGCCGCCAGAGGCTGCACGTTACACGACGAGTCATGGTCGGGCCTCGATGGTCGTCCAAGCTGGAATTCTTGCCAACCCGGACAAGCCTAACTCCTTCCTTGAATGCGCCGTACCATTCGGCTCTAAAGCTCGCATGATTTTACCGTATGTCATAGGCCACGCTGTGATTAGAAACTCTCCAGAGGTCGACATGGGGAAAAGCCTGCGTCGATTCATGGAAGCTGTCGGCATGCCGATCGGAGGGCGAAACGGGAAGCTAATTACTGAGCAGGTCCAGAACATCGCTGCTGCGGATTTCATCCTAGGGGAATGGGATGAGGACCGGACACGCACTCGCAAAGCATCTGTAGCCAAAGAGATTAGTTTCTGGCTAGAGCGCAGTGATGCTCAACAATCGTTCTGGACACCAACCATGGTTCTCTCGGATGACTTCTTTGAGGCCATCAAAACACGGCGGGTGCCGGTAGACATGAATCACCTGATTCAGCTTTCCGGAAGCCCACGACGAATGGATCTGTATTGTTGGCTTTCATATCGGCTACCAGCAATCCGCAAAAACAAACCCGTTCGAATTCCATTGCGCTACCTACAAGAGATCTTCGCTCCGGACATTTCGAGTCCACGGTTGTTCAAGCAACGACTGAAAGCGGATCTGGCGGCCATTCATAAGGTCTACCCAGGCTTCAATTTGGAGTTGGTGGACAGCCTATTGCTCCTGGCTAAATCGGCTCCACCGGTACCCACCAAAATCGCTCGAATAATGTGATCATTTGATACGGTTATCCACACGGAAGAATGCGCCTTTCGGGGTAATAACCGTGATCATTTGATACGGGACTGTGATCATTTGATACACCGTAAGAGCTCAAAAACACTCTATCTGTCTGTATTTAATGGACTTTATTGATGGCATCGGGTGCCTTCTTATATCTCTTACTGATAGTAATATAAAAACTTATATTAGAGTCGACCTGGTAGCAGCAAGCTGAGCTTCTTGGTAAGCCTAATAAGGTTTTTGCAAAAGTTAAGGGGGGGATTCCTAAATCTATAGAGAACATAAAGGACGTTATGTACCCACTAAATTGAGCTAGAATCAGATCCATGAGTACTCAGTTAGCCAGGAAAGAACACAGCGCGCCGATTCCGGCCCGAATCAGCCGGCAGACAACGCCGGCACTCTTTGCGGTCGGGCCGAAGGCGGAAAAAAGGTTTTGGGAGTTTTTCGCGGCCAACATCCGCAACAAGAACACACGCCTGGCGTATCTCACGGCCTGTTATCGATTCTCAGACTGGTGTGACACGCACGAGCTGGTGTTGGATCAGATCGAGCCATTGGTCGTGGCGACCTACGTCGAGCAGCTCACCGAGGCCTACGCGCCGGCGACAGTGAAGCAGCACCTGGCCGCGATCCGGATGCTCTTTGACTGGCTAGTAATTGGTCAGATCGTGCCGTTCAATCCAGCAAGCTCCGTCCGTGGGCCGAAGCATGTGGTGAAGGTCGGCAAGACGCCGGTGCTGACGGCCGAGGAAGCGCGCGAGCTCATCGAGGCGATCGACACCGACACAGTGGTCGGTCTGCGCGATCGGGCGTTGATAGGATTGATGGTCTACAGCTTTGCGCGCGTGAGTGCTGCCGTCTCGATGACGGTTGGCGACTACTACCATCAGGGCCGACGATCGTTCTTCCGGTTGCATGAGAAGGGCGGCAAGTACCTGGTTGTGCCAGCACACCACATCGCCCAGGAATACATCGATGCCTATGTCGGTGAGGCGGGTATCGGCGGCAAGAAGAAAACGCCGTTGTTCCGTGCCTCCGATCGATCACCGAAGCGCGACACGTTGCTCGATCAGGGTATGACCCGTCAGACGGCCATCAAGATGATCAAGCGTCGCGCCGGCGACGTCGGCCTACCCGATGAGATATGCAATCACTCGTTCCGCGGAACGGGGATCACTGAGTACCTACGCAACGGTGGGGATCTGGAGACGGCCGCGCGGATAGCCGGCCATGAATCAACGCGAACAACGCAGCTTTATAACCGTGTCCACGACGAGTTATCGTTAGATGAAATAGAGCGCATTCATTTGTGAGGCAAAGAAAATGACCGTCGTTACCGGAAACTTCACGCTCACCCCGGAGCAAAAGCAATTTGTCGAGCTGCTAGAGCGTTGGCCAAGGCTGTTATCTTTTTGGGACTTCAACGTCTGCGAGTGCAACGTTGCAGCGCTTGAGGAACAACTGGGTGGCATGTCGCACGGTGAGCGCATCCTGGCGCAGTTCTATTTAGATATCTGGCTGCGCGATGATCGCCGACGCTTCGATCTGTTCGAGGCGGTCGCCACGTTAGACCACGATGCATTCAGCATCGTGCAGGACTGGATTGATAATCCATTCTATCCGTAACTGGGGGCAACAGGGAATTCGGAGAATTCTGTACGCTAAGGGTGACTAGCTGATCTGAGCGGCGAATACCGCCCGCCAGAACCTGATCAGCGCGAACGGCAGCTCTCTCCCATAGCAGACGCTCAAGCGTGCCAAAGCAAGGTTCTGCTTTCAGTCGCGAACGGCCACAACCAGACATTTAGTGCTACGCCTTAACGCTCGCGTCACCCAGAGGGTTCTCATTCATCGCTTTCACGATGTGAGGCATCGCGCTCTCGAAACCACCCGGCACATTGAGGCTCATGAATCCGCAACGTGTTGAACCGCGATTCTCAAAGTCATGACTGGTACCGCCGGGAAGGACAGCATAAGAACCCTTTTCTGCGTGATTCCATTCTCCGTCGATGAGAAGGCTAACCGTCCCCTCAATCACATAGAAGATGTGATCATCTTCGTGTTCGTGGCTACCTGGTCCCGCCGTATTTGGCTCTAGCCACCATTCAGAGATTGAATAACGTGCATCGGTCTCTTCACTATCTGCCTTAAACACCGCGCGCATCCGACCCATTTCATATGGTCGACCCGCAGCAGAATGAACGACGAGTGCCTTGCGCTTACTTGTTGTATTCGATTTCAAACTTTCGTCCTCATGGTTACCTGGATCGATCACGTTGACCTTCAGACTATATTGTATATTTGGAATAGGAATTCATCGAACGTCGGCAGTGGGTCGTTCGCGTCGATTTTGCGCCTTTAGGTCACGACAGCAGCAATCC
>WASW01011928.1_pt1 | contig 11740 bp, 8 predicted proteins | sample 5698521 | NCBI WGS metagenome assembly WASW01 (sample SAMN11175560, study PRJNA528189) | sponge metagenome | isolation source: marine sponge | host: Leucetta | place: Antarctica: Western Antarctic Peninsula, King George Island | collected 2013-01
AATTGCCTAATGATGTCAGTGTGTGGATCGATTTCACTTTACCTGAAGGCTTGATGGATGCATTAGATTATTGCGTCGCTAATAATATTCCTATGGTGATTGGGACCACGGGATTAAGTGAAGAGCAGAAGCAAGCCATAACAGCGGCGGGAAATACTATTCCTCTGGTATTTGCACCAAATATGAGTGTTGGTGTGAATCTATGTTTGAGTATCTTGAAAACAGCGGCGAAAACATTAGGTGAGGACTACGATATTGAGATTGTCGAAGCACACCATAAGGACAAAGTGGATGCGCCTTCCGGTACGGCATTGCGTATGGGTGAAGTTATTGCTGATTCACTGGGTGTCGATTTAGATGAAAAAGCTGAATATACACGTCATGGAAACATTGGCGCACGAAAGCCTGGTGCGATCGGATTTCAAACAATTCGTGCCGGTGATATTGTCGGCGAGCATACAGTGACCTTTGCTGGCATCGGTGAACGAGTAGAAATTGTTCATCGCGCAACCAGTCGATTAACATTTGCACGTGGCGCAGTGCGCGCAGCCACTTGGTTACAAGGCCAACCTGCTGGCGTTTACGATATGCAGGATGTGCTTGGGTTATCTTAAGTCTTTTGGTGAATTATTTGGACTCTGGCTCTACCGGGAGCGAGTAAGTTGCAGTACAATCAACGCCCGAGGCCACGGCCTCAAAGCCAAAATTAAAAATTCTTAACGGGACATCTTTGATGTCCCGTTTTTTACATGCACGTTCAGGAGGAAGCGTTTGAGTACACCGGCCTATTTAGTACTTGAAGACGGAACTATCTTCCAAGGTATTTCAATTGGTGCAGATGGCACCACCGAAGGCGAAGTGGTTTTTAATACTTCGATGATCGGCTATCAAGAAATCCTCACAGACCCTTCTTATTGTAAGCAAATTGTCACACTGACCTGTTCTCACATAGGTAACGTGGGCACTAATCAAGAAGATTGGGAATCAAAAAAATTATACTCAGCGGGTTTAGTTATTCGCGATTTACCCGTTACGACCTCAAGCTGGCGCAGTGAACAGTCGCTGCAAGATTATTTAATTAGTCACAATATCGTCGCTATTGCGAATATAGATACACGAAGCCTGACTCGTCGCCTCAGAGACAAAGGCTCACTCAATGGCGTTATTGCCACAGGTGAAGTCGATATTGATGGGCTGTTAAAGCAAGCTAAATCATTTGCTGGATTAAAAGGCATGGATTTAGCGAAACAAGTGACAACAGAAAAAGCTTACACTTGGCGCGAAGGTGTTTGGTCTATTAGAGAAGGTTATGCTGCAAGTGGAGAGGCTAAATATAAAGTCGCCGCACTTGATTATGGCGTGAAACATAATATTTTAAGGATACTCACAGATCTAGGTTGTGAGGTTGAGGTACTTCCCGCACAAACTTCGTTTGAAGAACTATTTGCATTAAAACCTGATGGTGTTTTTCTATCAAATGGACCAGGCGATCCTGAGCCATGTGATTATGCGATAAGCATGATTAAACAAGTCATAGAGGCCAATATTCCTAGCTTTGGTATTTGTTTGGGTCATCAACTGTTTGGATTAGCCTGCGGGGCAAGCACAGTTAAAATGAAGTTCGGCCATCATGGTGCTAATCATCCAGTCAAAGATTTAGAAACAGGCAAAGTAATGATCAGTAGCCAAAACCATGGCTTTGCAGTTGATGAAGATTCGCTGCCGGACACATTGATTCCAACTCATCGCTCTTTATTTGATGGCAGCCTTCAAGGTGTGCGCCATCGCGATGTCCCTGCGTATAGCTTTCAAGGTCACCCCGAGGCAAGCCCTGGGCCACACGACGTGCGCGAATTATTTCATCCATTTATAGAAGCGATGCGCTCAAGACGCGAAGCATAATAGTTATGGCAAAACGTACAGATATAAAATCGATTCTACTGATTGGTGCTGGTCCAATTATTATTGGACAAGCATGCGAATTTGACTATTCAGGTGTGCAGGCATGTAAAGCACTGCGTGAAGAAGGCTATAAAGTTATTCTAGTGAATTCTAATCCGGCAACTATCATGACGGACCCAGACACTGCGGATGTAATTTACATCGAGCCGATCGCTTGGCAAACAGTGGCAAAAATTATTGAAAAAGAAAAGCCTGATGCATTGCTTCCCACCATGGGCGGACAAACAGCATTGAACTGCGCGTTAGATCTTGATCGCGAAGGAGTGCTGGAAAAATTCAATGTAGAAATGATTGGTGCATCTAAAGAAGCCATCGACATGGCGGAAGATCGCCAGAAGTTTAAAGTCGCGATGGGTGAGATTGGCTTAGAGTCTGCTAAATCAGCAGTCGCACATAGTATTGAAGAAGCATTACAGATCCAACCTCAAATAGGTTTCCCAACGATCATTCGTCCTTCTTTTACTCTGGGTGGTAGTGGTAGTGGTATTGCTTACAACATGGAAGAGTTTGAGACCATTGTTTCGCGAGGTTTAGATCTTTCACCAACGACAGAAGTGCTGTTAGAAGAATCATTACTTGGTTGGAAAGAATACGAAATGGAAGTAGTGCGCGATCATGCAGATAACTGCATTATCATTTGCGCAATAGAAAACTTCGATCCGATGGGTGTGCATACCGGTGACTCGATAACCGTCGCGCCTGCGCAAACACTGACAGATAAAGAATATCAAATTATGCGTAATGCTTCGTTAGCAGTGTTGCGTAAAATTGGTGTAGACACTGGTGGTTCTAACGTTCAGTTTTCAGTGAATCCTAAAGATGGGCGTTTAATTGTTATTGAAATGAATCCACGTGTGTCACGTTCGTCGGCATTAGCTTCAAAAGCAACTGGTTTCCCAATTGCTAAGGTAGCCGCAAAACTTGCGGTTGGCTATACGTTAGACGAGTTAGATAATGAAATTACCGGTGGTGCTACACCAGCATCATTTGAGCCGACGATTGATTACGTCGTTACTAAAATCCCACGTTTTGCGTTTGAGAAATTCCCGCAAGCGCCGGCGATTTTAGGTACTCAAATGAAATCAGTGGGAGAGGTGATGGCTATCGGTCGTACCTTCCAAGAGTCTTTCCAAAAAGCATTGCGTGGTTTGGAGACTGGTATGGATGGACTTAATCCTATTATCGACAAATCGAATGCAGATTGGGAGCATGAATTAGACGAACGTCTTTTAGAAACAGGTCCAAGTCGAGTTTGGTATATTGCCGATGCTATGCGACAGGGTTATAGCATTGAAAAATTATATGAGATGACAGCCGTTGATCATTGGTTCTTAGCGCAAATGAAACAATTGATTGATTGGGAGCAAGACATCCAATCAAAAACACTAGATCAGCTTAGCGCGAAAGAATTGTTTGAAATAAAACGCAAAGGATTCTCTGATCGCCGTATAGCCCAGTTAATTGATGGTGAGACTGAAGCCACTGTGCGCGAGCATCGATGGAAGAGAGCTATTCGACCTGTGTACAAACGAGTTGATACCTGTGCAGCAGAGTTTTCTACGAACACTGCTTATATGTATTCCACTTATGAGATTGAGTGTGAAGCAAAGGTAACCGACAAGAAAAAAATTATGGTGTTGGGCGGTGGTCCTAACCGAATTGGTCAAGGGATTGAGTTTGATTACTGCTGTGTCCATGCGGCGTTGGCAATGCGTGAAGATGGTTATGAAACCATTATGGTCAACTGCAACCCTGAAACAGTATCGACTGACTACGACACTTCTGACCGATTGTATTTTGATCCTTTAACGCTGGAAGATGTTTTAGAAATTTGCGAAATAGAAAAGCCAGTCGGCGTGATTGTTCAATTTGGTGGACAGACACCATTGAAACTTGCACGGGATTTAGAAGCTGCAGGAGTACCTATTATTGGCACTAGTCCAGATTCGATTGATTTGGCAGAAGACCGCGAGCGATTCCAAGAACTGGTCACTCAGTTAGAATTACTGCAGCCGCCAAATGCAACTGCACGTAGTGCAGAAGAAGCCGTGCCTTTAGCCAATGAAATTGGTTATCCGCTAATCGTTAGGCCTTCGTATGTATTGGGTGGTCGTGCGATGGAGATTGTGCATAACGATGACGACTTGATGCATTACATGCGAACAGCAGTGTCTGTTTCCAATGACTCACCAGTATTACTGGATCGCTTTTTATCAGATGCGATTGAAATTGACGTTGATGCTATTTGTGATGGCAAAGATGTGTTCGTTGCGGGAGTCATGGAGCATATTGAACAAGCCGGTATTCATTCAGGTGATTCTGCGTGTTCATTACCGCCGCATACATTATCTGCCGAGCTACAAGTCACGATAAAAGAAATTACACGTAAGTTGGCATTTGGTCTTAACGTCATTGGTTTGATGAATATCCAATACGCAGTCAAAGGCCAGGATGTTTATTTGTTAGAAGTTAATCCGCGTGCATCACGCACTGTTCCATTTGTGTCTAAAGCAATTGGTTTGCCACTCGCTAAAATTGCTGCACGATGCATGGCGGGTATGTCTCTAGCTGAACAGAATATTGGCTCTGAAATCACTCCTGATTACTATTCGGTTAAAGAAGCAGTGTTCCCATTCATGAAATTTGTGGGTGTTGATCCAATTCTTGGGCCAGAAATGAAATCAACGGGTGAGGTGATGGGCGTTGGTAAAACATTCGGTGAGGCGTTCGCTAAATCACAGCTTGCTGCCGGTGTAGATTTGCCGCTAACAGGGCAAGTGTTTATCAGTGTGCGTGATTCGGATAAGGAGCAAACAGCTAAAGTCGCTAAAGAATTAATTCAATTAGGTTTTGAAATTGTAGCCACTGGTGGTACCGCTAACTTTCTTGATTCAAAAAATATCGCCTGCCAACACGTGAATAAAGTCAGACAAGGTCGACCGCATATTGTCGATATGATTATTGATCATAAGGTTGATTTGATTATCAATACAACGGAAGGCAAACAAGCTATCTCTGATTCCTACACTATCCGGCGTAAAGCGCTACAGAAAAAAGTGTGTTATACGACGACGATTACAGGCGCATGGGCATTAATAGAAGCAATTAAGCAGGGGTCTTCAAGCGATGTTTATCCTTTGCAAGACTTACATGCACAATTAGTACACTAAAAATTTCAAATAAAAAATTAATATGAATAAAGTCCCTATCACATCACGCGGTGCACAAAATTTGCGTGATGAGTTGAAAAAACTCAAATCCGTAGATCGCCAGCGTGTGATTGAAGCCATCGCAACTGCACGCGAACATGGTGATTTAAAAGAAAATGCTGAATATCACGCAGCGCGTGAGCAACAAAGTTTTATTGAAGGACGTATTCAACACATTGATGGAATCATTTCTAACGCGGAAATAATCGATGTCGTTAAGTTAGATACAGGAGGACGCATTGTCTTCGGTGCAACCGTGCGTTTAGCTGATGAAGAAACAGGTGACGAAGTCACTTACCAAATTGTTGGTGAAGACGAAGCTGATATTAAACTGAAGTTGATTTCAATCACTTCACCAATAGCGCGTGCGTTGATTAGTAAGAGTGTTGGTGACATTGCAACGGTCATTGCGCCGGGTGGTGAAAAAGAATATGAAATATTAGATGTGCAGTTTATCTAGCTTACTTCTGGGGCTATTGTCTGATCTAAATAACCACTTAATTAATATAAGTTAGTGGCGCGTAGTAAAAGTAGCTCACGCTGGATCAGTCGACAAATGAGAGATCATTATGTCGCTAAAGCCAGAGCAGAAGGGTATCGCTCTCGTGCAGTGTATAAACTGCAAGAAATGGATAGCAAATACCAGATTCTCTATGCCAATCAACTTGTAGTTGACCTCGGTGCTGCACCCGGTGCATGGTGCCAATACGTGGCGAGAAAGGGGGCTGGGACTTCAGGAAAGATCATTGCCCTCGACATACTAGAAATGGATCCCATTGATGGTGTGTGTCTTATACAGGGGGACTTCACAGAAGATGAAACGCTAGATCAATTAGTCAGTTCGCTCGATAATCGCCCGGTAGACCTTGTTTTATCAGACATTGCCCCCAATATATCTGGTAACAAGGCGGTCGATCAGCCTAAATCAATGTATTTGGCTGAACTTGCGTTAGACTTTGCTAGACAACACCTTACAAATAACGGTGCTTTTGCCATTAAGTTATTTCAAGGTGAAGGGTATGCAGAATATATCAAAGAGTTAAGGTCAAGTTTTAAGCGTGTAACCACATTTAAGCCGCAGGCATCTCGAAAAGAAAGTAGAGAGATGTATGCGATCGCTCGAGAATTTAAGTTATAGTAAGATTAGTTTCACAAGGATAAAGTGTGCTCATTGAGGTGTTAGATGAATGATATGGTGAAGAATTTAATTTTATGGGCAGTCATAGTCGTCGTACTTATGTCTGTCTTTAATAATTTCACGAAAACGACTAAGCAAACTGCTCAGTTGTCTTATTCACAATTCGTGGAAGATATTCGCTCGGGTCAAATTAGGGAAGTGACTATCGAAGCGGACAACAGAACAATTCAAGGATATAAATCTTCCGGTGAAAAATTCACTGCGTTTAACCCTAATGACACTAAGTTGGTTGATGAATTGTTACAAAACAATGTCATCATTCAAACTAACCCAAGCCAGTCTCGTTCAATATTAGTTGATATATTTATTAGCTGGTTCCCAATGTTGTTGTTGATTGGTGTGTGGATTTTCTTAATGCGCCAGATGCAAGGCGGTGGTGGATCTCGTGGTGCGATGTCTTTCGGTAAAAGTAAAGCGCGCCTAATGAGTGAAGACCAAATCAAAGTTACCTTCGCTGATGTTGCTGGTGTTGAAGAAGCCAAAGAAGAAGTGGGTGAGCTAGTTGAATTCTTAAGCGATCCAAGCAAATTTCAAAAACTGGGTGGAAAAATTCCACGCGGTATTCTTATGGTGGGCTCACCAGGTACCGGTAAAACATTATTAGCCAAAGCCATTGCTGGTGAAGCGAAAGTGCCATTCTTTACTATCTCAGGTTCTGACTTTGTTGAAATGTTTGTTGGTGTGGGTGCCTCGCGTGTGCGCGATATGTTTGCCCAAGCTAAGAAGCATGCGCCATGCATTATCTTTATTGATGAGATCGATGCTGTGGGTCGCCATCGTGGTGCTGGTGTCGGCGGAGGTCATGATGAACGTGAGCAAACGCTTAACCAATTACTGGTTGAAATGGATGGATTCGAAGGCAACGAAGGCGTCATTGTCATTGCCGCCACTAACCGCCCTGACGTATTAGATCCTGCATTATTAAGGCCGGGGCGTTTTGACCGTCAAGTGACTGTACCGCTGCCAGACTTGCGTGGACGTGAGCAGATATTGAAAGTGCACATGCGTAAAGTGCCATTAGGTAAAGATGTACGCGCGGATTTAATTGCACGTGGAACACCAGGATTTTCTGGCGCAGATTTGGCTAATCTTGTTAATGAGGCAGCACTATTTGCAGCACGTTCAGACAAACGCAGCGTTGAAATGAATGAGTTTGAACGCGCTAAAGATAAAATCATTATGGGCGCTGAGCGTAAGTCCATGGTGATGAGTGCTGATGAAAAGAAACTGACGGCTTATCACGAAGCGGGTCACGCCATTGTTGGGCGACTTATGCCTGAACATGACCCTGTCTATAAAGTGACAATTATTCCTCGTGGGCGCGCTTTAGGTGTGACAATGTTTTTACCTGAAGAAGATCGATACAGCCACAGTAAGCTACGTTTAGAATGCCAAATTTCCACCTTGCTTGGTGGACGCCTAGCAGAAGAAATTATCTTCGGTGCCGAAGCGGTGACTACCGGTGCATCTAACGATATTGAACGTGCTACTGATATCGCCCGAGGTATGGTGACTAAATGGGGATTATCAGAAAAAATGGGTCCTCTTGCTTACAGTGAAGAAGAGGGTGAGGTTTTCTTAGGGCACTCGGTCGCACAACGTAAGACAGTCTCTGATGAGACTGCTCATACTATTGATGGTGAAGTTCGAAAGATTATCGATCTTAACTATGACCGTGCTAAAACTATTTTAGTTGATAACTTGGACAAGCTGCATGCGATGGCAAAAGCGTTAATAAAATACGAGACTATCGATGCTGCTCAAATTGATGACATCATGGAAGGTAAGGCGCCTAGAGCCCCTAAGGATTGGGAAGATGATGAGCCTGATCAAGGCGGCGGTAGTGCAACACCTGCTGACGCCGATGAGCCTGGCCCAATAGGCGGTCCTGCAAGTCTTCATTAGACGGATCTAAACTAGTTGATAAAAACGGCCCGCTAATGCGGGCCGTTTTTATTTGTGCTGACAAGGTCACTGACGAGCTGTGTAGAAAACAGTACGTTAGCTGGGTAAAGTTAAGTAATTATTCACATAAACCTGGAATCAGGCATGGAAAAAAAATTTTTTGGCACAGACGGAATTCGTGGCCGTGTAGGCGATGGTATAATGACACCAGAATTTATACTCAAACTTGGTTGGGCTGCGGGCAAGGTTTTATGCAATGAAGGTAATAATTTGGTACTGATTGGGAAAGACACTCGCATTTCTGGTTACATGTTCGAGTCAGTGCTTGAAGCGGGATTGTCTGCGGCAGGGGTAAATAGCCGTCTGCTTGGTCCTATGCCGACTCCTGGAATTGCTTATCTTACAAGAACATTAAGAGCCTCTGCGGGTATTGTCATTAGTGCTTCTCATAATCCTTATTACGACAATGGGGTGAAATTTTTCTCGGCGGAAGGGACTAAGCTTCCTGATGAGATTGAACTGCGAATTGAAGCAGAAATGGAAAAGCCACTGACGACTGTTAGTTCTGATCAGTTGGGGAAAGTAGAGCGAATTCGTGATGCGTCGGGTCGTTACATTGAATTTTGTAAAAGTACCATCAATACAAATGTGCGTTTAAATGGTCTGAAATTAGTGGTTGATTGTGCTCATGGCGCAACCTACCACGTTGCGCCTAACGTATTTCGAGAATTAGGTGCGGAAGTTGTGGCGATTGGCACAGAGCCTAATGGGCTGAATATCAACCATCTGTGTGGTGCTACTGACCCTAAACAATTACGTATGGAAGTGATTGAGCATCATGCCGATTTGGGTATCGCTATTGATGGTGATGGTGATCGCCTGATCATGGTGGATGAGAATGGTGAAGTGGTTGATGGTGATGAATTGCTTTATGTCATCGGCGCTGCACGTCAGCGTAAGAATGAGTTAAGAGGGGGCGTTGTCGGGACATTAATGTCTAACCTGGGTCTGGAGCATGCGTTAAAACGCCAAAATATAGAATTCATGCGTGCAGCAGTAGGTGACAGATATGTGCTCGAAATGCTTCAGCAACAGGCTTGGGTGCTAGGTGGTGAATCTTCTGGGCATATTATTTGCTTAGATAGGACGTCTACTGGAGATGCCATTGTGGCAGCGCTGCAAGTGCTTGAAGTGCTTGTAAATGAGGAAATTAATTTGAGTGAGGCTAAGCATGGGATGAGTAAATATCCGCAGACCTTAATTAATGTACCTATTAAGCACAAAATCGATATCTCTAAATCTAAATGTATTCAAGAGGCAGTGAGCGATGCTGAATCGCAATTAGCCGATACCGGCAGGGTGCTCTTGAGGCCTTCTGGCACTGAGCCGTTAATTCGTGTGATGGTGGAGGGTTCGGATGCTCCTCAAGTACGCACCTTGGCGGAGCAGATTGCGTCTGCTGTTTCGGAAGAGTGCACTGCATAGCTGTATTTAGGCTAAAATAGCCACCTCAATTAACTGATCCTTGATTGAATTTCTTATGCGCGCTAGGTAAGCTTGCGCGCTCTAACCTATCTAGTTGATTATATTTATGCGTCGACCCATTGTAGCGGCAAATTGGAAGCTAAATGGCAGTCTTGAAATGGCTAAATCGTTAGTTACCGCCATTGATACGCATAGTCATGGGCTAGAGGGCGTAGATACGGTTATTTGCCCACCATATCCATACCTGGGTCATGTGGGTAACATGATATCAGCGAGTAATGTGTATTTAGGTGCACAATCAATTGCTGAACATGAAAGGGGCGCTTATACCGGTGAAGTTTCCGCAGAAATGGTCGCTGAGGTAGGTTGTCGATATGCCATTGTCGGTCATTCAGAAAGACGCGAGTATTATGGCGAAACAGATGCTATTGTAGCCGCCAAGTTTTTGCGTATTCAAGCCGCTGGGCTAATGCCTATACTATGTGTGGGTGAAAGTTTACAGCAACGCGAACAAGGAATAATGCAAGACACTATTGTGAAGCAAGTGAATGCAGTAGTGGCTCAAGCAGGAATAGCCAACATGCACAATGCAGTGTTGGCTTATGAGCCAATTTGGGCGATAGGAACAGGTAAATCTGCCTCGCCAAAACAAGCTCAAGAAGTGCATGCAATCATCAGAGCAGAGATAGCTAAGCAATCTGCAGAAGTTGCAGAGGGGCTAAGGATTCTTTATGGCGGTAGCGTGAAAGCAAATAATGCGGTTGAGCTATTTTCACAACCGGATATAGATGGTGGCCTAGTTGGTGGTGCCTCTTTGGATGCAGAACAATTTAATGCAATTGTGGCTGCAGGTTCTTTTTAATAGATTTATTACAAATACGGTAGTTACGAATGTTATATAGTGTTTTGGTTGCAGTAGACGTACTTATTGCCGCAGGTTTGATTGGACTAGTATTACTGCAAAAAGGTGCAGGTGCAGCAGCAGGCGCAGCCTTTGGCGGCGGCGCATCAGGCTCAGTTTTCGGTGCTAAGGGTTCTTCCTCGTTTATGACGCGAGCTACAGCGATTCTTGCCGCAGCATTCTTTGTTAATAGTATTGTTCTTGCCTATCTTGCCAGTAATCGCGAAGTGACAGAAAGTGTGATGCAGTCGGTAACGCAAGAGCAGCAAATGGATATTCCAGAAACTGCATCTGATCTTCCCAGTGTGATTAATTTGCCAGAAGGTGCCTCTGCTGAAGAGATGCTTGATATTGTGAAAGAAGAAATTCAAAAGAAATCAGAAATATCTGAAACAGCCGGCGATGTTATGGATAAAGCTGAGCAAGCAATACCGTCAGATATTCCTCAATAATATTGACAGGCTGCTTTCTGCAGCCTAAAAGCCAGACATAGCCGATGTGGTGGAATTGGTAGACACGCTGTCTTGAGGGGGCGGTGGCGAAAGCTGTGCTGGTTCGACTCCGGCCATCGGCACCACACACCTAAAAACCTCTGACTAGAACGTTAATATAGCAGTGATTTTGGGGCTATATCTCCCAATTGTAGCCTGGATTGTAGCCTGGGAAGTAAGTTAATACTTTTCCTTATCAGCTGCCGTTGAGCACATATAAGGATTAAAGATATCTTGCTATACGTTCTACTCTTTCTAGTCAGAAATCATGGTATCTCTTCAGAGCTAATAATATCAATTATAAGCGTATATTTATACATATTCTTAGGATAAATAAGCATAAACTAAGATATCATCTTAGAGTAGCTCTCATAGCTCTACAGGAGCATTCACTCAATACCTTAGGCTAATATTGATAGAGATGGGAGCAGACTCCGTATCTGAAGGGGGCGGGGAGGCTAAGGTTGAAGCTGTATTATTATAGTACCCACCCAGACACAAAAAAGGCACAAACTAAGAAGTGTATAAGTAAAGTCTAATATATGATAATAAAGGGTTTAGGTAGGGTTTTAAGGAATTAAAGTAATAG
>WASW01021080.1_pt1 | contig 11725 bp, 13 predicted proteins | sample 5698521 | NCBI WGS metagenome assembly WASW01 (sample SAMN11175560, study PRJNA528189) | sponge metagenome | isolation source: marine sponge | host: Leucetta | place: Antarctica: Western Antarctic Peninsula, King George Island | collected 2013-01
CGGTTTATGCGACGATGTATCCGATAATTTCCGCGTCATATCGCCCAAGGGGTTTCGGGTTCTGACGTGAACGGGGTATACATTGGGAATGTTGAATATTGCCCGGGGGGCAGCTCTGCACGTGTCAGATGCTCAGACTATTTACTCTTTTCCATTTGCATTTGAAGAATTTGGCTCAGGCTTGGTCTACGGTATCCCCGTTGTGTTTCTGGTTGCCTTGGTACTGGTGTTAATCGCTTGGTTTGTTTTAAACAGAACTGTTTTCGGACGCCTGATTTATGGAATTGGCAATAACGAAGAAGCCGTTCGTTTAGCCGGTCACCCTGTGTTTTGGTATAAAGTAGCAGCCTTTACGATCTGTGGTCTTACGGCTGGACTTGCAGCAATTGTTTATATGGCCCGGTTAAATATTTCCAGCCCTATTGCTGGTATCGGGTTTGAGCTGAATGCAATTGCCGCCGTCATCATCGGGGGAACAAGTTTGAGTGGTGGGCGGGGTTCTGTTATCGGGACTTTGCTTGGTGCCTTCATTATTGGCGTTCTTGCAAATGGCCTTATCCTGATCGGTTTGAATGACTTTATGCGTCAGATGATTACGGGTGTCGTAATTATCATCGCCGTTGTCCTTGACTATTACCGCGCAAAGTATGCCGAAAAATGAAACGTACACCTTTAATCAACCGCCATCTGAGTGCACTCGTAGCAAAGCTGGGCCATTTGGATGAGATCGTTATTGCTGATGCCGGATTGCCAATACCTCATGGTGTTGATGTGATAGATTTGTCAGTTGTGCCGGGGTTGCCCAAATTCATGGATGTTGTGTGCGCTCTGCGTACCGAGTTGGCAATCGAGGCCGTCATCTGGGCAGAAGAGGCCAGTGCTGATCTTACAAGCAGCATACAGTTGGAAATTGAAAGTTGGTCTGAGGAACTTGGTAAACCCGTTGCCTGTTCACAGATGGCCCACGATTTATTCAAAACTCGAACGCAGCACTCGACTGCAGTTATTCGCACTGGAGAAACAACGCCTTACGCAAACATCATTCTGGTAAGCGGAGTTGTTTTTTGAAACCTATCGCAGTTGTCGGCAGCATTAACGTAGATTTGACCACTTACCTGGATCGATGGCCTGCCGTTGGTGAGACGGTTAATGCTAGAGATTATACGATTTCACTCGGTGGAAAAGGGGCCAATCAATGTGTTGCCGCCTCCAGAATGGGTTGTTCTGTTACTATGGTTGGGGCCATTGGCACGGATAGTTTTGCCAAAGATATTGAAAACTCTCTAAACGAATACGGTGTGTCCCTTTTGCTGGAGCGGATGGATGAAACCCCCACTGGTATGGCCTTTATTGATGTTATACCAAGTGGTGAAAATATAATTCGGATTGTACGGGGTGCGAACGCATCCCTTGGGCAGGAACATATCAAGGCATTTGCTTCTGAAATATCATCAGCAGGTGTCGTTCTTCTGCAAAATGAGATACCGTTGGAAGCATCGCTTGAAGCGGCTAAAATTGCGCGCGCCTCTGGGGCTATCGTTATCATGGACCCAGCCCCGGCACCTCAGCCATTTTGGGGGATAGACGTTTTGTCCGCCTTTGACATAATCACGCCGAATGCAATCGAAATTAAAAGTATCCTGGGATCTGAACCAGGCACTCTGGATGAAGCGTTAGCTGCAGCGAAAACCCTCAATGAACAAGGAATACAGGGGGTAATTGTTACGATGGGTGATAAGGGGGTAGCATGGTCGATTGAGCAATCATCAGGTAAAATGCCGGCCTTTGACATTGATGTATGTGATACGGTAGCCGCCGGAGACTGTTTTAATGGGGCGTTGGGCTCTGCCATCGCTGAAAACAGTACTTATGAGGATGCCATCGTATTTGCAGCCAAAGCTGCCGCAATTTCGACTACAAGATTTGGAGCATCTGAATCCGCCCCGACAAAAGAAGATGTCCTGTCTTTTGACAGGAGTATTCAATAGTTTAAACAAACGATATAAAATCGTGTGTAGTGAAGTGATAAAATCAAATTACAGGTTATAAGGAAAGTCACGGGCATGACAACGGTAAGAGATGTCGCAAAGCAGGCGGGTGTATCAGTTGGGACTGTCTCTCGTGTTCTTTCCAAAAATGATACAGTAAAACAACCTCTGAAAGAACGTGTACTCGCCGCTGTTAATAATTTGAATTTCAAGCCAAATTTGGCGGCAAGAGCGTTGAGAACAAACAAAGTTGATGTAATCGGACTTGTCGTTCCTGATATCACTAACCCATTTTTTGCACAACTTGCCAAATGTATTGAAACCGAAGCAGTTAAGCGCGACCATTCCGTAATGCTTGCAAACTCACACGATGACGTAGAAATCGAACAAAAACAGATATCGGCTCTATCAGATCGCACCCCTAGAGGACTGATCGTCATTGCAGCATCAGATACCCGGAATATTGAGTATGAAGTGGATATTCCAGTGGTATCACTGGATCGGCGATTTAAAGATTTTTCATTAGTATCAACGGATCATTTTGATGGTTCGGCCAAAATTGCTGACCATCTTTATTCCTTAGGACACAGGCAGATTGCCTATATTGCAGGCCCACAGAATACTGAGGTCGGGCGCGAACGAAAAGAAGGTTTCCTCTCCAGAGTTGACAACTTGAACAAAGAAAGTGATCCCATTTCCTTACGCGTTTTTAATGGACAATTTGATTATGAGTCTGGTGAAGACATTGGACGAACCATTTTGGCTTCACTTAAAACGTGGCGGCCCACAGCCGTAGCTGCGGCCAATGATCAGTTGGCTATTGGTGTGCTGCGGGCTGCTCGGGATATGAAAATTGAAGTTCCAGCCGAACTTTCGGTCACTGGGTTTGATGACATTGAACTTGCATCTCTTGTTGTCCCTCGGTTGACGACTTTCAGACAACCCATAGAGTTATTGGCAAAAGCTGCAATTGAAGCCATATTTACCAATGATTTTGAGAATCTGGAAACTAGGTTGAGCGGAGGTGTCATTGTTAGAGAATCGACATCAGTCATCACAGATTAAGGTTTTGTGACAGGCGCTGTAAGTATAATCGTTATTTGGGCACTGTCAGAAAAAACTCTTCTTCGACCACATCATAGAAATTCCATAGAATTTTTGGATTATAAAACTTAATCCATTACGCTACTTCAAATCCTCCCTGAAATTATCCGCCTGGCCATGATGATTTCCGCTTCTGACTATTAAGGGCCGGCAATCGCAGAATTTCATTTAATGACCGCTTTTATCCAGGAGGGGCCATCATCTTAATGGTGCAAAATGCTTCAAATAATTGATCTCCAATGACGGCTTCGGGTCAAACAGAGCCGAAATGACCCCCCATAGATGACGGCCGTTATCCGCACAACAACGGCTATATAGACCTGTGGTGAGTTTTGTCCGGAAAATTTGGGGGGACGACGACTTGAAATGTCAGCGGGTGGTGGGGCAGGCGTACCTTGGGTTATTATTTTAAACTAAAATCCGGGCACGACAAAACCGCGCTGATCAAGACCTGCGCGGTTCGGGTCGACTTTAGAGTCAAGCCGCTGCCGGAGCAGCAGGCGAAGACTAGAAGCCTTCGCGTTCGATCCGCTTGCGCTCGAGCTTACGGGCACGGCGAACAGCCTCGGCCTTTTCACGGGCACGGCGTTCAGACGGTTTTTCGTAAGAGCGACGAAGCTTCATTTCACGGAAGACTCCTTCACGCTGCATTTTCTTTTTGAGGACCTTAAGGGCCTGATCGACATTGTTGTCGCGAACGGATACTTGCACGTTTGCTATTCTCTCTACATGTTAGAAGTAAGAAGCCCCCCAGACATTCTGGGGCGTTCCTTTTGATGGCGGGGTTGTACCACACACATTCTGGTATGGGAAGAGTATAATCACCCTCAAATCACTTAGATTTATGTTAAAATATGTCTAAAATCCGGGGTTTATGACGATATGGCAGTTTTGAAGATAGCAAAAATGGGGCACCCGGTGCTCAGAGCCGTCGCAGATCCGGTGGTTGACCCAACCGATTCGGAAATTCACCGCTTGGTCGCCGACATGATCGATACCATGCGCGATGCGCCCGGTATCGGGCTTGCCGCGCCGCAGGTTCATGTGCCGCTTCGTATTGTGGTATTTTATGTGCCCTCAGAACGTACAGCAGAACGTACAGGTGAGGGTGCGGGGGCCGATGAAGGAGAGGACGATAGCGCAGACAATGCGGCGGATAATGCGGCGGATAATGCCGGGGACAATAGTGGTGTTGGCCTGACTGTCCTGATCAACCCGGAAATTGAGCCTCTCGGGGACGATGTGAATGAGGCTGTTGAGGGCTGTTTGTCACTGCCGCAAATGGCTGGTCGGGTTCCGCGTTATACACATATACGCTACCGCGCCCAAACTCTTGACGGATCAACGATTGAGCGCAACGCGTCAGGTTTCCATGCCCGCGTCGTTCAACACGAATGTGATCATCTCGACGGGATATTGTACCCCATGCGCATGGAAAACCTGGGTAGCTTTGGTTATACTGAAGAACTTGCCAAAGGGTTTGGTTCTGACACCCCCGATAAACACACGGCGAACGATTATGATGACGAGTACGATGGGCCAGATGAATGAGTGAAACAAAAACCGAAATACGTGACCGCATTGTCGAGAAATTTCTAATCCATGTTCCGTTCGACGGTTGGTCAAAGGTCTCTCTTGCCGCCGGTACGGCGGACGCAGGGTATGAGCCGTCAATGATGCTGCGCGCGTTTCCCGGCGGCATGCTTGGCGCCGCGAAACATTTTTCGGACTGGTCTGACAGACGGATGCTGGCTGAACTCGAACGACTTGATGTCGACAGCCTGAAAATACGTGAGCGTATTCATGCCGGGGTAAAAATCCGCCTTCAGTTGAACGCTCCTTACCGCGAGGCGATTCGCTGCCTATTGTCATTTATGGCGTTGCCCGGAAACGCTGTTGCGGCAACTCGTATGGCGTGGTCATCGTCGTCAGTGATCTGGTATTGGGCCGGCGACCGTTCATCGGACTGGAACCATTATTCGAAGCGAGCGCTGCTGGCCTCGGTATACACGTCGACGATCCTGTACTGGCTGGCGGATGAGCCGACTGACGACGGAGATTTTCCAGAAACCTGGGCATTTTTGGAACGCCGTATTGAGAATGTATTGAGTGTTTTCAGTGTGCCGCGCAAAGTGCAAAGTGCTCTTTCAAAACGGCTCAGGCTGTTCAGATTTTCTACAGGTTCATGTGCTTAAGTCTATCTTGATATTGTTATACTCGGGATGGACACGTATTCCATTTAATCTGAAATAACATCGTACAGGCGATTAGAAGTCTTTCCATGAGCCACCACATACTTATCGTTGAAGATGATGTTATGATCCAGGGATTCCTGACCCTTACGCTTGAGAACGAGGGGTTCAGGACAACCGCTGTCGGATCAGGGGCGGGTTTGTTTACCGTCTTGGAACATGAAAAAATTGACCTGATAATACTGGATTTGGGACTGCCTGATTCAGACGGTATGGATCTTCTGAAAGAGATCCGGCAGCATCATACGATGCCGGTTATTGTTGCCAGCGCCCGGCGCCGCACGGAAGATCGCGAAATGGCGATTGAACTTGGTGCTGATGCTTACGTCGTCAAACCGTTTGAGCCGAGTGACCTGGTTATGCGCGTTAAGCTGTATCTTGGGCAGGAAACGAAGGTTTCCTCGCCGCGACCAGCGGCGGCAAACAGGCGCAGCGATGATGTCCATGATGTCCATGACGTTATCCTTAATCTGGCACCGCAAGCCGAACCCGTAGCTGAAACCGTAAACAGCACAGTGCCGCGTCAGTCTTCGGCACGGAAGAACGATATGATGGTGATGCTGGCGGGTGTCGTGGTTGTTGGTCTGGCCCTCGCTGGCGGTGGGTACTGGTATCTCAATTATTTGGATAGCTCGGACCTGAAAGCAGATGTGACAGCCCCGCTGCAAACGCCAATCGCTCCCTCAAAACCTGTTCAAACCCCTGTTATTGACAAATCCGACCCGGTTCCAACACCAAAAAATCTCACAGAATCGATCGTTGTTCAGCCTGGTGCGAGCGCAGATGGTAACGATTTATTCGCGCCCCAGGCGGTGCCCATAATTGAGCCAAGTATTCCGCAAAGATCGGCGTGCGGGAGCATACCCGATGTTGAGTGGTGGCGGGTGAAAACCCATGATCAGGTCAAGCGGTACGTGTTGCGAAAACATCAGGGGGACTGGGGTTCATACGTAAACAGCTGGTCGTTGCGCCTGAAAAAATTACAGGATATATATCAGCGCGGAAAAGCCGTAAAAACGGGCCGCGGTGTTATCCTTGAGGATGCTGAATTGGCTGAATATGTGAATCAAGTGGCAAAACGAGTGGCCGTTATCAATTGCCTTTCTGAAGAAGCATCAGTTCAGAATTAAAAAATCAGTTCTTAAAAAAAGATTGGGGCGCGAATCGATTATGATCGCGCCCTGGCCTTTTGGGATGCAGAGTGCTATTTGTCCAGAAAATGCACTCTCCTCGCTGGGGAACGAGGTTAAGGGCAGTTGGGGGCTGCCATTAATAATACTATGCATCAGCAGCATATACAGAGCCAATCACGTCCCAACACGGTTTGGTGATTGAGGGCGGGGTAAATGTCGGCACTTTTATGACGTTTGTATAGACGCTTTTTTGGACTCCTCCGATTGTCTAGCGTAAGATACAGACAATCGCTTCACCCTATGGTCGAATGACAGGTTTGATGATCAGACAGGATCCACCACCGCTCAGTAAACCGGATGCGCCCGCTAATGGTAAGCTGTTCGCTGGCCCCGGGTTCTCAGGTGACACAGAAAATCCGCCATATGCAGCAGACGCGAGTGGTGATCTCGCTGATCATTTTATCGTTTGTAGCAAACTCGGGCGTTACCTGACGGTACAGGATGACAGCCGGTTTGTTATTACAGATGATTTCAGGTCCACCGGCATTATCCCGGCAGCATCTGCCGTTGCTGCAATTTTTTCGAAAGACGAACTGGTTGCCCAGGCGGCATTGTTGCCGCTGAGCGAGGGGGCGCAAAAGATGGCGCCGCAGCAACGTGAGGCGTACGAGCGGCTGTTTACACTGATCGAGGAAGAAGCACTTTCCGATACGATTAAACACTCGGCCCGCACCGTCCGCGAAGCACATTTCAGGGCTGCGGAAATTCGTGCACTTGAGGCAGAGCTTGGCGATAAACTCAGCCCAGCTCGTATACGATACCGGGAATTTCTGGACATTGTTAAAAAACTGATGGATCATAAAGTGACCGCAGGCCCATTCCTCGACGAGTTTAGAGGGTTTACCCAGGACGTTGCCGGACGGCTTGATTTTGGCATCTACAGTTTCTGCCTGGACCGGTTGTTTGGCAGCCTCAGGGTGCCGATGAAAGTGAAAAAACTTCTGGTTATGGAAGTTTTGAAATACCCGTCTCTGGTGCGCCGCGAGTTGTTGACGAACATCATTGTATTTCCGGGGCAAACGCCGGAATTAATTGAGTTTGTTAAATACATGATTCAAGCCGAACTTGGCAAAACCTCGGCGATCGAAATTGATCTGCTTGAAGCGTTTAAGATGAAACGCCTGACAGTGGCCGATATCGAAGGCGGCCTGGTGGCGAGCTGAGCCGCAGTTGTTCAATCCGATCTGGTGGATCTGGCTGATCAGGGTTTTGCCGTATAATACGCACTTTCCAGTCCCATATACCCATCCCAGGCAAACCAATAGGACAATACGCCCGCTATGCGTGGTAGTTGCTGTCCGTCCGGTCCGCGAAGAGCGGCCTCGCTGATTGTCCAGAGCACGCCGGAGGTGGACCGAAGTTCAGCAGCGGCGGGGGAGGTAAATTCATTTTTACCGCGTTCATAGGCGCGAACGGTGCGTGTTTTGGAATCGCCTATCAGCACAATATTACGTTCGGCAATATGGTCATTGATCACGGACTGGTGGGCGAAGGCGGTCAGCGGCCAGGCTTTGGCAGCGCCGAATTGGCGAATACCAAAGATGTAGTCCTTTTTTTTGAACGTGGGTGACGGATTTGCGCTGACCGGGAACATCAAATCAGGGCTGGCAAAATACTCGCGGTAGACCGCGCCGGATGAATAGTCCCGTGGATACCCGGTGTCGAGAGACAGGATTTTGGTTTTTGGGTGAGTGGAGCGCCAGTCTTTCCAGGTCATGATCACGACAGGACGTGTTTTTAATTTGATCCCTGATTTTGCTAACGGACCCGCCACAGGCTCACCCGTGAACTGGTTCCACAGGCTATAGGATTCCCAGTCAAACATCAGTTTGTTTGACCGATACAGCATTCCGGATGAGCCAAACACAAACGGTTTGGTCCGCCCGGCATAATCTGTTTCAAACAGAATTCCAGAACCGCACAGCGTGCAATAGGCAAGTGCCACCGGCACGCCGCCGATCACATCGTTGAACATCTCGTGCCAGCCCATAATGCGCAGCGGGTAAGCCCGAATATCATCATTGATTTTAATGCCGAAAACCAAATCGTCATCTAATATGTACTCGGCGTTTTGTGCCGTGATCATTTTTGGATGGTTGAGCGACGGAATGCCGGTCATTGCACGGGGGCCGCCCCAGACCATTTCCTCAACCCGGACGCGCATGTCATCCGGCTGATCGTATCCGGTACGAAAGAAAACCCGGTAGCGGGGATCAATGCGATCGAAAATATCCAGCTTGAACGGCAAATAGCTGGTATGGGGTTTGATTTCAGGATGATCCTGTTGCCATTCCACCCATTCGAACCAACTGTTTGCTTTGCCGCCCGTCATTCTTTTAAGAGTGGCATTGATCTGATCGCCTGCACCTTGATGGAACCGCAACGCGATGATCATCGACGGTACAATATCAAGCTGCCCGCGCTGTTCAAAAAAACTCAACGCATTTTGGTATCCGCTAACATCGCCAGATAATACCGCACGGCTATGAAGCGCGATCACGTCTGCCTGCGGGGTTTTGATATGACCCGCGGATGCGCCTGCACCGTGGAGAGCAAAGGTGAATACGAGAACACCCAAAATATTTGTTATATCCTTGAACACGGTGTGTATCCCTTACAAGAAATTTGGTTAATCCCTCTAACCAACGCAGTTATAAGCCATCTGTAGATTGAGCCTGTCCGTTCATCGATCTCAAATAAATTGTCTGTGATGGTTTTGTGATGAGGATCTTGCCGAGCAACGTGCGGCGATGATAACGCGCCGGTAACAGGCACTTGATTTTGCGTCTATATCTACCGGTGATAGGTTCTAGGCCAGAATTTGACTGGAGGGATCAACAATGTCTGTACGGCGTATTCATACTATTGCGATTGGCCTCGGCGCGTTTGTTTTGCTCGCTGGGATCAATACCGCGTTTGCCGCCGACAAAGGGCACGCGCCCGCTGTTGTAGAGTTGTTTACATCACAAGGCTGTTATTCCTGCCCGCCTGCGGAAGCGTATCTCGGTGAGTTGTCAAAACGCGCGGACGTGATCGCGCTCGAGTACCATGTCGATTACTGGGATGATCTGGTTTATGGCAGCGCCGGTAAATGGAAAGATCCATTTTCCAGTCCACTGCACACAGAACGCCAACGCACCTACAATCAGTTGATCCGTAAAAAACGCGGTGTTTATACGCCGCAAATGGTTATTGGCGGCACACTGGAAACGGTTGGCTCACACGAAGATAAAATTGAAAAAGCCATTCAAATTATTGGCCAGGCCGGAACAAGCCCCTTGTTGGTGAAAATCGATGGCGACAGCAGCGGATTATTGAGTGTCAAAATAGATGGGCAATCTGATCTTGCTGCGTCGATCTGGATGGTTCGGTTCCACAAAAATATAGAAACCATCGTGCGATCTGGCGAAAACAAGGGCAAAACGTTGACCAGCCATAACATCGTCACCGGGGTTGAACGGATCGGTGAATGGCTGGGTACGCCAATAGCACTTAGCGTAAAAGGGCCAAGCAGCAGTTCCATGGAAGGCTGCGCGATTATCGTTCAGCAGGCCCCGGTCGGACCGATTTTTGGTGCAAATTATTGCCCCGGTGGGCCGTCAACTTAATGCCGCTGCCAATTCTTCGGTCCCAGGCACGTACCAGTAAGACCCGCTAACGGCTTTCGAAAAATGGATCAAGTGGTCATGCAAACCATCGCCCGATGTGCCATACATACGGTGCAGTTGAACTTCAAATCGCCGAATGTCACAGGCGAAGGCAACAAAATAGAGACCATTTTCAAGCGCCCCGCCGTAAGGAGCACTGCGCCGCCATAATTTTAAAGAGACCCCGTCTTCGGACGCGTCGGTGCGGCTGACATGCGAGTCATCGGGCATATCGTCGCCTTCTAATTCAATGTCATCGTGTTTGGTGCGCCCGACGACGGCTTCCTGCTGAGGCGTGCCCAATCGATTAAACGCCGCCAGATCATGGACCCACTTCTGGGTCAGGAGAAAACTGCCGCCGTTAGTTCCGGGAACCAGCGCCGCGGCGTGTTGATCGTCCGCTGTTTTCGGATTAGCCGTGCCATCAACAAAACCAATCAAGTCACGATTGCCGTGATAGGCAAACCCCTGAATTTCGTGGCGAAGATCAAAACTGCCGCGTAGCGCCCCGGTGATCTGCAGTGCCACATCAAGATTGATGTCCGGCGCTGCCCCCTGAATCCAAACCCACAAATCGCCTTGCGTGGATGGTGCCTGATGGCCTTCGGCACCGTTGATGGTTTCAAAATCGCGCAGACCGGGCGGCGTGGTCGCTGGCGCGAGCCGCGACCAAATGCCGTGGCCAAAGGCGATGACGCGCGTTTGCCGCTCGGCAAGGGGAAAAGACTGACAGGCAACCAGCGCAGATTTAATAGCGGTGTCTTCGGCACCGCCTCTGATCTTAAACTCAAGGTAGTGATGGTGAGGGCCAGCTTGCTCAAATATGCCGTTTTGATAGGTGCTCATCTGGTGTCCGATCTAAACGGGGAGTTCGGCAACCGTATCATTTTGCGATTTGCGGAAGGCATCCAGCCGCGTTGCGACATCATCATCGCCGAGGGCAATGATCGCAGCGGCCAACAGAGCAGAATTTTTTGCCCCAGCTTTACCAATCGCTAACGTGCCGACGGGAATGCCGCCCGGCATTTGAACCATGCTGAGCAGACTGTCGATGCCGCCCATAACCCGGGTTTCAATCGGAACGCCAAGAACGGGCAACGGCGTTAATGCGGCGACAACACCAGGCAGGGCAGCGGCCATGCCAGCGGCCGCGATAATCACTTTAATGCCGCGACCTTTTGCTGAACTGGCAAATTCATGAACCTGATCGGGGTTCCGGTGGGCGGAATAGGCATGCGCCTCGAACGGTATGGACAATTCATTAAGCATGTCGGCTGCATTTTTCATGGTTTCCCAATCCGATTTGCTGCCCATGATAATACCGACGGTGGGGGAGGGAGTGCTCATTGTCCTGATCCTTTTAAATGATGCCGAAACAGGAGAGAGAGTTCCGGAAAGCCCGGCATTATAGAGGCCGCGAGAGGAGGATCAAGATTATCAACCCAATATTAACATTAAATGTAACTGCCCAGGTAGCTGATTGCCGGGGGTTGTGTGGGCAAATTTTGCAGGTTTGATGTGCTTGATGCGTATGTTTTGAT
>WASW01009053.1_pt1 | contig 11708 bp, 8 predicted proteins | sample 5698521 | NCBI WGS metagenome assembly WASW01 (sample SAMN11175560, study PRJNA528189) | sponge metagenome | isolation source: marine sponge | host: Leucetta | place: Antarctica: Western Antarctic Peninsula, King George Island | collected 2013-01
TGATCCCGAATGGATGTGACCATGAGAAAAGCAGGATGATTTACTGTTTCCAAGAAGCTATCGAAACTGAGGAAGCACGGTCTCAATGGCAGTGGTTGCCTATATTTTGAACCGTTTTATTTGAATTGAGTGATCTGATGAAATTCTGGAAAAATGACTGGGATTCTCGTTTTTTGTGGTCTCGTAAATGATTGTCAAAAATTGCGGAGCGCTGCCAGTTACCGATATATCGACGGCCATGTACAATTGTGAGTAGCCACATTGGTCTATCAGAAACAGCATTTAGAGGTTAGGAATCGACTCCAAGGCCAAAGTGCCAGCAATACATCTGTCGTCACTGAGAGGACCGTGGACACAGAAATTATTTGATTTTGAGTTCTTACTTGAGCATATTACTTTTTCTTTGAATTAACCTTGAATTCATCGTTTCTCGATTTCTTAATGGTTTTTATGATTTTTTATTGAATGAATGATTCTTCCACAGGCAAATTATTTCCTAGAAGGGAGCGTTGTGGCCATTGAAAAATAGTTTCCAAGAGTGCTGTTTTTGAATCGAGAAACAAGCGTTCCGAGGTTTTAGAACCGAAATTTATGAGACACGATCAAGGCAAAATGATTGAATTGTTTATAAAATTCAATCATGGGGTAATATCTTTTAAAGATAAACCTAGTACAAATTGATACTCTGCCCAAAAACGATTGATGGGCATTGTCAGAGGTATCACAGGAATACAGCAAGGCACTCCTCTTGTTCCCAAGTGGAGAGTCCTTCTTATGCGGCAATTAGAATTTGGTAGACTGGCCGATTGTCGCATGGATGTTGAGTAGGATTTGTTCTTTTATGATAGCACTAAGACTCGTCTTAGTGACGTTATAGTAGAATTGATGACCTGCGAACAAAGAGTGGCTAGTCTATGTTCGGAAATCAAAGGCGTTGTCATTAAAACAATAAAAAACTCATCTAACCCGATATGAGTACTGGCCAAGTTGAAATGGAAGCTGGGCTTGAATCAAGAGATGCTCGGCATTCTGCGATCCGAAGATCAGCATTCAAGTTGACCAGTGACGTCGAGGTCAATTCGGGGGTTTATTCTCAGGAAAGAATGATCCTTTAATTGTCATGCGAACAACGATTGTATTTTAACTAAAATTGAACAAAGAAGACTATTTGGTCCAGATTATCGGATCATAGAAAACTAGTCTTAAAGGTATTTTTATGTTGATGAAGATGGTTACTTGGAATTTATTATGTGGATTTTAACAACACTTCAATTGAATCAAATAGGAGGTAACAATGAAGTTAAGAAAATCTATGGTAGGGGCTTTCGTATTTCTTTTTCTCGTTACGATGATCCTGGCTGCTTGTGGTAGCTCTAAATCGAAAAGAGGCGTCAGTAATAATCGGCCTTACTGCGAAGTTGGAGATATGCTGGGTTCTTGCCTGGTGAGAAAAACATACAGGCGTGTGGTGCGGTTGTTTCCATTTAACTGATTGGATATGAGACCGCAACGATCCCGTTTTTTGAAGGTATCGGAGCAATCTGTGAAAACGAAAGTTCTCCGAGAAAGGGATTTTGATAGCCCTTCAGCAGGATAGCCAATCATTTAAGAATGGATTTGCTATTTCAGGAAACGAATAAACTATTGAATAGTTTTCCGATGACTTGAAAGTCATCAAGAGTCCCTTTTCATAAAAGGAAGAGCTATCTGGAAATCTGCCAAGAAAAACAGATTTCAGCCGAGTATTCGAACTAGACGATGTTCCTCAAAAAAACATCGGTCATGTGTGCAGAAAATTTTTCTTGAGGGTAAGGAGTAATCCCTTTTTAGCCAGTTTCTCGACAAGAACGAGTTGTTTCTGCTGGAATTACAAAGCAAGAAAACGGTTCCTCCCTGATGGGGTGAAGATGGCCTCATTGGGTGAATGAACACGAAGATCCCCCATTGCGGTGGCTAACATCACTGCGAGAAATCAGGAGCAACAGTCTCAGGGGGAAAAGAGAAGATGAGGGTGCGAAAAAGCGCATTTATTCGAGCATTTTAAAATTTTAGTTTCAAACTGTTCGAGAGCAAACTTCAATCAATGAGGATGATATGAGACCGCAAAGAATCATACTGCTGATGGTAAGCCTGCTATTTTTGTTTTTAAATCAGGGAACAATCATGGGACAGCAACCAGAAACAGCACAGCCCCCGCCGACAGTGAATCAACTCTTTTCTGATTGGGTAAAACTGTCCTTATCGGGATATTCCCAGTCAGAAATTGAATTCAGGATGGCCTATATTGACCCTCAGGGGAATCTCTTGGGGCAAGTCAAAAATTTGATGCGTTTGAATGTGATTGAAAATCTAAAGCGGATGAGCATCAAATCCGCAATCGCCAACAGCACCACCCGGCATGACCTTCGAGCAGCAGCGAATAAGATTCGGATGGAGGTTCGTTTTGCGGGGATGGAAAATGATTATCTGCTTCGACTCTTGATCCGCAATAACTTTGGAATTTCAATCACGCGGATTTGAGGATTCGATTCTCAGGAAAAAGTCCGGCAGGATAGGCTCAATATTATTGAGGAATACCGGCACTACTGCCAATATCTTCAAGTCTGAGATAGAGGTCTTCCACTCTCGAACTACTATCAATGGACATCAACCCGTTTTTGGTTTTGATCAATAAAGGGCTCAACCATTCCTTCGTGAGAGGTTTTATCTTCAAAGTATTCACTAAAAACGCTCCGTGAATTTCATGAAAATTGAGCAGATATTCTGCAAAACTAATCGCAATGGCAGCTTTCAGTCCCGGATCGGTGTTAGTACCGATTTTTCTGTAAGCTAAATTATAGTAATTGTTCAGCAGTTTAAATTTTTCTATAGTTTTTCTCCCGTAAAACACCTTGTCTTCACGATAGCATTTTCTCATTCCTCTGAAAGCTAGCAAATATTCATCCGCATAAAGTTGTCCTTTTACAAAATATCCAAGCGGATGTTCTTCGCCTTGATATTTCCCATAGGTGATCACCTTATCCGCAATCCCGTGCCCCAGTGGAAAAAGGAGCGTTGAGCCTCGGATCACTTGGACAATATTGTAAGTATTCTGCCATAAGGCTTTCACCCGTTTTTCATCTATTTTGCCTCCGTCAAACTCTGCGAGATTGAGCAGAATATCTGGGGTATCGGAAAGGTTTTTCTCTTTTTCACTAATCCCTCTACTAAGGGCATAGTGTTTATATTCATTGACAACCATCGCATTGGATTGAATCTTTTCGATCAAACTGATAATTTGGGCCCTTTGTTGTTTATAAGCATTATCTTTGAATCCCTCAATTTTGCTTTTCAGGCCAGTCACGACTTTTTTACATTCCCGGATATAAGCGTCAAAATAAAGAGATTGCACTCGTAAAACGACCTTAAGGTTGACACTGGAAATAGTTTCTACTATTTTTTTTCCAACTTTCACTTCGGTATTGTAATTGCCAACCGCGACCTGGATCAATATTTTTTTCAAGGCAATATCGGAAAACCCAGAAGATTTATCAATCGTACTGGCCACTACTGCAATTCGAGAAGCGTAAGTCGCCGGATTTTTTCTCAGAATATTGAGATGATCCTGGCCAATCTCGTCGGTCAGATAATCTTTGATATTTTCTGCTGTGGCTTCTTTGGAAAAATTGGGACGTCTTCCCATTTTGGCGGCCAATTGCACTCGGGCTGAATTGTCGAACTTGTCTTTCCAAGCCTTGATTTCTGCGCAAACCTTGGTTAACTCGCTTTCAAATTGTTCGCCAGGAATAGGAATGTTCTCTTTCTCAGCCAAGCGATGTTTGAGTTCATCCCCCCCTCCGGTGGAAGCTGATTTTTCGCCCTCAGGAGCTTTTATCGTGTTTTCTTGTTTAGCCATACGCTTATCGGATCAAAATCATGTATGATTGTGAGCAATAAAAATAATTACTAATTTTTTTAGCTAACACTCTAAGTTTGGAAACTCGTATTTGTCATAAAAAAGCATCTTACCTGAAAAACGATCACGCCAAACCATTATTTTTATTTCCATAAAAGAGTGTTATGGCCTAGAATTAGCACGCTCTTGAAGAGCTTTATCTATATTCTTTAATGTGAATTCCAGATACAACTATACCATCAGGAAGACAATATGGCTACGAAAAGGTTGGATAACGGACTGGAGGATCTCGCAAACGAGTTGGAAACGTTTGAAGAGGACGATCAATTGTTTGCAGATCCTTTTGGAAATGAGGAGCCTGAGTCCCCCTTTGAGGATGGCTTTTCAGAAATAAGCGATGAGAAGATCACTAACGATTCCATCAAGAAAAAAAGACCGTTCCTGCGCTCAGTGGTTCTTGCTATTTTGATTGGAGGTCTGATCGGTGGGGGAGCCTTGTGGTTGGTCAATGATCCTCCGCAAGAGTGGATGGCTTATATTGAACAACTGCTTGAAGATGAGGACGAATTGGAGAGCGCGGATCTGCAAGAAGGTGCTTTGCCAGGATTGGCAAATACGTCTAGTTCCGAATTGGCTTCCTTAGCAGATACCTTGATGCCCGCATTGATGCTTTCTGAAAAAACTGAAGAATCCGAGCCGCCCCCTCGTATTAAAAAACACAAATATTCTGTGCAGGTGGCTCGTTGCCTGGATCAGCAGTGTGTGGAAGGTCACCATCGTTTACTGAAACGCTATGGTCTCCGCCCAAATGCCGTTACGAAAGTCGAAAGTACCCCCGTCTTTGCAGTCATCTCACATCTCACTTTTACCGCCTTCAAAGCGGCTCAATGGGTAAAACAGATCAATCAAAGTTATCATGTGACCGGAGAAGCGTTTCGTCAAAGAGAAGGAGTCCGATATCGAATAGCGATGGGTCTCTTTCCTGATCATAAAACCGCCGTGGGGGTTCATGCCAGTATGAATCTGAAGTTTGCCGGGCAATTGCGGTTTAATATCAAGCCGATTCAGCAAAAAACACGCTACTACCTCATCCGTACCAGGAGCTTTGATTCCAGGAAGCAGGCCGTTGCTTTACAAAATCGCTTGATGGAGGAGGAACTATTCGGTCAGGTCTGGATCATCACAAAAACTTATTACCTTTAGCCCATTTCCCCGAAACCTCAAAATCAACGTTCCGAGAGGTTCACTGGTGTGGTCTTGGCAAATTGCAGTAAATCGTTCTTGACTTTGACGTTGACGAAATGTTTTTGTAATTCAGGATTGTACTTTTTCTTGAAATAAATCTTCAATACCCCCGCGAAAGTCAAAGCTCTTTCATAAGAAGCCATGTATTCTTTGTTTTGTGTCTCAATAAATTTTTCAATTTCCTCTGGCATCGGGTTGGTGATATAGCCCATCACTGCTGTGCCTCTGGCAATGCTGTAATAGATTTCTTCCACGAGAACCCAATAGGAAAGCAAACTCTGGATATAAGAAAATTTTTCCATAAAAATCTTTTGAAGCGTTTCACATTTTTCCATAAAAACGGTGGGAATAATGAATCCTTGCGGACTCACCAGCGGCCGCGGGTCTATATTCAAACTCTGTAACTCGCCAATCTGTTCGATGGCCATCGGATAAAGGCGTTGAAGCTGAGAAATTCGCTCTTCCGAAATTTGTTCTGTTTTTGCGAGCTTTTCTACAAAATCGTGGATCTGCCCTTCACTCAATCCTAAAGCGATCAGGTAAGCAAAGGAAACAAATTTGCGGCCTTCTCGAATGCCAGCGGATTGGGGTTGGAAAACTTGAAAAGGGATCCGAGCGAATTCAATCAGTTCTGCAAAATTCAAACGACCCCGAATCTCCCAATTTTTGACAACCAATTCCAAAACATTGACATCTTGCACAATGACAATATTTTTCACAGATCCGACATCTTTAAGCCCTTCCAAATCTTTTGCCGATATGAGGTTCGGAATATCAATCACTCCTGGTTCAACAGAAACGGACGCTTGTTTCTTCGCTGATTGACGAGCTTGTTCGGCTTCAATTTCTTCTTCCTCGTCATCAAATTGGGGGGCTTCAAAAGATGTTGGCGTGCCAAAAACCTTCCGAATCCCTTCAGGAATGCTCGTATTTTCTACAATTTCCTTCTCAGCAACGACTATCGTGATGGTTCTGTAAACATTGATGAACCAGTTTTTCCCTTGAGTGATTGTCATTTCCCCACTACCGAGTTTATTGCCAGTCAGCATGTATATTTCGGCAACACCTCTGAGATCAATATCACAAAATTGCTCAATCGCAAATTTGCGTTCTTCACCAACGAGCATCCCCAGTAACACGGCTTTTTTCACCCGTTTGTCAATTTGATTGAACTCGTTAAAAAAAATATTGCTATCGTCTGGGGGAATCAATAAACATTTCCGCTCCGCCTGAGTGGCTTCATCTTTCTGTGTTAATGCTTCATAGTCAAAAAAATCGCTTTTTTGAAATTCTACAAAAATTTTCTGCAAATTTTGCGGCACAGGAATCTCTTGCCGCAAGTACGCGAATAGGAGATGGCTGAACACCACATAAAGCCTTCGCATATTGAGGGGATCGTAACCAATTTCAAGAGGATTGGGAGCCAAATGGAGGTCGCTTAAGTGGGTAAAAATCCCAATCAAGTCTTTAAATCCATTTTTCCCTTTTTGTTGTTCCTGTTCAAATAAGCCCACCAATGCGGTGTCGATCTGCTCTAAGTCAAAAACATGACGACAGAATTTATAAATCCATCGTTGAATGAAATGTTCCAGATAAACTTCTTCGTCTAGCTCTCTCATCTGGTGTTTGTATTTGATCACATCTCTCACAACATCCAGGGCGAAGAGCAACTGAGTTCTCAGTAAAATCGCATCCTCGATCCGAAGAATTTTCTTTCTTTTAGGAAGAGCTTGCACCAAAGCATGATATTCCATACTGGCAGAAGTCTGTTTCATCTGACGCAAATGAGTGGTCAAGATTTGCTTCATTTTTTCGATGCTGGCTTCATCTCCGACGGGTTCTGTGCCAATCAACTCGTAATATTCTGAATCATATTTAGTATTTTTTTGATGATATTGGTTGATTTCATCGACAATCTTTTGAGGATTCACAAAAGCAATGTCCTGAGTCAATAACTCAACTGTGGCTAATTTTTTAGGGGGATACGTTTGAGAAGGCATACGTGATTCGTCAGATTCGATGAGAAAACAAAGGGGCTTGTTTAAATATTCTCAGTACGTAATTGTTTTCTAAAATGCAAGCAGATGGGGATAACGTTTCCACCAGATTCGCTGATCCACTATACAAAACCTCACTTAATTTCACAAAATATATTGGAAAACGCAATATTTTCTTATGAGATTTTCATAGAGTCGGAATGAATCAGAAAGAGGGTTATCAAAAAAGAGAGAATTGAATTTCCTGACTGGTGATAAACTCCAGCAGAGCCGGTTGCCCTTTTTGGGTGGCTTCGATTCCTCGTTGAATGGCCGCAACAATCTCATCAGGATTGCTCACCCGCTCTCCATACCCACCAAACGCTTTCGCCATTTGTGCGTAGTTGCCAGAAATATCCGTGGAACCGTATTTGGCTTGGGCTTGTTGCATGATCGGAATTTCAATAGCCATCGAAAAATTATTGAAAAGGATCGAAAGAATGGGCAATTTTTCACGAACAGCCGTCTCAAAATCCATCCCAGTAAAACCAATCGCGGCGTCTCCCCAAACGTTGATGCAGAGCTTATCGGGATGTGCCAATTTGGCTCCTAAAGCCAAACCAAGGCCATAACCCAACTGAGTGGTTTTACCCCAGCCAATGTAAGACAAAGGCGAGGTACTTTCCCAAAATGGCGTGATTTGATCTCTCGGACTGCCAGCATCATGAGTGATGATGGTGTTGGCCTTGTCCACCATTTGATTCAATTCCCAAAGAACCCGGTAAGGATTGATCGGCGTTTCTTCACTGGTGAGCTTCGGCATCCATTCAGCCAACCACGCTTCCCGAATGGTTTTAATTTTTTCAGGCACAGCATTTTCACGCTTTTGGGCTTGCTCCTTCGATTTTCCCTGAAGGGCTTCAGTCAAGGCGTGCAGTGTGAGTTTCGCATCTCCAATCAAAGCATGATCCGCACGGATATCCTTGTTCAAATCGTTCGGATCCAGCGTCGCGTGAATGATGGTTTTTCCGGGAGGCATTTTGATCCCAAAGCCGGTCAATGCGAAACTGCAACCAATGCCGAAAATCAGGTCCGATTCTTTCAAAAACTGATGGACTGGTTTCGGAAGAGAGCGACCACCGGATCCCAAAGACAGCGGATGATTTTCCGGAAAGGCACTTTTTCCTTCCAAACTGGTGGTGACCGGAATGTTCATCAATTCTGCCAAGGCTTTCAATTCCGGCCAAGCTTCCGCATAATGCACCCCTTGTCCCGCATAAATCACCGGATTTTCCGCTTGAGCGAGCAAATCCGCCACCGTGGCCACCGCTTCTGGGTCCGGTCCAAAACGTGTGTGGAAACTCGGCACATAATCGAGGGGTTCTTCGATTTCTTCCTGAAAAACATCCGTCGGAATTTCCACCAACACCGGACCTGGACGACCATTGCGTAATTGCGCAAAACTACGCCGCATCACATCTGTCAAAAAGCTTCCCGCTGTGAGAGGTTCGATATGCTTGGTCACATGTCGGAAATTCAAAACCGAATTGAAATTGGGAAAATGATTGGCGATTTTTCGTGGGTAGCCAGCAGGCATCACTAAAATCGGCACCGATTCACTAAAAGCCTGCGCCACGCCTCCAAAAGCGTTTTCACTACCAGGACCGTGCTGCATCACAAAAACGCCAAGAGTTTTGCCGGAAGACAAACGACTGACCGCATCAGCCATATGCAATCCGATTCGTTCTTGCCGGACAATAATCGTGCGAATGTCCGCTTCAGCCGCCGCTTCAATGATCGGATTGACGGGATAGCCAATCACAAAATCGACGCCTTCTTTTTTTAAAATTTGGGCAATTGCCTGTGCTACATTCATGCTCTTTCTCCTTGAGGTAGATTAACGATTTGGACCACGATCCATCGAATAGGGTTGCCATCGTTCCAGTTCAATTTTTGGCAAGACTGTCGGGTTGACACAGCTCATCGGCCAACGCCCGCTCAACACCAAACTGACTTCCCGCCCGACACGCCGTCGGGATTCGCGGCGCATTCTGTTCGATTGGGCGGCGACATGCGGTGTCAAGATCACATTGCGCATTTGAAATAACGGGTTTTCTGGAGAAGGAGGTTCCTGCGCCAGCACATCCAGACCCGCCGCGGCAATTTGCCCTGCTTGCAAGGCTTGGGTCAAAGCGGTTTCGTCAATGACCGCACCACGACAGGTGCTCACGACTACGGCTGTATTTTTCATCTTCTCGAATTGGGCAGTGCTCAAGATGCCTCGTGTTTCTGAATTCAAGGGTGAATGGACTGAGAGATAATCGGATCGTTCCAATAACTCATCAAAAGCAACCGGCTCCACCCCCTCGCTGATGATTTTCAATTCGGAAATGTAAGGATCATAAGCAATGATCTGAAATCCAAAGGCTTGAGCGCGTCGAGCAACGGCTCTGGCCACATTTCCAAAAGACAAAAGCCCCAATGTTTGTCCCCACAAACGGGGGATCTGGTTGAGTTGAGGGCGCCCTTGAAACCAATTCCCCTCCCTGACCATCAAGTCTTGCTCCTTGACCCGTCTGGCTGATGCCAACAACAACATCATCGCATGATCCGCCACCTCTTCCATGTAAATATCCGGAATATTGGTGACCACCACGCCATGTTCAGTGGCCGCATCCACATCCACCATATCGACCCCGACGCTCCCCACTCCAATCACGACCAACTTCTTCAGGTTTTCAATGATATTTCGGGTGATCGGAAATCCCCAGGAAGTGATGAGCGCATCGGTGTCCTTGGCCGCTTCAATAAATTTTCCTTCTTCCTCAGCCTGAATTTCAATCATCTCAGCAATCGGTTCCAGGGTTTCCAATTCATAGGAATAACGCTGACTGAGCAGTTCGGCTGCCGCATGGGCTGAGAGTCTAATCATTACCTTTTTCTTGTCACTCATTCTACTTCTTTCTCTCTGATTGATCGGTTCGTTCTAAAATTGAAAATCAAATCTTTTGTCCGCATCGCTTTCCTCTAAAAAATCATTTATACCATCATATAATGCTCTGGTCACTAAAATCTGATAATGCTTGAGAGCCTTCTCAGATGACAGCAAACGAATTTTCCTAAGTGGATCTCTATTCCCAAGAAAGGAAGGGGATCCGTCTGTCAATCGCCGAGAGGTTGGGAATCATCTTCATCACGATAAGAGACCAATTGATATTTGATGCGGCGTAAATTTTCAGCAGCAACATCGCCTTTTTTATAAGCGGCTTCTGTGGCAAGAATGTCCACGATGGCCAGCAAGGCATAACGCGATTCGGTTGGTTGCAAAATATCATTGTGCTCAGAAATATCGACTGGAATCAAAAGATTGGTGACTTTTCCCAAAGGCGAGTTGGAGCGCGTGATTGCAATCACTTTGGCATGGTATTCTTTGGCAATTGCCGCACATTCAATCATTTCCTGATTGCGCCCACTTGTCGAGATTGCGATCAAAATATCATCGTCTTTTAAAGTCGCGGCAACCATCCGTTGTAGCTGGGAATCGTTATAAGCGACCGCATTGATACCGAGGCGAAACAATCTATATTCCGCATCCTGAGCCACAATACTACTGCCGCCGCCTCCTCCAAAAACGACCACTTTGGGAGCCTTGGCAATCCAGGCAACGGCCTGATCTAAAAGGGGAAAATTCAATTGCCCGTGGAGTTTTTGTAAGGATTGTTCAACCCCTTTGATGACATTGGCTGAGACATCCTCAATGTTTTTAGGTTCCACATGAGCATGATAGCGAGAACCAATGGCCAGCGATTGGGCTAAGTTCAATTTGAATTCTTTGAAACCATTGAAACCAAGATGGCGACAGAGGCGGGTCAGGGTTGGATTGCTGGTCTGGGCGCGTTCCGCAATTTCCACAAGCGAGGCATGGAGTGTGAATTCAATATCCGCCAAGATGGTGTCCACCAGTCGGCGTTCTGCTTTACTCAACTGATCGCGTTTTTCTTGAATCATATAAATCAGATCCATCGACTTTGTCATGCGTTCCTCATCTCAATCTCAGCTAGCATCCTGCCTTTTCTGAAAGTGGTTCGCTCAAGCTTGTTTCCAAAAATTGCCATTGATCACCAAACCATCACAAACCAGATGTTGGTTTGAAGTAATTTTTTCGCCAACCGTATCAAAAAAATCAAACGTGCCTTTTTCAATGTGAAGGATGGTGGCATCCCCCAAGGCACCGACCCCAAGATGACCAAGATCTGTTTGATCAATCGCACGAGCCGGAGCAATCGTTGTTTTCTCAAGGATTTTTTCAAAACTCATCCCCAGTGCTAAAAATTTAGACATAACATGCAGGAGACTCTGGGCTGAGCCATCAATACTATCGGCATGAATATCACTGCTGATGACATCCGGTTCAAAGCCTAATTCCAGCATTCTCTTCGCTGTTTCAAATCCGAAAGACCCACTCCCGTGTCCAGTGTCGAACACAACGCCCCTCTTTCGGGCATCCATCACTTCCTGCAAAATCGCACCATCGGGATCAACGGGTTGGTTTGGAAAAGGCCGGAAACAATGCGTCAAGATGTCACCTGAAC
>WASW01080420.1_pt1 | contig 11680 bp, 16 predicted proteins | sample 5698521 | NCBI WGS metagenome assembly WASW01 (sample SAMN11175560, study PRJNA528189) | sponge metagenome | isolation source: marine sponge | host: Leucetta | place: Antarctica: Western Antarctic Peninsula, King George Island | collected 2013-01
GCTAACCATTTAGTTGCGGTAGAGCACATCGGCGATATCAGTTCTCGTCTAGTGGTTAATCAGGCTTCATTAAAGCTTAATCGAGTGACACTACAGCCAATTATCGATGCTTTTTCTAGCGCGGTGGGTAAGGGTTAAGGGTAGTATGCAAGTGAAACGATTATCAACGCTGGATGCTAATTTTGATGCTGAATTAAAAGCAGTACTGGCGTTTGAAACTGCACAAGATGATGGTGTAGAGCAAGTAGTCGCGGATATTTTAAAAGATGTGAAAGCGCGAGGTGATGCTGCCGTGTTGGCGTATACCAATCGTTTTGACCAAACCAATGCAACTAGTTTAACTGAGCTTGAAATTAGCCAAGCTGAATTACAAGCAGCTTTAGATGGTTTGCCAGAAGATCAGCGAGAAGCGCTGCAAGCAGCAGCAGACCGTGTTAAAAGTTATCATGAAAAACAAGTCATGGAATCATGGCATTACACAGAAGATGACGGTACTTTACTCGGTCAACAAGTCACAGCGCTAGATCGCGTTGGTTTGTATGTGCCAGGTGGAAAGGCTGCATACCCATCTTCTGTTTTGATGAATGCGATTCCTGCCAAAGTGGCCGGTGTGAATGAACTCATTATGGTTGTGCCTACGCCTAATGGTGAGCGCAACGCTTTAGTACTGGCGGCGGCAGCTATTACGGGTGTTGATCGCGTCTTTTGTTTAGGCGGCGCGCAAGCAGTTGGTGCATTAGCTTATGGTACTGAGACGGTGCCGCAGGTCGATAAAATTACAGGGCCAGGCAATGCCTATGTTGCCGCAGCTAAGCGTCGTGTATTTGGCATCGTCGGTATTGATATGGTCGCCGGCCCATCTGAGATATTAGTGATCTGTGATGGTAAAACGGACCCAGATTGGATTGCGATGGACTTGTTTAGTCAGGCTGAGCATGACGAACTCGCACAAGCCATTTTGCTTTGCCCCGATGCTGCGTTTCTAGACCAGGTGGCAGCAAGCATGGGAAAATTATTGCAAGCAATGCCGCGCAAAAAAATTATCAACACCTCAATCACTAACCGTGGCGCACTTATCTTGGTGAAAGATTTAGATGAGGCTATTGAGATCAGTAATTATATTGCACCGGAACATCTAGAACTGTCTGTTGAAGAGCCGCTAGATATGTCTAAAAAAATTAAACATGCTGGCGCTATTTTTATGGGTCGCGATACTTGTGAGGCGCTGGGTGATTACTGCGCGGGCCCCAATCATGTGTTGCCAACGTCACGCACTGCTCGCTTTAGCTCGCCACTGGGCGTGTATGATTTTCAAAAACGCACGAGTTTGATTAAAGTGTCGGCAGAAGGTGCGCAGAAGTTAGGTAAAATTGCATCAACGCTTGCGCATGGTGAGCGTCTGCAAGCGCATGCAAGGTCGGCAGAATATAGGCTAAAATAATGAGCCAATTTTGGAGCGGGGTTGTTCATCAGTTGACGCCTTATGTGCCAGGCGAGCAGCCTATGCAAGATGGTTTAATTAAGCTGAATACGAATGAAAATCCATATAGCCCCAGTCCGAAAGTGATTGAGGCGCTTAAGGCTGAAGCGGCTGGTAGCCTACGTCTTTACCCTGACCCAAACTCTACTAAGCTTAAAACAGCTATTGCGCATTATCATGGTTTAGCCGTCAATCAAGTATTTGTTGGCAATGGATCAGATGAGGTGTTGGCACACGTGTTCCAAGCCCTGCTTAAACATAATAAGCCGCTATTATTTCCAGATATTACCTATAGCTTTTACCCTGTTTATTGTGGGTTATACAACATTGATTTTGAGCGTATGCCGCTTGATCGCCGCTTCGAAATTAATATTCATGATTACGATAAGCCCAATGGCGGCATTATCTTCCCTAACCCCAATGCCCCGACCAGTATCCCATTAGCGCTCAGTAAAATAGAAGCATTATTGCAAAAGAATAGGCACTCAGTTGTGGTGATTGATGAGGCCTATGTTGATTTTGGCACAGAATCCGCAGTAAGTTTGATTGAAGATTATCCGAATTTACTTGTCACACAAACGTTTTCTAAAGCAAGATCTTTGGCGGGATTACGCGTTGGTTATGCCTTAGGTCATGCTGATTTAATTGAAGCACTCATTCGTGTGAAAGACAGTTTTAACTCTTACCCAATAGACCGCTTTGCTGAGGCTGGTGCCATTGCAGCGATGCAGGATACTCATTATTTTGAAGAAACTTGTGAGAAAGTCATTGAAACAAGAGAGGCGCTAGTCAAACAGTTAGCAGCATTTAAATTTAGAGTTATGCCCTCAGGCGCAAATTTCCTTTTTGTTAAACACAATACTTATGCTGGTGATTATTTATTTAAGAAGCTGCGTGATCATGGCATTATTGTTAGGCATTTTAGCCAGCCTGAGCGTATCGTACCTTATTTACGCATCACGGTAGGGACAGTAGCGCAGTCGGAGCGACTTTTAATTGCATTGCGTGATATTTTTGAAGAAGCGCAATAAAAATAAAAAGCAATCACTACTTGAGCTTTTGTCATTAAATGCAACTAATTTCTTGAAATAATGCTTGAATTGCGAGTATCATGTCGGAATGTACAGTTTGTACAAATAATTTTTTGTTGAATTAGCCGTTAAGGGCTAAAAAACAGAACATTAATCTTTAATCGAATATTTGAGCAAGCTCGGAGGATGTATCATCATGGCACAAACCCAAATGGCATTAGATTCACTAGATTTTGACGCAACCGTTGATTTAGCAACGAAAGTTGCTCCGCACGTAGACATTTTAGAAATTGGTACACCATGTATTAAGCATAATGGTATCGAGATGCTAAAAACATTACGTGCTAAGTTCCCAAACAATAAAATTTTAGTTGACTTAAAAACAATGGATGCTGGCTTCTACGAAGCTGAGCCATTCTACAAAGCAGGTGCTGACATTTGCACAGTGCTTGGTACTGCTGATATCGGCACCATTAAAGGTGTGATCGACGTTGCTAATAAATATAAAAAAATGGCACAAGTGGATTTAATCAATGTTGAAGACAAAAAAGCATGCGCTTTAGAAGTTGCTAAAGCTGGCGCGCATATTATTGGTGTACACACAGGTTTAGATCAACAAGCTGCTGGTCAAACACCATTTGGTGATTTGACGATGGTAACTGGTTTAAATACTGGTGCTAAAGTTTCAGTTGCTGGTGGCGTAAAAGCGGCAACAGTAAAGCAAGTTGTTGATGCAGGCGCAAGCATTGTTGTTGCAGGTGCTGCTATTTATGGTGCTGATGACCCAGCTGCTTCTGCTGCTGAAATTTCAGGCCTAGCACGTGCTGGTAACGCAAGTTCGGGTGGCATGGGTTGGTTACCATGGGCATTGATCGCTGGTGCGGTATTGTTAGGTTTGTTCTTGCTTAACGGCGGTTCAACTGATGAAATGGCATCTGATTGCTGCAACAATGGAACAAGCTACTGATGCAACAGGTAATGCAATAGAAGATGCTGGTGATGCTGTATCTGGCGCGGTTGAGGCGAGTGGCGAAATGGTAGAAGATGCTGCTGAAGCGACAGGCGATGTGATCAAAGCAACGGGTGAAGCAATGACTTTCGCTGCCGTTGCCAAATTAGAGTCTACAGGCGATGTGATCAAAGCAACGGGTGAAGCAATGGAAGATGCTGGTGACGCGGTTAATGCTGCTTCTGAATAGTTGTTATTTAGCTATTTTTAAGTATTAATTTAAAAAGCCGACCTTGAGTCGGCTTTTTAATGATGTGTAGCACAGGCATTAGATTAAAGTGTTAACTTGACGCTTTTTTGCGTGTAAGGACTAGTTTGAGTTAAAATGCATGCAGATTCCAAATAGCACTATTGACCACTTTTAGATTGATTCTATGCGCCAAGCTGAAATTACTCGTAATACATTAGAAACGCAAATTACTGTTTCCGTTAACCTTGATGGCACAGGTGTCTCGCAGTTTGATACTGGCTTAGGTTTTCTTGACCATATGCTAGATCAAGTTGCGCGCCATGGCATGATGGATATCAGTGTTAAAGCAAAAGGTGATTTGCATATTGATGCACATCATACGGTAGAAGATATTGGCATTACGCTAGGCCAAGCTTTCTTAAAAGCGTTAGATGATAAAAAAGGCATTACCCGTTATGGCTATGCTTATGTGCCCTTGGATGAGGCCTTGTCACGCGTCGTGTTGGATTTGTCTGGCCGTCCTGGTTTGGAATTTAATTGCGAATTTACACGTGCTGCGATTGGTGAGTTTGATGTGGATTTGTTTCATGAGTTCTTCCAAGGCTTTACTAACCACGCGTTGGTGACGTTACACGTCGATAACCTTAAAGGGCATAATTCACACCATCAAGCAGAAACGATATTTAAAGCGTTTGGCCGTGCTTTGCGCATGGCGGTTGCTGTTGATGAGCGAATGGTGGGCATCATGCCTTCTACAAAAGGCACGCTTTAACCTAAAACATCCGTAGCAATTAAATGAAAAAAATAGATATCGCTGTTGTTGATTATGGGATGGGTAATTTGAAATCCGTGTCAAAAGCAATTGAGCACGTTGCACCTAGCAAAACTGTTGTGGTGACCAGTGATGCATTAGAGATTAATGCGGCCGAACGGGTTGTTTTTCCTGGACAAGGTGCAATGCCAGATTGTATTCGTGAACTTGATCTCAGAGCGTTACGCGAAGCTGTCATGAATGCCGCTAAGACAAAACCATTTTTAGGTATTTGCATTGGTTTGCAAATGTTGTTTGAGCGCTCAGAAGAAGGCAATACTGCTGGTTTGGGTTTATTAAAAGGTGGCGTGAAAAAATTCGTTTCTAAAGAGATGCATGATGATACAGGTCAAAAACTTAAGGTGCCACACATGGGCTGGAACCAAGTGTATCAGCAGCAAGCCCCACATATAATGTGGAATGATATACAGGATGCTGCACGCTTTTATTTCGTGCATAGTTATTATGTTGTGCCAGACCATGGTGATGGTATCCAGGGCTTAAGTGAATACCCCAAGCCATTTACTTGTGCAATAGCACAAGACAATATATTCGCTGTGCAATTTCACCCAGAAAAAAGCGCTCAAGCAGGTTTGCAATTGTTAACAAACTTTGTAAGCTGGAAACCTTAAATTTACGCACTCATCATAAAGATATACTGAATAACGCTATGTTAATTATCCCTGCAATTGATCTTAAAGATGGACATTGTGTTCGCCTTAAACAAGGTTTAATGGAAGAGTCGACCATATTTTCTGAAGATCCGGGTGCAATGGCGCGTCACTGGGTAGACCAAGGCGGCAAGCGCTTACATTTAGTTGATCTAAATGGCGCATTTGCTGGCAAACCTGTTAATGAGGATGCAGTTAAATCCATCGTCAGTGCGGTCGGTGGTGATATTCCTATACAGTTGGGTGGTGGCATTAGAGATTTAGATACGATAGCGCGTTATTTAGATGACGGGATCGATTACATTATTCTAGGAACGGCAGCAGTAAGGAACCCTGGCTTTTTACATGAAGCCTGTGATGCCTTTCCTAGTCAGATTATTGTTGGTTTAGATGCTAAAGATGGAAAAGTTGCTGTAGATGGCTGGTCGAAACTAACGGGTCATGATGTGATTGACTTAGCCAAAAAATTTGAAGATTACGGTATCAATTCTATTGTCTATACAGACATTGGTCGTGATGGCATGCTTACCGGCGTTAATATCGAAGCGACTGTTGCATTAGCGCAGGCATTAACTATTCCTGTTGTCGCGTCTGGTGGCATCACCAATTTAGATGATGTACGACAATTATGTGATGTGGCGGATGAAGGTATTATTGGTGCGATCACAGGTCGTGCTATTTACGAAGGTTCCTTAGATTTTTCTGTAGCGCAAGCTTTGGCAGATGAACTGACTGCAAATGCTCGCTAAGCGCATCATCCCATGCATGGATGTGACGGATGGTCGTGTGGTCAAAGGCGTTAATTTCTTAGCACTTCGTGATGCGGGTGACCCAGTAGAAATAGCCAAACGCTATGATGACCAAGGTGCTGATGAACTGACGTTTTTAGACATTACAGCAAGCTCAGATAATCACGGTTTAATTTTAAATATTATTGAACAAGTGGCGAGCCAAGTTTTTATCCCTTTGACAGTTGGTGGTGGTGTGCGCGAGGTTGATGATGTCAGACGCTTACTGAATGCGGGTGCTGATAAGGTGAGCATTAATACGACGGCAGTACTTAATCCACAAATGGTTGCAGACGCGAGCAATCGCTTTGGCTCACAGTGCATTGTTGTAGCGATTGATGCAAAAAAAGTAGAAAACAAACCTTATGAGTGGGAAGTTTTTACCCATGGTGGTCGCAAAGAAACTGGTTTAGATGCGGTTAAATGGGCTGAGCACATGGTCAGTTTGGGCGCTGGTGAGCTGCTGGTGACCAGCATGGATAGAGACGGCACAAAGATTGGCTTTAATAATCCATTAAACCGCGCAATTTCTGATGCAGTTGGTGTGCCTATTATTGCTTCTGGTGGTGTTGGTAATTTGCAACATTTAGTCGATGGTGTCACACTCGGCCGTGCAGATGCAGTGTTAGCGGCTAGCATTTTTCACTATGGTGAATATACAGTAAAGCAGGCAAAAGATTATATGCAGCAACATAATATTGAGGTGAGACGTTGAATTGGCTTGACGAAATTAATTGGGATGAAAATGGTCTAGTGCCAGTGATTGCGCAAGAACACGGGACTAATAAAGTATTAATGTTTGCATGGATGAATCGTGAAGCGTTAGCAGAAACGAATAGCACTAAGCAAGCAGTGTATTGGTCTCGTTCGCGAAAAAAATTGTGGCGCAAGGGTGAGGAGTCTGGCCACGTACAAACCGTGCATGATATTAGATTAGATTGTGATGAAGATGTTATTTTGCTTAGTGTTGAACAGGCGGGTGGTATTGCTTGTCATACCGGGCGGCATCATTGCTTTTTTAAAATATTACATAACGATCAATGGCGTATTGACCAGCCAGTGATTAAGAACCCTGAAGATATTTATAAGCCAGTAGCATGAGCGAATCATATGAGTGATATCTTAAATAGATTATCTGCCCTTTTAGAAGCGCGCAAAACCGCAGACCCGACTTCGTCTTATGTGGCTAAGTTGTATGCAAAAGGCATGGACAGCATACTAAAAAAAGTAGGTGAAGAAGCTACTGAGACAGTATTAGCAGCAAAAGGCGGAAATAAAGAGGAAATTATTTATGAAACAGCAGACTTATGGTTTCATACCTTAGTGATGCTGGCAAAGGCAGATTTAACATCGCAAGATATTTTAGATGAACTTGCTAGGCGTGAAGGTTTGTCGGGTATTGATGAGAAAAACGCGCGCACTAAAGATTAGATTGCTTTGAGATTAGGCTGATTTGACTGTTTGCAACAATTTTAAGAAAGCAGGTTAAGCAAATGAGTGTGGATTGCATTTTTTGCAAAATAGTGAGCGGTGAAACGCCAACGACAAAAATCTACGAAGATGATGATTTGATTGTCTTTCATGACATTTCCCCAATGGCGAAAATACATTTCTTAATTGTGCCTAAACTGCATGTAGAAAATTTGAAAGCATGTGATACTGCACATCAGGCGCTATTAGGTAAAATGCTGTTATTAACCGCGAAGCTGGCCGAAGAGCAAGGTTTAGTTGGGTATAAAACATTGGTTAATACGGGTCGCGAAGGCGGTCAAGAAGTATTTCATTTGCATATGCACGTCTTTGGCGGCGGCGCTGCAGCGTAGTTTTTATTAAGGAGATTGAAATGGGTGCATTTAGTTTATGGCATTGGTTAATCGTACTATTAATTGTTGTGCTTGTATTTGGCACAAAGAAATTGCGCAATATGGGCAGTGATGTTGGTGGTGCTGTGAAAGAGTTTAAAAAAGCGGTGAAAGATGAGCAAGCCAATCCAGATAATGGAAGTACTGGCACGACTGTCGAAGGCGAAGTCACTGAGAAAACGAAGCAGTAAAAAAACGTGTTTGGTATTTCGTTTACTGAGTTAATGGTGATGGCAGTTGTGGCGTTGATCGTCATTGGCCCAGAAAAACTACCTAAAGTTGCGCGCACTGTGGGTACGTTTATGGGCAGGCTTCAGCGTTATATAGCAGATGTGAAAGATGAAATAAGCCGAGAAGCGCGATTTGAAGATTTAAAAAAACTACAAAAAGAAATTAGAGCAGGTGCACAAGGCGTTGAATCTAGTATTATGGCCGGTATTGATGCAATGGTAGATAAACCTGCGCTTGATGCAGAAAAGCCTAAAAAGGCCGTTAGAAAAACAAAGGCAACGAATAAAAAGACAGCTGCTAAAAAGGCTACACTTAAAAAAGACACTATTACAAAATCTACTGCTAAAAAGCCGCGCGTCAAACCCCCCGCGCCTAAAGCGGCAAAAGCTAAGGCTACATCATGACGCCTACAGAATCATTTGTGTCGCATCTCATTGAATTAAGAAACCGACTGCTAAAAATTGTGCTTGGTCTGGTGTTAGTGTTCATTGCTTTATTTCCTTTTGCCAATAAGATCTACAGTTTGCTTGCAGCCCCTATGTTGGCAAAACTACCAGATGGCGCACAAATGATTGCAACGGCAGTGACCACGCCTTTTTTTGTGCCGATGAAAGTGGCTATGATGGCGGCTTTTGTTATTTCTTTACCACATACTTTTTATCATTTATGGACCTTTGTTGCGCCTGGCTTGTATACGCATGAGAAAAAATTAATGGTGCCAGTAATTGTGCTAAGCAGTTTACTGTTTCTATGTGGTATGTCGTTTGCTTATTTCTTAGTGTTTCCGGTGGTATTTGGCTTTATTGTTAGTGCTGCGCCAGTAGGCGTGGCTGTGATGACAGATATTGCAGAATACCTTGATTTTGTCATGACTTTATTCATTGCATTTGGTTTGGCTTTTGAAGTGCCAATTGCTGTCGTGTTAGCGGCTAGGTTTGGTTGGGTTACGACAGCGAAATTAAAAGAAATGCGTAGTTATGTCATTGTGGGGGCTTTTGTCATAGCGGCCATTTTTACACCGCCCGATATCATTTCACAATTTATGTTAGCAGTGCCGTTGTGGTTGCTTTATGAATTGGGTATCTTGATTGCACAGATGACAGAGGCTAAAGAAAACAAGATGCACGCTGATCTTTAGCGCTATTCTCTTTTCTGCTTAGTGACTCTTGGCCGATTACCAATGAGTGCATCAATATTCATTTCATTACGGTTGCGAACAATTTTTAACGCTGCAACTTCATTTGGTTTAAGCACTGCGATTAAATTAAGCATGGCAGCGCTATTAATCACTATCTTATCGTCAATGGATATTAATACATCACCAGCCCTTAACCCTGCGTAGTCAGCGGGGCTACCACGAAATACGCCAGCAATCAGTGCGCCAGCAGTGTTGCTTAGTTTGAATGAATCGGCTAACTCAGGGGTGATATCTTGTGTTTCTACTCCCAGCCAGCCGCGTGTTACCACGCCTTTTTCAGCAATTTGCACCATCACTTGTTTAGCAATGCTAATAGGGATAGCAAAGCCAATGCCCATATTGCCACCGTTACGAGAATAAATAGCGCTATTGATACCGACTAAGTTACCAGTAGAATCTATTAGCGCGCCACCAGAGTTACCAGGATTAATTGATGCATCAGTTTGTATAAAGTTTTCGTAGGTATTAATGCCTAAATGGGAACGACCAAGTGCGCTGACGATGCCTTGTGTAATGGTTTGGCCTACACCAAAGGGGTTACCAATTGCCAATACGACATCCCCCACATCGAGTTTTTCCGAGCTGGAAAATGTGATCGCAGGCAAGTTATCAGCATCAACTTTTAGTAGTGCTAAGTCTGTTTCCGGGTCTGTACCGACAATAGTGGCTGTTAATTTTCTACCATCTGCTAACGCCACCTCAATTTCATCTGCTGTTGCAATCACATGGTTGTTGGTCAGAATAAGCCCTTGTTCGCTAGCGATGACACCACTACCTAAGCTGCTATCGTTGCGTTTGTTATTGTCTAGTCTATCACCAAAAAAATGTTTAAAGAGTGGGTTATCCAGTAAACGTTGGTGCTGGCTATTAACGCGTTTGCTTGAAGTGAAAATATTGACAACGGTAGGCATGGCTTTTTTAGCAGCATCGCTATAAGAGCTAACAGGCATGCTAGTTGCTGCCGTATTAGCTAACTGTGGCTGCACTTCTTTAACGACAATGGCTGGGGGTGTTTCAGTAGTATCGTTTAAGATAGATGGATAGAAAAGCCGTAATACAAATAAGACGCCCAAACATGCTGTGACAGATTGTGCGAAAATAAGCCAAATTCTCTGCATAAATATTTTATTAAACTTAATAGATATTTAAGTATAGGCGAAAACGTATTAATTACGAATACTTAATTAATAGATGAAATATTGGAGATGATATAGATGAAATTAAATACATTGCGCCGTTATTTAAATGAAACTTTGCAAGCTGAAAAGTTTAAAGATTATTGCCCAAATGGCCTGCAAGTAGAAGGTAAGCAAGCGGTGCGAAAAATTGTGACAGGCGTGACTGCTAGTTTGGAGTTTTTGCATGCAGCACATGCGGTTAATGCTGATGCAGTATTAGTGCATCATGGTTATTTTTGGAAAGGCGAGGCGGAAACCGTTACCGGCATTAAAATGCGCCGATTACAGTTTTTATTGCAGCATGAAATCAATTTGTTTGCATACAACTTACCACTAGATGCGCATCCAGACTTTGGTAATAACGTGATGTTAGGCAAGGTGTTGGGCCTAGAGATTGCTGGTTGGTTAGATGAGCACAATAATATGATTGCGTGGGCGCACCTAGAAAAGCCACAATCACTAAAATCATTTGGTGAAATAATCAACACACAATTAGGGCGTCAACCGCTGTTGATTGGTGACGGCGATAAGCCGGTGAGCACTGTGGCGTGGTGCACGGGTGCTGCACAAGGCTATATTGATACTGCTATTGCGCATGATATCGATGTGTTTGTAAGTGGTGAAATTTCAGAGCAAACAGTCCATCGTGCGCGAGAGTCAAATACAGCCTTTATTGCTGCAGGGCATCATGCAACCGAGCGTTACGGTATACAAGCACTAGGTGAGCATTTGGCAGAAAAATACAATATTGAACATGAATTTATAGACATTGATAACCCAGTTTAATACATAATAATCAATTGCTTACATCATAAAGTTTGGTTTTTATAACGAAAAATTGTATACTGCTCGCTTTTCGCAGCATGATTAACAGTACCTTTCAGGGGTCAGCTTAGGTAGATTGATGGCAGATAATAGTAAAGATAGAAAGAAAGCTGCTAAAGATAGTGGCTTATCATTTAAGCAACCTAATCCAGTTGATTTAGAAAAGCGCAAGTTTTTAACAATCGCGACGACTGCAACAGGTGCAGTTGGCGCGTTAGCGGCTGGCGTTCCGTTTGCGGGCAGTATGCTGCCGAGTGAACGAGCAAAAGCGGCTGGCGCACCAGTTGAAGTGGATGTCAGTGAAGTCGTAGCAGGTACAGTTAAAGTGGCTGAGTGGCGGGGTAAGCCAGTATGGGTGATTAATCGCACAGATAAAATGACCGCTGAGTTGTCTAAACATGACGAC
>WASW01023638.1_pt1 | contig 11676 bp, 11 predicted proteins | sample 5698521 | NCBI WGS metagenome assembly WASW01 (sample SAMN11175560, study PRJNA528189) | sponge metagenome | isolation source: marine sponge | host: Leucetta | place: Antarctica: Western Antarctic Peninsula, King George Island | collected 2013-01
GGCATCTCTATGCCCAAGAAGTCATGACGATTGGAGAAATCGGGTCGTTTTTCATCGCTTTTTTCCAACTCAACAATCCGATCAAGAAGCTCAACGGTTTCAATTTAAAACTCCAAGAAGGCGTTGCCGCCGTCGAGCGAGTGTTCGGGATTATGGATCAAACGCCTGAAATAGAAGACACCCCCAATGCGGTTCAAGTGAAAAAATTTGAGGATAAGATCGAAATTCAAATCAAAAAATTTCAATACGAATCTCAGGAAGTACCGGCTTTGCAAGACATCAATTTAGAAGTCAAAAAAGGAGAAGTCGTTGCGTTGGTGGGAAGCAGTGGCTCAGGAAAATCAACATTCATCAATTTGATTCCTCGTTTTTATGAAGTTCTGGAAGGAACGCTGAAAATTGATGGCTGTGATATCAAGGAAATTCAACTCCAGTCTTTGCGCTCCCTCATTTCTATTGTGACTCAGGAAACCGTGCTTTTCAATGATACCATTCTCAACAATATCACCTATGGCCGCCCCGATTGTTCTGAAGAAAAAATGCTGGCCGCATCCAAAGCGTCCAATGCCCATCAGTTTATTATGGCTCAACCTCAAGGCTACCAAACCCCGATTGGAGAAAAAGGCGTCAAACTTTCAGGAGGCCAGCGTCAACGATTGGCGATTGCGCGAGCACTTCTCAAAGACTCCCCGATTTTGATTCTCGATGAAGCGACTTCGGCGTTGGATGCAGAATCAGAAATCGAAGTGCAACAAGCGATTGAACATTTGATGGAAAACCGTACGTCTTTTGTGATCGCGCATCGGCTTTCGACCATCCGCCATGCCCATCGCATTTGTGTCTTGGAAGAGGGGCGCATTGTCGAAATTGGGGCGCATGAAGAATTATTAAAACAGGGAGGGCGTTACCAACAGCTCTATGAAATGCAATTTCAACATCAAAAGTAAGAGGAAAAATTGGCAACCGAGGCTCATTGGAATCGATTTGTGATCAGAATTGTGACTCTTTTTGTTGTGATCGGAGGAATTGCGACTGCTATTTTTTATACACAGCAAACGGAAATTCTTTCACAGCATGAAATGGGGGAGGTTCAACCCTCTGGAGCAAAAAATCAAGCGCGTCTTCAGTTTTATGAAGGGTTAGGGGGCGATTTTACCCTGACAAACCATCATGGCGCCAGGATGAATTTGCGTGATTATCAAGGGAAAGTGATCTTGCTCAATTTTGGCTATACCAATTGCCCTGACATCTGCCCGATGATCCTCAGTCGTTTAAAAGTGTTGATGAAAAAACTAGGAAATCCGGAAGATCGGGTGCAAACGCTCTTCATTACGTTTGATCCTGAACGAGATACCGCTCAGCATTTGAAAAACTATCTGGCTCATTTTGATCCCGCATTTGTTGGTTTAACCGGCACACCGGAAGAAATCACCAAAGTCACCAAACAATATGGAGCCGCGTATGTTTCACAACAGGTTGAATCGAAGGCTGAATATTTTTTTGCGCATTCAGATTATGTCTATTTGATCGACAAAAAAGGGAATCTCCGAACTTTTTATCATTTAGAGGTTTCTCTAGACGAAATGCTCGCAGATATCCAAACGCTGTTGGCCGCTCAATAATCCGAAACCATGCAAGGCGAAATTATCGAAAAAAGAAACCCCAGCACTCCTGAACAGAAACGATGGGGTCAAACCTGTGAGGCAATTTAGGAAGAGAAAACAACAACGTGATTTTGTGTGTTGTCTGGATGCTGAAAGAACCGTCTCAATTGCTCTGCTTCATGATCACTAAAAAATAAACGATCAAATTGACGTTGTTTCAAACACTCCAAATCTTTGGCAAGTCCCAATAGTACACGGCTCACACCTCCCTGCACCTTATAATTGAGATCCACATAACTAATTAAATTCAAATCTATAATTTGACGTCCTACTTTGATTTGCTTCATACTTCCTCCATGAAAATATGCTCATCCTTGAAAAATTTATCCATACTGTACTTGAAGGCGCAACCTAGCAATTCAGGAAATAAATTTCAACCCCTGCGCTGGTTTTTTTTAAGGAAGACGATTCAAGTTCCCACGAATCCCTAATAACATCAGTCTTCTCTGAGGTAAAAAAAAACTGTTATTTTTTAATCATTTTTGATCTTCCAGGTGCCTTCGAATGAAGAGTGCTTAATGACCAAAAAGCGTGTTCGATTTTGATATAAAATCTTTACTCAAATTGCTTGAATTGATACAAGTGCCTTGAGAATCCTTCTTTAAACAGCATTTTTTTTGTTAAACCCACCAGAAATCAGCAGTCATCGGTTATGAGCAGGATAGAAGAACCCGTGCGGTTAGCCGTCATCGGTTTGGGGTTGATTGGGACAAAACATGCCGAATTGATCAACAAACACAGCCGTTGCTCACTTGTCGGTATCGCCGATATAGATTCCAGCCGACGCACTGCCGCAGAAGCATTCGATGCGCCATTCTACGACAATATAGAAGCGATGCTTGAGCGTGAGAGTCCAGAAGGTGTGATTATTTCGACTCCCACGCAGTATCATACGGCGGTAGCAGAGATTTGCACACGGCGATCAGTGCATCTTTTTATCGAGAAGCCAATTGCTGAAAGCCTAAACGGGGCAAAACATATTGTCAAAATAGCCGATGATGCGGGCATCCAAATCTTGGTTGGTCATCATCGTCGCTACAGTCCATTCATTCAAGAAACCCGCGCCCTTGTTCAAGGAGGAACACTGGGAAAGTTAGTGGGCGTTTCTGTGTTATGGGCACTCACGAAACCGGATGATTATTATAAGATGGCTTGGCGGTGCGCGTCTCCTGGGGGTGGGCCGGCATTCATCAATTTGATCCATGATTTGGACAGTCTGCGTTTCATTTGTGGTGAAATTCGCCAAGTCTATGCCCACTCGAGTGCGGCAGTGCGAAAGTTGGCTGTTGAGGATTCTTTGAGCATTACCTTTGTCTTTGAGAATGGAGCCTTGGGTTCTGTTTTAGCCTCAGACGCAACGCCCGCTCCTTGGTCATACGAGGCAACCAGCGCTGAAAATCCTTATTATTTCCACACCGATGAGAATTGTTATCATTTTCTGGGGACTTTGGCATCCCTCTCTTTTCCACAAATGGAGTTGTGGCATTATGTGGATGAGAAGCGAAGAGGTTGGCAACATCCGATGAAAAAATCCCGCATTGATGTCACGCCCAAGGATCCGCTAGAATCCCAACTCGATCATTTTTGTCAGGTGATTCGAGGTGAGGAAAAGCCTCTCGTAGATGGTCGAGATGGCACTCGTTCGCTTGCGGTGGTATTGGCCATCTTAGAGTCAATTGAACTGCAAGCCCCCATTGAAGTGACGGATTGTTTTGCGCCGACTTGACTGCCGCCAACAGCGTCAAATCCCTGCTTGCCGATTCTCCCTGAATCGGTGAAAACTCCGAAACAAAAGGAATTGCCCGTGATCAATACATAATTATTGATCAAGAAAAAACGTCAATCTTCCTGAATTCCGTTAATTATTATCAGAAGAAAGGGGCGCGCATGCCACAGGATTTACATGAAACTGGCACAACAATCAGCTTGAAACAAAAATTCGATAACGGAGCGTTCATCGTTGTTCCTGGTGTTTCGGTTTTGAACAAGTCTGGAAATTTGATAAAAAATACAAAAAGTGAGAATTCCTGACGGGCACTTCACGGAACATATGGCAAAAGCATATTTGAAAAAATTGTCTGCACTCGTTGATGAGATCACTTCAGAGGCGTTTGATGGTGTTTATCTGGAATGCAAACATTTTTTTAGTGGCGCAGCGTTGTACGTGGATGATCGTATTTGTATCTCCTGGACCCCAGTCGGTTTGGCCTTCAAATTACCTCAAGCAACACTGGATCAACTTCTCAATAACGGTGGTGCGAAACCGCTTAAGTATTTCCCCAAAAGCCCAATAAAACAAGGATATGCGCTGTTTCCAGATCCACAGAAAAAGAATCCTCTGGTGTGGAAGAAACATATCAATGATAGTATCAATTACGCATTAACGTTGCCTAAACCTGTCAAAAAGAGAAAACCCAACAAGCTTAAGCCGTAATAACTCGGATTTCCGGTAATTGGGAAAATTCCTTAGAGGAAAGGAAGAACCGCTAAAATCCAAAGGTTTGGGGAACACTTAAAACAATTTGTGGCACATAGGTGATCAAGAACAAAACAGCAATCATCACCACTGTCATCGGGAATGATTCTTTAATGACTCCCTTCAGCGGCGTTCCTGAAATCCCTGACACAATAAATAAAAGCATTCCAAACGGTGGAGTGGATAACCCGATCATCATATTTAAGACGATCACCACACCAAAATGGACTAAATCAATACCCAATTGGTTGACAAGAGGCAATATGATTGGAATAAAAACGAGGATAATAGTTGTGGTGTCAATAAACATTCCCAGCAAAATAAAGACTAAATTGATCAACAATAACAAAACATATTTGTTGGTTGTCACCTCGAGAAGCGCACTTCCAATCAATGCGCCAATTCCTTCAGCGGCCACCACATAAGAAAAAGTAAAAGCTGAACCGACAATAATGGCAAGAGTTCCGGTGGTTTTGATCGTATCGAAGATCACTGAAATCAGCCCTGAAAGGTTCATTGCCCGGTAAACAAAAAAAGAAATAAAAATCGCATAAAAAGCAGCGAGAGCCCCCGCTTCTGTGGGAGTGACCATTCCCGAATAAATACCACCTAGTAAAATAACCGCTGTGAATAAGGCCGGAGTGGCTTTAAGAGTCATCAAGAAAAAAGTTTTTGCGCCATATTTGATTCCACGTGGGTAATTTCTTTTCTTTGCAATCCAGGCAATATAGCCCATCAGGGCAATCCCTAAGAGCAATCCGGGAACCATCCCGCCCAAAAAAAGATTGCCGATCGAGGCGCCTGAAAGCATGGCGTAGAAAACCATGGGAATACTAGGAGGAAAGATCGGGCCAATGGTTGCTGAGGCCGCCGTGACCGCACAGCTGAAATCATCCTCATAACCCGCGTCTTTCATGGCTTTGATTTCCATCGTTCCTAAGCCTGAAGCATCTGCCACAGCGGATCCTGTCATTCCTGAAAAAATAATAGAAGCCACGACATTGACGTGGCCCATTCCTCCACGAAACCGCCCCACTAGCCCATTGGCAAATCTGAAAATCAATTCTGTGATGGCTCCGTGATTCATGACCTTCGCTGTGAAAACAAAGAGCGGAACGGCTAAAAGGATATATTTCGAATAAAGATTTGTGAGGACTTTTTCAGCAACGAGGCCGGGATCTTGTCCCGAAAGTAGCAAATAGACACCAGTCGTCATGAGCATCCCTAGGGCAATGGGAATGCGTAATAGAAAGATTAATACAAAACAAATAAAAAACGCAGTCAGGGCCAGGCTCATTTTAGAATCCTTTTTCAGTGAATTTTTTCAGATCGAGGATGACAGCGCCCAGCAAGCGGGCTGATATTAGGAATAAAAAAACCATGAAAGGAAAAAAGATAATATTGAATGGAATTTCCAGGACAGTGCTTGTATCAAATTCCATAAATTGGATGTAATCGTAGCAAGGGTAGGCAATCAATCCAAACACGATAATCACCAAACTGTTTCCCAAAATCCTCACGATGAGCTGCCCTTTTGGAGGCAGCAAGTCGTAAATTAGAGAGAATTGCACATGCTCTTTATGACGCTGAGCGTATGACGCGGCGAGGCAAGTTGTCCAAATAAAACAGATCGTGGTAACTTCAAAGGGCCACGTGAGAGGGTTGTTCAAGAAGTATCTGAAAAAAATTTGCAGGACAAACGCAATAAACAGAATAGCAAACGAAATAGCAGGGATATAGATCTCAATCACATCCAATAAAAAATACCCTCCTTTGAGCCAAATATTGTTTGATCGAAGTTTACATGATTCCATCAATTTTCTTTTTAAGTTCGAAATCCCATCCTTTTGTAAATTCAGGGTTGTTCTGATACATCATTTTTACATTTTTAATGAAGGCATCTTTATCAGGTTTAATAATAGTCATCCCTTTCTCTTTAAAGAAATCAAGGATATCTTCTTCTGTATTCAGATTGCGGTTGTCGTTGAAGTCTTTTGCTTTTCCAATTGCCTGCATCACTTTGGCCTGTAAATCAGCTCCTAAAGATTGCCAAACCTTTTCATTGATCGCTGGTAAAATCACACCAATGACATGATCTGTGAGCACAATATATTTCGTTACTTCATAAAACTTCGCATTCTTATCTGTTGGGAGGGGGTTGTCTTGACCATCAACGGTTCCTGTTTTAAGAGCAAGATAAACTTCTGAAAACGCTAAAGGCGTGGGGTTGGAACCCAATGCTTTTCCCAAAGCCAGCCATGCCGGAGAATTTGGCATTCTCATTTTGACGCCTTTCATATCCGCTGGTGTTTTCACTTCCCGACCAATATCTCTCAAATTGATTTGACGGGTTCCTAGATACATCGCTGCTAAGGGGCGAAGTCCAGTCTTTTTAGCAATATCCTCAAACACCTTCTTACCGATTTCTCCTGAAAGCACTTGATTCATATGATGATAGCTTTTAAAGGCATACCCTGCTCCAAACATCGCCAGATAAGGCATTTGCTTGGCCAACCTTTGGAAACTTCCATAATACATATTGGCACCTTTTCCTCTCATAACAGCAGCAGGAGCCGCATCTTGAGTGAATAACGATCCTGAATGATGAACTTTGACTTCAATCTCGCCATTAGTCAGCTTTTCCAATTCTCGTTTAAAGACTTTCATTGCCTCTGTGTGAGAATCTCCTGGGACACTAACTGATGTAAAAATCAGGGTGTGTTTTGCTGCTAAAGCGATGGTCGATATCATCATCAGAATCAGAATCAATCCTAAATTTTTTATTCTCATTTTAACCTCTCATTAGTGATTTGAAATATTAACCTATTTTCATAATAGATGATTTTGCTGATTCGTTTCGGCTCTTTAGAATGCCTTTGTGAGGGTAATCATTTATGCCTAAGCGTAAGTTGATTAAAATTTTTGCTGATTCGTTTTAGCAGAATAGGTAATCTAATTATTTTTTCATGTCAACACTTTTTAGGTATTGCCCAAAGTGCGAAGAGGAAAAGTTTCATTTTTCATGATGTCTTTATAGAAATGAGAAAGTCCGTTCTTGTGGAGGTCATTGGGATGCGATCTGATCAATGAAAGATATTTAAGGAAGCCTCAACATTTATATGATAAAACATTGAGTTCGATTGTACGATTTTCCTCGAACTTCCGCATCACGAGGCGGGTTTTCAAACAAATTTTCAGACAATAGTAGTTTCTAGAAAAATGAATCCAGCAGCATTGATTGCCATTGATTGGGGAACCACTTCTTTTCGAGCTTATTTATTGGATTCCAGCGGGGAAATATTGGAATCGAAAACAAGCCCGATGGGCATTTTGAAAGTCCCTCAACAACACTTTGAAGAAGCCTTGGAAGAGCAGATTGAGCCATGGCTAGAGGCCATTCCTGGGCTTGATTTGATTGCGTCGGGGATGATTGGGAGTCGTCAAGGATGGCAGGAAATTCCCTATCTATCCGGTTCGGTCGGGTTATCAGAATTGGCGGGGGCTTTGGAGAAAATTCCCTTGCGCAGGGATTCCTCTTTTTGGATTGTGCCAGGCATAGAAATCACGGATGCGGATGGCATTCCTGATGTGATGCGTGGGGAAGAAACACAGGTGCTCGGATGGGTTGGTGATGAAAAAGAAGTTTTTGTTTTACCAGGAACCCATTCAAAGTGGGTTTTGTGTGAGCAGGGGCGGATCGTGTGGTTTGCTACATTTATGACGGGCGAGTTGTATCAGATTTTAAAAGAATATAGCATTCTAGGAAAATTATTTGAAGGCGATCTTGCTCATCGGCCTTCTTTCATCAAAGGGATCAAAAATTCGCAGCTCAATCAGTTTTCTGGATTATTGCATAATTTGTTCAGCGCCAGAACTCTGGGATTGTCGGATCAGATCAATTCTGAGCATTTGGCTTCTTATTTATCAGGCTTGTTGATTGGTTCTGAACTTCAGGAAGCTAAAAAATGTATGGAACAACAAGGATGCTCAGAATTCAGTCAAATCAAATTGATCGGTGCCACTGAACTCGCTTCATTGTACCAAATCGCCCTTGAGACTCTCTGGAATTGCCAAAGTTCGGTTTTGGCTGAAAACTCAGTTGTGCAAGGGCTTTACAAAATTGCAGTTCAATCAAGGATGAATCAATGAAAAAATTATTTCAAAAAGTTCCCTATATCGCCATTTTGAGAGGGATTCAACCTGAAGAAGTCCTTGATTTTGCTCAAGTTCTGGTGGACTTAAAATTTCCGGTGATTGAAGTTCCTCTCAATTCACCAAACCCTTTGGAAAGTATTCAGCAATTAGCAAAAACTTATGGGAATCAAGTCGTGATTGGCGCGGGGACCGTCACCAGTGAGTTAAGTGTGGTCGAGGTTTATCATGCGGGCGGGAAGATGATCGTGATGCCTCACTGCGATCCCAAAATTATTGCTCTGAGCAAACAAATCGGGATGTATTGTGTGGCAGGCGTTTCAACCATCACTGAGGCCTTCGCCGCACTCCATGCCGGGGCGGATCTGTTGAAATTTTTTCCCGCCAGCAGTTTGAATCCACAATTGATCAAAGACTGGCAAACGGTTTTACCCGAAGAGACGATGATTTTTCCTGTCGGGGGCATCACGCCTGATAATATGGCACCTTATTTGAAGCTGGGAGCCGCTGGTTTTGGCTTGGGATCCGCGCTCTACAAAGCGGGTCTAAATTTGAGGCAGTTTCAAAAAAATGCCAATGATTTCATGCAAGCCCTGTGATGCGTGGAGAAGCATTGAAAAAAGAAGTATCAACTCAAGCTGAGGGTTGTGAAGCACGGCGTTTTCTGATGTTGGCATACCATTGGACACTCCCTCCGATCACCCCTCCCACTCCTGCCAAAACGACCAGAAAAATAGGCCAGGACAACTGATGCTTCAAGACCACTGCAAAGACAATTGAAACCAAGAGCAGGGAAGGAACTTCATTGAACAATCTCAATTGCTTACCGCTCCAAGAACAGGTGCCTTGCGACAATTGTTTCCTCAGCTTCCCACAAATCCCGTGGTATCCGAGTAAAATGACGATCAGGAACAATTTGGCATGGATCCAGGAAGGAAAGCCTAAGAAATACAGCAGTGCTAACCCCGCCACCAATGTGACGGACATCCCAGGAATCGTGATGGCATACCAAAGGCGTTTTTCCATCAATTCAAATTGTGCTTTCAAGATGCGGCGTTCTTCCTCAGGACGGTCGTTTAGTTCCTGGTGATAAACAAACAAGCGTCCGATATAAAACAAACCACTGAACCAAACCACCACCCCGATAAGATGGAGTGCTTTGAACGAGAGATACCACATCAGCTTTCTTCGCGATAAAGGTTAATTTTGGCCAGAATATAGGAAGCGCAATAGAGTTTCAATCATATTCCGATTTGACAAATAATCCGAGGTTTAATACCTTTGTGCCCGACCACACCTTGCGAGGATTGCTCATTTCTTGGTCTCATTTCAGACAATCAGGATACCCTCTGTATGCCTGTGCATTAAATTTTAAGCGTAACCGTTGATGGCAGAAAAAAAAGCAGCGCCCTTGAAACAAAGTAGCAGAACAACGCCTCCGGCAGAAACGCCGATGATGCGGCAATACAATGCTTTGAAAAAAGACCATCCTGATAAAATTCTGTTTTTTCGCATGGGAGATTTTTATGAAATGTTTGGAGACGATGCCATTGCCGCGGCGAAAGTCCTCCAAATCGCCCTGACTTCTCGGGACAAGAAGAAAGAAAACGCGATTCCCATGTGTGGGATTCCCTACCATGCGTATGAACAGTATTTGAATAAATTGACCGCGGCCGGATTCAAGGTCGCAATCTGCGAGCAAATGGAAGATCCCGCTCAAGCTCAGGGGATTGTGAAACGCGATATTATCCGAATTGTCACGCCGGGCACCACAGTTTCGCCTCAATTGATTCTCCCAGATCGCAATCATTATCTGGTGGCCATTCATGTCCGATTGCCACAAAAACGACTGGGAGTGGCCTTTGTCGATATTTCCACAGGAGAATTTGAAATCACAGAATTCTCCACTGCTGAAATGTCCCGCATTTATGATTTTCTCTTCCAAATCGTTCCTCAGGAAATTTTATTCCCACAAAGCCGTTCCACGGCGGAAACAGAATTTTTAGAAAATTTCACTCAACAAATCGCCCAATTGCTCCGCAAAAATACCCAAATCGCGCCTCCGATCAGTTTCATTGATCCTTATTATTTTGATCAAGATGCGGCTGAGAAATTGCTCAAATCCCATTTCAAAATTTTCAATTTATCAGGGTTTGGTGTCGAATCTTTGAAACTAGGGATTGCCTCAGCCGGGGCTTTATTGCAATATCTCACGGAAACGCAAAAGTGCGAACTACACCATTTGACCCACATCAAAGAACATTCGTTTGACCAATTTATGTTGCTCGATGAAACCACCATTTCGAACTTGGAATTGTTTGAGAGCAATAGTGGCAATTTGAAACACACCCTCTATGGTGTCCTCCAACAAACCCGCACCGCGATGGGCGCGCGTCTGCTCCGGCAATGGTTACGGCAACCCCTATTGGAGATAGATTCAATCAATCAACGTTACGACGGAATTGAGGAATTTCACAATAATTATATGCTCTGCGAAGAATTACGTATTCAGCTAAAACGCGTTCAGGATATTTCGCGGATTTCTGGACGAATCAGCTTGCCCGTTGTCGGGATCAACGATTTGATTGGCTTGCGAGAATCCCTGATTCCGATTGTCGAATTGCCAGAATTTCTGCAACATTTTGAATCCCCGCTGCTCAAGGAAATTCAGGAGCAATTTGACCCGCTTGATGACATTTTAGAATTGCTGGAAACTCAACTGCTGGAAACCCCGGCCACCAAACTGCGAGAAGGCAATTACATGGCGGACGGGATTTCTGATGAATTGGATGAGCTTCGCGGCCTTGCTCAGAATACCAAGCAAGTGCTGAATGAAATGGTGCGGACAGAACGGGAAAAAACCAGGGTGAATTCTCTGAAGATCGGCTACAACAAAGTCTTTGGCTATTACCTAGAAGTCAGCAACGCGCACCGCAAGGAAATGCCTGATTATTATATCCGTAAACAAACCTTGGTCAATGCAGAACGATACATCACTCCGGATCTGAAGGAATTGGAAGAAAAAATTCTCGGCGCTGAGGAACGGATCAACGTGTTGGAATATGAATTGTTTCAGCAACTCAAACACAGGCTGATTGCGCAGATTGCCCGCATTCAAAAAACCGCCCAGAATATTGCCCTGGTGGACGTTCTGGCCAGTCTCGCGTATGTGGCAGAAAACAATAATTATGTCCGTCCCCAGCTCTTTCCTTTGAATGCCGCACGGCAATTGAGTTTGCGAGGCAGTCGGCATCCGGTGATTGAGCAAATTGATTTTGATGAGCCTTTCATTTCCAATGATGTTGATTTGAATGAGTCGGATCAACAAATCATGCTGATCACAGGCCCCAATATGGCGGGGAAATCAACCGTGATGCGTCAAGT
>WASW01006106.1_pt1 | contig 11666 bp, 13 predicted proteins | sample 5698521 | NCBI WGS metagenome assembly WASW01 (sample SAMN11175560, study PRJNA528189) | sponge metagenome | isolation source: marine sponge | host: Leucetta | place: Antarctica: Western Antarctic Peninsula, King George Island | collected 2013-01
CTTTACGGGTCAATAATCGACCTCTGTTAATGCCCCAATCTACCCAACAAGACTTCGTCCATTTTCTAAATGGTGGTTGGTTTATCGCCGCTGAAAAACGGCATGGTGCCATGGCCGTAACGACACCAGAAAATCCTGGCCAGGTAATATTGAAATAAGCCCCGGCCTTACCTTTAAATTTGGCGACAACAATAGTTTCGCCCAGACCATCCAGTGGCCAGTCCAGTGTGCGCAGCATCCGGTTTCCAGTTCCAGACGGATATGGACCAGCGCCAGTGGTGCAGCTCCACTCATAGGACATATTCAGCAACCAAGCGCCACCTCGGCCAGCCTCTTGGGCCACACTTTCGATTTCCGCGGCAAGATCGTCATTCTGGCGTCGCAGCCATGTCTTGGATACGAAATCACCGACCCCAATGGCCAAAGACCCGTAATGCTCACGCCCTGCGGTGATGATCGCTTGAAAGCGGCTTGCCTCGGCACGGGCGACGTCCAGCGCGCCTAATTGTGTGGCGTCGACAAAAGGAATATCGACGAGTGCCGGTCCTTGATCTGAATTCGTATTCATAATGTATCGTTATACGCACTAGATATTGCAAAGTCATGAAGAGGAAATACGTTTGTGGGCTTTAAAAATCCGAATTCAAGAGTATGATCGGCCCGCTTCTAAAGGAGACCAAGCATGATTCCACGTTACAGCCGACCTGATATGACCGCTATATGGGATGCATCCAATAAATTCCGAATTTGGTTCGAGATTGAGGCGCACGCATGTGACGCCCTTGCCGACCTCGGGGTTATCCCAAAAGAGGCGGCTGCTGCTGTTTGGACCAAGGGTGACAAGCCCTATACCGCTGAGCGGATTGAGCGGATTGACGCTATTGAGCGCGAGACCAAACATGATGTGATCGCCTTTACGACGGAACTTGCCGAACAAGTTGGTGAAGAATCCAGGTTTGTTCACCAGGGTATGACATCGTCAGATGTGTTGGATACGTGTCTGTCTGTTCAGATGATGCAAGCGGCAGATATTCTGCTGGCAGATATTGAAGGTTTACTCGAAGCGCTCAAGCGACGTGCTTTCGAGACTAAGCTGATGGTATGCATGGGTCGCTCGCACGGCATTCATGCTGAACCAACAACGATGGGCCTCAAATTTGCGCGATTTTATGCGGAGTTCTCCAGGAACAAGGTGCGCCTCGAAGCTGCCAGGGCAGATATTGCTACCTGTGCTATCTCGGGAGCCGTTGGTACATTCGCCAACATTGATCCGCGTGTTGAAGAGCATGTTGCTGAAAAGCTGGGTCTCTCTCCTGAGCCAATCTCTACGCAAGTTATCCCTCGCGACCGGCACGCACAGTATTTCGCGACTTTGGGTGTTATTGCTAGCTCGCTAGAGAACGTGGCGGTTGAGATAAGACATTTGCAGCGTACCGAAGTTCGTGAAGCCCAGGAATATTTTGCGCCGGGTCAAAAGGGTTCCTCTGCAATGCCACACAAGCGGAATCCTATTTTGACAGAGAATATCACGGGGCTGGCGCGGATTGTTCGTGCTGCTGTTGTGCCTGCACTTGAGAACGTTGCTCTTTGGCATGAACGAGATATTTCTCACTCATCTGTTGAGAGAATGATCGGTCCTGACGCTACAGTGACATTGGATTTTGCTTTGGCAAGATTGACCAGCGTTATTGATAAGCTGGTTGTATACCCGGACAATATGCTGGGTCACATGAATGCGTTTGGCGGCATTCACGATGCGCAGCGCGTGCTTTTATTCTTAACCCAAAATGGTACGAGTCGCGAAGACGCATACAAAATCGTTCAAAGGAATGCGATGAGAGTCTGGAAAAGCTTTGGCATTGACCAAGATAATCCTGATACGCCACCAGTCCTGGATGATGTTGAGAAAGAGGCCGCCAATCACGATAACCGATTGGCGTTCTTCCTCAGCAATGATCCTGAGCTTGCTGAACTACTGCCTGCAGATGACTTGAAGCGATTGCTCGAAAAAGATTCTATCAGCTACCACACAGCACGGGTCGATGATATTTTCGCCCGTGTGTTTGGTTCGTAAGCTTGATTTAGATTTCTGCTTTAATTTGATCTATGGCAACGCTCTCAAGCTCGCTAATTTTTGCACGCACTTGATCTTCGGTCACGGATGCTGAGTGCTTTTCAATGTCGCTCATGACTTTACGCATGACATCTTCGATACCAGGCTCATCCAGGTCAGCGATGACTACTTCTTTTGCATAAGCATCTGCTGCATCACCTGTCAGGCCAAAATTCTCAGCGAGCCAAAGGCCAAGTAACTTATTTCGACGGCTTTCCGCCTTGAACAATAATTCCTGATCAAGCCCAAATTTAAGCTCTTCACCCTTCTCGCGTTTAGAAAAAGAATCGGCCATTGGATTACTCCCTAATTGTTATTCTCTGTTGGCATATAGATAGTCTGCTCATTCAATTCTCGCAAGCTGCGGATGGCTGGTTTGTCTGCTAAGTAGGGATTATATTCAATTTATGTGTACCGTTATTATTCATCGTGCGCCAAAGGCGCCCTGGCCAACACTTATTGCGGCTAACCGTGATGAAATGTCAGGCCGTCCATGGCGTTCCCCGTCCCGTCACTGGGATGATCATCCTCATGTTATCGCTGGTATTGATGAAGAAGCCGGCGGCACGTGGATGGGGGTTAATGATGATGGAGTCTTAGCAGCAGTTTTGAACCGTCCGGGGTCTTTGGGGCCTGCTAAGGGGAAACGATCACGGGGTGAATTGCCGTTAGAAGCGTTAAGCCATTCAGAAGCAAAAGAAGCTGCAGAAGCTTTAGCGCATTTGGATGGACGGGCCTATCGTGGCTTCAATCTTGTGATTGCGGATGCGTTAGATGCGTTTTGGCTTCGTTCAATCGGAGACACTTCAACTATCGAAGCACATATTATTCCGCCTGGTCTCTCAATGGTGACCGCCAATGATATGAACGATCATTCGTCGTTGCGAATTTCGCGCTATTTGCCGCTATTTCAAGCTGCGGATACGCCAAACCCAGATCATAATGACTGGTCTTCATGGTCAAAGTTGATCGCGAGCAGAGACGCTGATGATGATATGAGCGGGCGCGGCGCTATGACAGTTGGCAGCCAAACTGGTTTTGGAACCGTTTGTTCATCATTGGTTGCATTGCCAGGGCCAGATAGATTTGGTGAAAAGCCAAAATGGCTTTTTGCAGGCGGCCCACCAGATATCACATCCTTCGAGCCAATATCATTTGAATAAGTCGATCTGATTGATACGTCAAATAAAGCCTAAGAAGCTCCCATAAACTCAGGTAGCCATCGCTCATTCTGGCTTTTAAGCTTATCCACACTGATCACTTCGCCGCTTGAGAGCTTGAGTTCCGTGCCCCCGGCACGGCCAATTCTGGAAGCATTGACGCCGGCTGCCATCGCCTTGCCCATAACAGACTCAGGATCGTCAGTTGATACGATGTACCGTCCTTGATCTTCACCAAACAACCAAGCGTGTGCAGGAATATCACCATTGTTGACGTCAATTTTAGCTCCAACGCCGCCGCCCATTGCCATCTCTGCGACGCTCACCAGTATACCGCCATCAGAGATGTCATGACAGGCACTGACTATGCCTGAGATAATGGCATCACGGACGAAATCACCGTTTTGTCTTTCGAGAGCAAGGTTTACGGGTGGCGGTGGGCCATCTTCGCGGTCATGGAGTTCTCGGATATATACGCTCTGGCCTAAATGCCCCTGCGTATCGCCAATAAGGATGAGGGTTTCACCCTCATGTGTCAGGCCTAAACCGACAGCTTGATTGTAATCTGACAGCAATCCAACGGCACCAATTGTGGGTGTAGGCAAAATAGCTTGACCATTGGTTTCGTTGTAAAGCGAGACATTGCCTGACACGACAGGGAAGTCGAGCGCCAAGCACGCTTCGCGCATACCTTCGATGCATCCAACGAATTGTCCCATGATTTCTGGTTTTTCGGGGTTTCCGAAGTTCATGTTATCGGTAATCGCGAGTGGTGTCGCTCCTGTTGCTGACAAGTTGCGATACGCTTCGGCGACAACCTGTCGACCACCTTCAACGGGATTGGCCTTGCAGTACCTGGGCGTGCAATCTGATGTCACTGCCAGACCTTTTTGCGTTCCGTGAACGCGAACAAGCGCTGCGTCGGCACCACCCGGCCTGCCAATGCCGAGCGTATCTCCCATGACCATGTGATCATACTGTTCCCAAATCCATCGCTTTGACGATAGTCCAGGGCAACTGATAAGTGTTTCAAGTGCAGTCATCAGATCGTTCGGCACAGGGATATCACTGGCGCTTAGCGGCTCTGGATCAGGCGTGCGGACCCATGGACGATCATATTCCGGGGAAGCCAATGCCAGGGGATCTATCGGAAGATCCGCAACAATCTCACCTTTGTGGCGAAGAACCATATGGCCACTATCTGTCAAATGGCCAACAACAGCGAAATCCAATCCCCATTTGTCGAAGATCTTCCGTGCATCTTCTTCACGGCCCGGCTTTAAGACCATCAGCATGCGCTCTTGGCTCTCGGACAACATCATTTCATATGCAGTCATATTTTCTTCGCGCTGCGGCACGTGATCGAGATCCAACTCCACACCCATGCCACCTTTGGATGCCATTTCAAATGATGAAGACGTAAGGCCCGCTGCGCCCATATCTTGAATAGCGACGATCATATCCGTCGACATAAGTTCCATGCAGGCTTCAATAAGCAATTTCTCGGTGAACGGGTCGCCGACTTGAACAGTTGGGCGCTTTTCTTCGTTATCTTCAGAGAATTCGGCAGAAGCCATCGTTGCACCATGAATACCATCACGGCCGGTTTTCGACCCAACATAGACAATCGGATTGCCAATTCCAGAGGCTTCTGAATAGAAAATCTTATCTGTATCTGCAATGCCGACAGTCATGGCGTTCACAAGAATATTTCCATTGTAGCTTTCATGGAATTCGCATTCACCACCAACAGTTGGAACGCCGACGCAGTTTCCATATCCACCGATACCCGCAACAACACCTGAAACAAGATGCTTTGTTTTTGGATGATCGGGACTGCCAAACCGCAACGCGTTCAAATTACAAACGGGTCGCGCGCCCATGGTAAAGACATCACGCAGGATTCCACCAACGCCAGTTGCTGCACCTTGGTAAGGTTCAATGTAGGACGGGTGGTTGTGACTTTCCATTTTGAAGATCGCCGCCTGCCCGTCGCCAATATCGACAATGCCGGCATTCTCGCCCGGCCCACAAATAACTTGAGGCCCTTCAGTGGGTAACGTCTTGAGCCATTTCTTAGAAGATTTGTATGAGCAGTGTTCTGACCACATCACTGAAAAAATCCCCAGTTCGGTCAGATTTGGTGTCCGTCCGTCTAGAATCTCTAGGATCTTTTTATATTCTTCATCAGATATGCCGTGTTCGGCGATGACTGCTGGGGTGATTTCACTCAAGAGTTTATCCCTCAATTAAATGGCGACCATGACCCGTTTCATAGCAAAGTCTTTGGATTCGTGGTCAAAATTGCTTATCCGAGCGCGGCGAGCAGGCCTTCGAACATGGGTCGGCCATCGGTGCCGCCAAGAGGCTCTGCGGCAAGACGTTCCGGGTGTGGCATCATACCAAGTACATTACGTTTTTCGTTAAGAATACCGGCAATGTCATCCATGGAACCATTTGGATTGGCTCCATTCCCTCGCGAACCGTCTGTAGACACATATCGAAACGCAATTCGGTCCTGATCGTTTAATGTTTTGAGCGTTTCATTATCCGTAACGTAGTTGCCGTCATGATGGGCAACAGGAATACGGATGATTTGGCCCTTTTGATAATGTCCTGTGAAAGCGGAGTTCGCGGTCTCAACCGATAAATGTACGTCTTTGCAGACGAATTTTAAATCAGCATTCCGCATTAACACGCCCGGCAGAAGTTCAATCTCAGTTAAAACCTGAAAGCCGTTGCAAATTCCAGCAACAGAGACACCGTCGTCAGCACGTTTTTTTACTTCGCGCATAACTGGAGATTTTGCAGCCATAGCGCCACAGCGAAGATAATCTCCGTAAGAGAATCCACCAGGCACTACGATCAGATCGACCTTGGGTAATTCAACGTCACCATGCCAGTGCATAATGACCTCGCCACCGGTGACGTCTTCCAGAGCGACTTTCGCATCACGATCACAATTGGAACCGGGAAAAACAATGACGGCTGATTTCATGAGGATTATTCCTTTATGATCTCGATCGCGTAATTTTCGATCACCGTATTGGCGAGTAATTTCTTGCACATGTCATCGACCTGCGCGTGCGCCTTTTCTGGATCAGTCTCGCTCAGCTCAAGTTCGATGAACTTACCTTGGCGAACATCTTCAACACCCGAAAAACTTAGTCCACTCAGCGCGTTTTGAACGGCCTTGCCTTGAGGGTCGAGAACACCATTTTTAAGCGTAACGTGAACCGTGGCTTTCAAAAGATCATCTCCATATCTATTTAGCACAGTATTTAGCTCATTTCATGCCTCAGCCAGACTACATTATCAACGCTCTTTGCTGAGTTGCGCAGTTTATCCTGACTTTCAACGCGTTATGTCGTTGTCATCAGGTATATTTTCTACTGCATCGCTGCTGGGCCAGGCATATCTGTTGGTCCCGATTCGGGTAAAATGCCCAGCCGACGAGCGACTTCCTGATATCCTGCTTCAGCATTTCCCAATTCTTGATCGAAGCGGTCGTAGTCTAGCTTCTCGTTGGTTTTGAGGTCCCAAAGCCGACAATTATCCGGGCTCAGTTCGTCAGCAAGAATAAGTCGGACAATTTCATCTTCCCACATACGTCCAAATTCAACGCGAAAATCAATAAGCTTCAGACCAACGCCAAGAAAAAGGCCGGACAGGAAATCATTGACCCTTAATGCCATCGCCATCATCTCATCAAGATCCGTTGGTGATGCCCAATTGAAGGCTGTGATGTGCTCTTCTGACACCATTGGGTCCCCGAGTTCGTCAGATTTATAATGATATTCGACAATAGACCGTGGGAGGGGGGTTCCCTCCATCAAACCAAAGCGAGATGCAAATGTACCAGCGGCCGCGTTGCGGACAGTCAAAATGACAGGAACGATTTCAACTTCACGAACCAATTGTTCGCGCATATTGAGCCGCCTGACGAAATGCGTTGGGACGCCAATTTCTGTTAGACGCATCATTAAATACTCAGAGATTCGGTTATTCAGCACACCTTTCCCGGTAACGGTGCCTTTTCGCCCGTCACTGACAGACAAAGCATCGTCTTTGAAATATTGAACGAGCGTACCTGGCTCGGGGCCCTCGAAAAGAACCTTTCCCTTACCTTCATAAACTTGTCTGCGTCGTGCCATTTTTGCCGTCCCGTCCATGTTTAGCGGCCGAATCAAATAGCCGCGCGCGGGTGGTCTCCTGCTGCTCGGGACCCTATATCAGGCTCACTGATGTAAAACAACGTACGTTAAAGGCTGTAACCTTACTCTGTGAAGGGTTGACGGGCGTTCACCAAGACGCCATATCTCGTTCATAATTGGAATCGGAGACGCTAAAATATGGCTATGGCTGCTACGGAAATCGAACAGATGATCAAAGAAGCGTTACCGGACGCTGAGGTTACAATTAATGACCTCGCTGGTGATGGTGATCATTATGCGGCACATGTTGTCTCTAAAGAATTTGCGGGAAAGTCCCGCGTTCAACAGCATCAACTGGTTTATCAGGCGCTAAAAGGGCGGATGGGCAATGAACTCCATGCGCTGGCCCTGCAAACCTCTGCACCCGAATAGGGCACTCTAGGTAAGGAAGACGCTATGAGCGACAATCCAACAAATACACAAATCCAAGGCGAAATTGACGGCAGCGATGTTGTCTTGTTCATGAAGGGCTCGCCAATCATGCCACAGTGTGGTTTTTCCGCTGCTGTAACTCAGGCATTAACAATGATGGGCGTAAAATTTAAAGGCGTCGACGTGCTTGAGAATATGGAAATCCGCCAAGGGATTAAAGATTTTTCAAATTGGCCAACTATTCCTCAGCTTTATGTAAAAGGTGAGTTTGTCGGGGGTTGCGATATCGTCAGAGAAATGTATGAGTCTGGCGAGCTCAAAAAGCTCTTCGATGAGAAGGGTGTACAATACGCCTCGTAAGCCTCTGTTTCCTAGGGAGCTTTTACGAGGAGCTTTTGAGGGAAGGGTCGCGCAGTGCGCGGCCTTTTTCCGTTTTAGTTCTAATTTTTATCTGGATCTGCTTTTTCCCCAAGGGAAACCTCGTCACTCCCCAATGCATCGGCGAGGCGCGACCCCGCACTGCCAGGACGCAAGGGTTGTTGCTGAGTTGGCGCTGGTGCCCAAGCGGTCATCGTCAAAATTTGGAACGTCGCTGGTATCCGACCTTCATTGTCACTAAATTCCTCAACATAATTCGCCATGGCGCGCATAAGAATCTCTCGCTTTAAAGGTGTCTTACGACGCTCCAGAACAGCATTACTCTCGCCCATGCCGCGCAAATCTTTTAGCAACTTGAACGGTTCAGTATACTTGACTGTGATGGTCTCGGTATCGACGACAGGGAGTGCGAATCCAGCACGTTGAAGAAGTGCACCTAAGTCTTGAACGTCGGCAAATGGTGATATACGAGGGCTAAGGCCCCCATCAATTTCGATTTCTGCTTCAGCAAGTTTGTTGCGTAGTTCATGCAATGTGTCACCGCCCAGTACGGCACCTAAGAATAAGCCATCTGATTTGAGTGCCAGTCGAATCTGAGACAAAGCACCAGGCAAATCGTTGACCCAATGTAAACTCAGATTAGATGCGATGACGTCAAAACTAGCCAACTCGAAAGGTAGTGCCTCTTCATCGCATGCAAGAGTTGAATTTCCATTGTTGGCTTGAGCTCGGCTTGCTAAGGCTCTGGAGAGATCTGTCTGAAAGAGGTTTTCAATCTTTTCGGATCCCGCAAGAATTTTGCCGACTTCTCCTCCATGACAGCCAATATCAAGGCCAATCTCAAATGAGCGATTAATATCAAACAATCTGTCACATAATCGCTCTGCTCCTTCCATAAATAGAAAGTCGTACGCATCATAGTTTTGTGCCGCGCGGTCGCGATGGCGTTGCACAAGCTTGCGATCAAAAACGTTCATAATATCGGGTGTTAAGTTCATGGAGAGTATATGACACGTTTGCATGCAATGCTCAAAAACAGTGTTAAGATGCTTGCCGATAATCTTTGGCCGCCACTCTGTATTTCCTGTGATGTTCCGATACAGGATTTGAATGGCCTATGTTCTTCATGTTGGGCCAGAATGCGATTTCTGAGTGCACCCCTGTGTTATGCATGCGGTGTCCCATTCCCATTTGATGTTGGGATGCAAGCATTGTGCGTGGCATGTACACGATCTCGCCCACCTTATAATAGTGCCCGATCAGCCATGATTTACGATGATGCTAGTCGGGGCATAATTTTGGCATACAAGCACGGTGATAGAACTGATTTGGTTCCGGCTTTAACAAAAATGATGATGCGCCCAGGGGCAGTTTTACTTAACCAGGCAGATATTGTTGCGCCGGTGCCGTTGCATTGGACCCGCCTGTTATCGCGTCGGTATAACCAGGCTGGCTTACTTTCAAATCGTTTGGCGAAGGTTGGACGAACACGTTCTATTCCAGACTTGTTGGTGCGTACCAAACGGACAGGCTCACAAGGCGGTAAATCTAGCGCCGGTCGGCGGCGAAATGTACAAGGCGCATTTGCTATTCAACAACGATATAAAGGAATGCTGGAGGGTAAGCGTGTTTTGCTGGTGGATGACGTCTTAACAACAGGTGCAACAGTGGAAACTGCTGCTCGAGCACTGCTAAAGAGCGGTGCGTCTGCTGTCGACGTGATCACAATTGCACGGGTTGTAACGTCAGGCCTTTGATTGTCGCCAATTCTCACTATATTCGGCGTAACAATTTGGAGAATAATAGATGGCTAAGGTTGAAATTTATACGACAGCGTTTTGTCCTTTCTGCTCTCGCGCAAAGAGTTTGCTGAAAAGCAAAGGTATCCAGTTTGAAGAGCATGATGTCATGATGCGTGCATCGCTTCGGCGCAAAATGTCAGAAATGGCAGGCGGTGCCACATCCGTGCCACAGATTTTTGTGGATGGTAAGCATATTGGTGATAGCGACGGTATTCAACAGCTGGACGCACAGGGCAAGCTCGACGCAGCGCTTGGAATTGCCAATTGACGAAGCCGTTTAAGATAGCGCTTGTCCAAGTTACAGCAGGGCCTGACCCTTCCGCGAATGCATCTGCGAATCGTGCATACTTGGATAAATCGGCTGCTGCTGGGGCTGCATTTGTTCTGTTCCCAGAAGTTTGCAACATGATTGAACCGGACAGAGACGCGTGCCGTCGAAAAGCGCGATTAGACTTGGATGACCAGACTGTTGGTATTTTGCAAGATGGCGCACGTGAGCACGGTGTTTGGGTTCTTATCGGATCTGTTGTTGTGCGATCTGAAACAACGCCAGGGAAGCTCGCAAATCGCTCGTTCCTGATCAATGATCAAGGGGAGATAGTCGCGACCTACGATAAGATGCATTTATTCGATGTGGATGTTGGAAGCGATGAGGTTTACCGGGAAAGCGACACGTATCAGGCGGGGTCAGGGTTAACACTGGCATCGACCCCATGGGGGCCGCTTGGTATGACGATTTGCTATGACCTTCGTTTCCCGCACCTTTACAGGGACTTGGCCAAAGCTGGCGCCGTCATGTTGACCGTGCCATCTGCTTTTACACGACCAACTGGCGAGGCACACTGGCATGCACTGCTCCGTGCCCGGGCGATAGAAACTGGCGCGTTTGTCTTGGCACCTGCCCAGACTGGCGAGCATGGCGGCGGGCGTAAAACCTATGGACATTCGGTTGTAATTAATCCGTGGGGCGTTGTTCTTGCAGATGGTGATGAGGAAGTTGACGTCACTTATGTTGTTATTGACCCGTCGGAAGCAGCGTCAGCGCGTGCATGTATTCCGGCCCTAAAACATGACCGAGAATACACGATTATTTACACAAACCGCGACTAAGTTATAAATTTATGAGAGATGGTTCGGGTTCGCCATCGTCGCGCGTGATGGCTTCGAGATTCTTCACGGCGCAGATCATTTGTTTTACGCCAGGGCATTCACCGCTATCGATAATTCCATGTTGGTAGGCAACGACCTGAAGTTTATTTTGGACAAGTGACAAAAGTTCGCCATTTCTTAAAAGATGATCTGGATTGCGGGGGCGGTTAAAGACTTCGTTGCCCAGCGCAAAAGTCTCGTAAAGAAAGACGCCTCCTGGTGCAAGGGCGTCCATTAAATCGTTAAAGTGGGGTCGATACAGATAATTGCACACGATCACAGCATCGAAGGTCCGATTGCCGAGTGGCCAGGGTTTTCCCGTTTCCATATCGGCTTCAATGATGTCAGCATTGTGGCTTTCAACAAACGGCTCAAGAGGTTCTATGTTTTTATCAATGGCGGTGATTTTAAATCCATTGTCGCCGAAATATTTGACGTGGCGACCGCCCCCTGCAGCGACATCAAGAACAGTACCAGT
>WASW01023876.1_pt1 | contig 11611 bp, 10 predicted proteins | sample 5698521 | NCBI WGS metagenome assembly WASW01 (sample SAMN11175560, study PRJNA528189) | sponge metagenome | isolation source: marine sponge | host: Leucetta | place: Antarctica: Western Antarctic Peninsula, King George Island | collected 2013-01
GTCCATCTGCAAAGGGGAAAAAAGCATCCGATGCGACGACTGCACCAATCGCCCAACTATCCGTATCACCCGCCACATTTGCCGCGTCAGCCGCCTTCCACGCGGCAATGCGCGAAGAATTTACCCGGCTCATTTGCCCCGCGCCAACACCAACTGTGGCGGAATTTTTAACATAGACAATCGCGTTTGATTTAACGTGTTTAGCAACGGTAAAAGCAAACTTAAGGTCCGCCATTTCCTGATCACTGGGCACCCGTTTGGTGACGACCCGCATCTCGTTGAGCACCTGATCGTCCCGCCCTTGCAGAAGGTATCCGCCCGACAATGTTCTGATTGTCGGGGCGCCGGTAGCCGGATCGGGCATGCCACCAGTAGTCAGCACCCGAAGGTTTTTCTTCGCCGCTAAGATAGCCCGGGCATCGGCACTGATGTCTGGCGCGATGATAACCTCTGCAAATAGGTCCGCACATTCCTTCGCCGTTTCTGCATCCAGGGTTCGGTTAAACGCGATGATGCCGCCGAAGGCACTTTCCGTGTCACAGGCCAACGCGCTGTTATAAGCAGCGGTTAAATCATCGGAGAGCGCAACACCGCATGGGTTCGCGTGTTTGACGATAACGCAGGCCGGTTGGTCAGAAAACTCAGCCACCAGTTCAAAGGCCGCATCCGTATCATTAAAATTGTTAAAACTCAGTTCCTTACCCTGTAATTGCTCGGCGGTCGCCACGCCCGGGCGGTTTTCACTATTGCTATAAAATGCCGCTGCCTGATGCGGGTTTTCGCCGTAGCGCAGCGTCTGTTTAAGGGTGCCGCCAAAAGCAATACGCGGCGGAAACGCCTCCCCAACTTGATCGTTGAACCAGCCGGAAATTGCAGCATCATAGGCGCCTGTTCGGGAATAGGCTTTGGCGGCGAGCCCGGCGCGGACCTCACCACTTGTCGCTCCGCCGCTCGACGCCATCTCGCCCATAACCTGCTCATAATCGTTGGGGTCGACAACAACCGTGACAAAAGCATGGTTTTTGGCCGCGGCCCTGATCAATGCCGGGCCCCCAATATCAATATTTTCGATACAGGCCGCAAAATCACCGCCGCCGGCAACTGTCTGCTCAAACGGGTAAAGATTAACGGCCAGCAGATCAATTGGTTTAATACCATGGTCCGTCATCGCCTGTTCATGATCCGGGTTTCCGCGCACCGCCAATAACCCGCCGTGTATTGTTGGCTGCAGGGTTTTGACCCGGCCATCCATAATTTCCGGAAAACCTGTAAAGTCGGAAACCTCGATAACGGCGATTCCGGCATCGCGAAGGGTTTTTGCCGACCCGCCCGTAGACAAAATTTCAACACCCTGATCACTTAAGAATTTACCGAAAGCGACTAGGCCTGTTTTATCGGAAACAGAAATAAGGGCTCTTTTTATGGGAGAGGGCATGTTGGAATCTCGCTCAATTAAAGTTGATCTATTCTAATTTGGTATTTCGTTCGTTTGCGCCAAACCAACTTCGCGGAACTCCGGTATGAAGGTATGGACAATATTCATCACGCCCTCAGTATCCGTTGATACGCAGGCGACCTGTAGGTCTTTTAAGGCTTGTGATAGTGCGGTTAGTTCTACTGTCCTTGGCGCAGCGAGAAGTATTCCCTGTGCCTCTGTTGGCACCAGAGTCTCACTACCATGGAGCAATTCTTCAAATAATTTTTCGCCCGGGCGGGCACCGGTAATACTGATTTCGATATCTTTACCTGGCGTCAATCCTGCGAGCCTGATCATTTGGCTTGCCAAATCCATTATTTTGACAGGCTCGCCCATATCCAAAACAAATATTTTACCTTCCCGGTTTACGCCGCTGAGCGCGGAGGCCTGCAAAATGAGCTCAACCGATTCACGAATGGTCATAAAATAGCGAGTCATATCAGGGTGGGTTACTGTAAGCGGGCCACCCTCCACGAGTTGACGTTGAAATAAGGGAACAACAGATCCGGTTGAACCCAAAACATTTCCAAAACGCACAGTAACAAACCGGGTTTTAGAGGCCGATGTTGGGTCAAGGTCTAGAGCTTGGCAATAGATCTCCGCCAGTCGTTTGCTCGCGCCCATAATACTACTGGGGTTGATGGCCTTATCCGTCGACACCATCACCATGGCACCAACGTTGTTTGTGGCGCAGGCGTCTGCAACATTAGCCGTGCCCAATACATTAGTCGCTAACCCTTCAAATACATTGGCTTCGACCAAGGGCACATGTTTGAGGGCGGCAGCATGAAACACTAATTCCGGGTCGGAAGCTTCGATCACACCGAATATGCGCGCACGGTCACGAACATCCGCCAAAACGGCTTCACGTTTAATGCCGGGCCACGTTGTCGCGAGTTCCATGTCGATCGTGTAAAGCGCGAACTCAGATTGCTCCACAAGGACTAAAACCCCAGGCTCAAAAGCGGCGACCTGGCGAACCAGCTCACTACCAATACTCCCGCCAGCGCCAGTGATAAGGACCCGCCGTCCTTTCACCAGTTTGCGCATGGCATCGCGGTCGAGAGGTGTTTGAGTTCGGCCCAGAAGGTCCTCAATGGCAACGGGCCGTACATCGATGGAATCAGAGAGACCTGTTTTGAATTCTGTAACCCTCGGCAAACGTGCCAACGTCATACCCAGCGATTCGGCTTCATCCAGTAAAGCCCTTACCACCGCACCATCTAAGTTATCTTTTGTTAAAATCAGGCGCTGAGGACGATCAGCCTCAGTCATAGACCTGACCCGGTCAGTCAAATTTGATGTTGTTCCAATGACGCCAACGCCATGGATTTCACGGCCAACCCGGTGTTGATTCTCTGCAACAATACCAACAATTCGGTATGCGGTCTCACCGGACTGGCGGAGAGCGCGAATAAACAACTCTGCCTCATCACCGGCGCCGACGAGCAAAACCGGAATTTGTTTTTCATCAATCTGCCGTGAGCTTAGGTCAAACCGTTTATCCTTCATCAGGCGATACAAAAATCTTGGACCACCCAAAAGCGCCATCAAAACAAACCAGTTAATGACGAGAATTGATCTTGGTAGTGTCTCAAGCCGCGTCCAAAGGAACATAACAAAGGCTACCGCCAATATTACCAGTGAAACGGCCTTGGTAATCGCCCAAAGGTCTGTAACAGATGCATACCGCCAGACGCCCCGGTACAAACCCGAAAACCAGAAGATAATCGCCGATATGGTGGCCAGCAAAACGCTGGCTGCAATAAGGTGATTGTTCTCATAAAACACCCAACCATCGCCAACACGTAGATAAAACGACAACCAGAAGGAAATTGTAGCCATAAAAATATCATGGCCATAGGCAATTAAACCGCGTTGGGTAATTCGATAAAGCATGGTGTATTAGTTTGTCGTGTCCTTAGGCTGATTTTGCGCGTGAAACCATTCTGCCGTTTGCTCCAAACCTTGTATCATGTTGTACGGCGGGGTCCAGCCCACAACACGCCGCAACTTATCGTCGTTAACTTCCAGTGAACCCGTCAAACGGTCAATCGCATCCGATTTTCCGGTTAGGAAACCAGCGATTTTAAGGAGACCAACGGGGACCGGGATCATTCTGGGTGTGCGGCCAAGGGCTGAACTTATGCGCCGCACCAATTCCGGCGTAGAGACCGCCTCTCCATCACAAACATGGAATATTTCTCCATCAGCACCCTTTGCTTCGGCAAGGCAGATCAGCGCGTCGGTCAAATTACCTAAATAAACCAAATTTCTGCGGTTTTTGATCAACGCTACCGGCAAGGGAAGACGGCGGTCACACGCCTTGATTAAATTAAGCAGATTGGCTTTCGCCCCAGGTCCATAGACCAAAGGCGGGCGGAGGATTGTTGTTTCCATCGCTGTTTCACGCGCCAACTCCAGCAATATCTTCTCGGCCTGATGTTTTGTCCGCCCATAAGCGTCTTCCGGCATTGGTGTCATACCTTCATCCAGCGCCTTAGGGCCGGATGATTCCGCCAATGCCTTGATGCTGCTGAGGTATAGAAACCGGTTGATACCAGATTTTATCGCCGCCTTTGCGAGGGTTTCTGTACCATCCACATTAACCTGCTGATACAGGGATTCCCCGTTCGTTTCGCCCAGTACATGTGTCCGTGCCACCAGATGGATAACGATGTCCTGATCAATGAGGGCGTTAGACCAATTTGTATCCGCACAAACCGCGCCGATCACCGTGGTATGGTCTACGCCATTGATCGGCTCATCCGGCACGGACCGAACAGCGGCCGTAACATGATGCCCACGCACGAATAGAAGGGGACACAAAAACCGGCCAACAAAACCAGCCGCGCCGGTAACCAATACCCGCATCAGGGTTTTTCTCCAGCTGAGGGTTCCAAATCTGCGACGTCAGAATCCTGTCCGGCAACCACGTGATTGAGAACAGTAATCATATGTAGCGCCTGATGCTCACGGCTGTGCGTTGGAGCGGCTTGAAAACTCTGCTCGGCCAGTTGTTTTCTCAAAGTATTATCAGTGTGAAGCGAAAGAACGGCGTCAGATAACGCCTTCGGGTTTTCAACTGGTACATGCAAACCGGCTTTATCCTGTAAGACAATTTGACTAGCCTCGCCTTCTTGAGCCGCCAGCAAAATTGGTAATCCCATACCCATTGCCTCAAATATCTTTGACGGAATGACGTCCCTGAATACACTGGCGTTTTTCAAATGAACAAGTGCAACATCGCAGATGCTCCAGACGGAGGGCATCATTTCTTTGGGCTGAGCCGGCATAAAAAGAACATTGTCGAGGTTTCTTTTCTTCGCGTCTTCGATAAGCATATCCCGTTCTGCACCGGCACCAACTAATAAAAACCGCACATCATGGTGGTCTTTCAAAATTTCAGCACTATCCAAAACGTTTTTCAACGCATGAGCCATTCCGTGCGTACCAACATACCCAACCACAAATTTTCCCGCCAATTGCCATTCAGCAAGAAGAGCTGCGTCTTTTGCGCGCGGACCATAACGCCAGAGGTCAACGCCGTTGATTACAACGGCAATTTTGTTGCCCGAAATACCGCGCGATACAAGATTGTCCTTAAAGGCATGGGTCAGCGCAACAACACAAGCGGAGCGGCGGTATAAAAAGAGTTCCAGTTTTTCAAGCAGACGAATAGGTAAACTTGGTTTCATCGCTCCGACGGCAACGATGGAGGCAGGCCAAAGGTCTCCAAGCTCAAACACAAATGGCACACGCCGAACGGCGGCCAATGCCCATCCACCAACAGCTGCAAAAAATTGCGGTGAGGTTGCTGCTATGAGGTCGGGTTTCTTTTCAAATAAACCTGCACTAAATGCAATGAGCATAAAACTCAGAAAATCTATCGTCCGGCGCGCGGCGCCTGTGTTGGCGGCTATATATGTTTTAACGCGGACAATACGAAGACCATCCATTCGCTCAACGTGATGCCATTTGTTTTGATATCCGTCATGCAATTTTCCCTGCGGAAAATTTGGTGCCGACGTTAATATCGTCACATCATGACCCCACCGCGCCCAATAACACGCCCGTTCATAAACGCGCGTCGCCGCGGCGTTTGTTTCAGGGGGGAAATTTTCTGTCAGGAACAAAATTTTCATTCAGATTGTCCATCAACAGGCCGCTTTATCTTCGATTTCAACATCCAGAATATCAGGAACGTGACAATACCAAGTGCCGCAACAATCGCCCAAAGGCCGATCATGCCCGGCGCAAGTACGGCAAGGACAATCAGGCCTATATTCACAATCGCAATAGCGGTTGAAACCTCAGCATGAGATTTTCCGTTCTGAACCGCATATTGATAAAAATGCTCGCGATGGGCCTGCCAGGGTTTTTCACCGCGCAATATTCGTTTTAACAATGTGAACGAAGCATCGACTACATAATAAAGAGGTAAGATGAGAGCGGCGATCCAATACCCTTCTGCCGCTAGCGACAGGAGTAACCACCCAAGGACAAAACCCAACGGGACACTACCCACATCACCCAAAAAAATCTTAGCGGGATGCCAATTGAGGACCAAAAACCCGGCCATACATCCGCCAAGCAAGAGCGCAATTAATCCAAGGTCCCCTGTTAAATGAGAATTCACCCCCCCGCTCTTGAGCCCCGCTAATACAACAACGCCGGCACAAATCGAGATTGTTTCCACCCCGGTTATACCATCAATCCCATCCATAAAATTAAACAGATTGATAAACCATATCCATATGAGGCCCGCGGCGATCGTATCTATCAGTGGCGGCAACAGTCCACCAAATACCGGGCCCTCAATCAGGCCAAACATTAAGGCTGCAGTAACACAGACAATATGGACGAGTAACCTCAGGATGGTGCTGAGTCCAAAAACATCATCCATCCAGGATAGTGCGCCCAGCAATACCGTCCCGCCAAGCACCCCTATCGTTATCGATTGGGAAAGGCTCCCCGCCATAATAAGAACAACAAGCGCCGTCAGAAAAACAAACAAAACCGCTAACCCACCACCGCGCGGTGTCGGAACGGTATGACTTGATCGATCGTTTGGCTGATCAAGAACGGCGTGCCGCAACAAATAGCCGCGTACTCCTTTTGTAGCAACAAAAGTTGCGCCAAAAATGGCAAAAAAAAGCCCCATCGAAAAACCCCATGTCATGACACGGGTTATATCCGATTGGGGCGGGATGGGAAACGTGGGATTTATGAAAAATAGTGTCGGCTGCCGCCATTAACTCTAGTTCGATATACGCGGCCAAGGCGACAGTAATAAAAGTCCGTACTGCGGCGGAATGTTCTATATTGTATTTCTCAGATTTGTGACTGAATTCCTTTACGATTCAATTTATTCGACATTAATTCTGCAATATCAACTGAAATTACGCCTCAGGAATGAATGTCATATTAAATGTATTTTTATTCGCAGCTAAATTCGTTATTAAAACGTAATATAGTTGTGACTGGAACGGGTATTGACGAGAATGAGCATTAATTTCTACGATTTTAAGAAAAACGTCTATAGCCAGCACGGCGAGGATGGCATTATTGAGAAGTTGTTGTCCGTCCTTAAGGTCGATAACGGGTATTACGTCGAATTTGGCGCGCACGATGGCATGCTTTGGAGCAACACTTATCGATTATACGAACAAGGATGGAAGGGGTGCCTAATTGAGGCAGATGGAGATCGATTTCAGAAACTTTGCAAAAATATCCCCGATGAAGAAATTTTAAAAATTAAATCAATGGTTACAGGGGATGGAGCTACATCACTTGATAACATTTTGTTGGACAACGCCATATCAGACGTAGATGTGCTTTCCATCGATATCGACTCTGACGATCTCAGCGTTTGGGAAGGTGTAAAGAATTTTGAGCCTGCAATCGTAATAATCGAATATAACTCGGTTATTCCGTTCGACACCCGATATATTAATACTCCCGGCACATCCCGTGGAAACTCAGCATTATCGATCAAAGAGTCTGCATCCGACCGGGGCTACACATTAGTCGAGGGCACGGACACCAATCTGATTTTCGTCAAATCAATCCTCATACCTGGTACTGAGATTGAAGCAAAGTCCTTGCAAGCTATCAGGGACCAAACCTACCAGCTAAGATATTTCTTTGGTTACGATGGAACTCTCCTGCATGATTTCAAATTGTTAAATGATGGCGGGATAACAGAATTTTATCCAATTACTTGGGGAGCAACATTCGGGCGGCAGCCTATTCCCCGGATATTCAGGAAAACACAATACCGAGTTAATTTTCCGGCGTTATCGGTTTTTGCGTTCGTATCGATATTTAGGCACCCTTTTCAGTTGATTAAACTTGGGACATTGACCGTTAAAATACTATTGCGTGATCGATCAATTTTCGAATTTCTGACCTTGCTGCTTAACAAAGAGAAATTGGTCGCCACCTTAAAAAAAGAACAACTCTGAATAAGAATAGTTTCAGAAAAACCATCCTTATTCTCCAATATTACATCGTTTTAGGATCTTGATTTGATGTCCACCGAAAATGAAAATGTAGGTTTGAACGATGCGATTGACGCTCTCGAGTCATTAAATAATTACAGAAACTGGATTCTTGATGAATTTGCCCCCTATCTGCGCGGTAAAGCGGTCGAGATCGGCGCAGGATCCGGAAGCTTAAGTGAAAAATTATTGCCGTTTGTATCCGAATTGGACCTTGTAGAAATGTCCCAGGAATTAACTCAACGCCTGGACAAGCGACTTGGTGATAGAAAAAACGTCACCCTTTTTAACGCCAGCGCGGAAGACTGGCTTACCAACGCAGAACCATCATCACGGGATACAATCGTCATGGTTAACGTGCTAGAGCACATCGAAGATGATGTTTCTTCATTAACGCAAATGTACAATACTCTGACGCCTGACGGCACTTTATTAATTTTTGTACCTGCGCTGAATTTTCTATTCAGTCGTCTTGATCACGAGCATGGGCACTTCCGGCGGTATGGTAAGAGCGAACTTAAACTCAAAGCCGAACAGGCCGGGTTCAAAATTCTACAGGCCAAATATATGGATTTACTTGGGATTGCGCCATGGTTGGTAATGAATAAATGGTTGAAGAAAACCGAATTTGATGAAGGTATGGTTAAGCTCTATGATACTATTGGCATTCCAACGACTCGATTTTTTGAATCAATATTGCGATCACCTATAGGTAAAAATGTGCTTTTGATAGCAAAAAAAATCTGAATAGCTAAATCGCTCATATTCCGAAAACGTCGATGAGTTTTACGTTTTCTTGATGACGCACTTACGTATCAACTTTAACCCACGGTTTGACCCATTCTCCCCCGTTATGGATAGAGTCGCCATGTGTTTGTGCAAGCGTCGGTTTTTTTAACACAATTTCTAGGGTATTTCCATTGTAGGTACAGTGGTGAAACTGTCCGCTAAAACCCTGTCTCTCGCCGTTATTTTTGATTGAACATAACGGACTGTACTTTCGTCCGTGCCATGGACACTTTACAAAATTTCCATCACAGTTATCGGTATCAAGGGATGCTCCCCGGTGAGGGCAGAGCCGCGGGAAAATTGAGATCATCCGTTCAGTAAAACGAACCTGTAGGCCATAATGGTCACTATTGCCCAACTGAACAAACTTGTTCAGATTGTCCGCCACATTCAGCGAGAAATCAGCGCCAACTTCATATTCGGCCGGCGGACGTACACCTACATCCGAAATCTGCAGTGTTTTGCGCATATCAACAGGCGAGCGGTCTACTAAAGTGAAGCCATTCTTCCTCAGTTCCCCGCGGCGAATACGCATGGGCCGGTCTTCTTTCATGAACCGTTCCCAGTTCGACCGGAGTGCACGGCGAATTATCGGAAACAAAAGTTCGCCGATCCTCATTTTTACGCCAATGGCATAACGCGTCGTTGTTTTCGCGCTGTCATCATCCAGTTGTTCAAAACTGACTTCAACCAATATGATATATAAAAACAGAGTTGTGTGAGCAATAAGTCGATTGTCTTCAGTGGAATAAAACGCCGTTGACTGGGGTATACTGATGCCAAACAAATTTTGGAAATCCAGCGTAGTGTAGGAATTTTCCCCAACGAAAGTGAACTCACGTGCCACATGTGAATGTATATGTTCCACATGAGCGATATCTTTATAGTTCCACTCCACATCAATGGAATGGCACGGATCAATGGTAGACGTTTCGAATTGCGAAAATCGATAGCCTTGCTTTTCGATTCTGCGGACCATGCTGTCAAAACTAAGCGCTTTTTCTTTCAGGTCTGAATTCATTTTGTGGCCAAATTTCCCTACCCTACACGACTGTGACACACGAGCCACGATTGTGTGAGGAACATATCAAAATTACGCTGATCAAATGTTGATATACATCATAGCCTACTGATATATCTTGAAGCCGTAATCGTCTAGGCAATAACTTTCATCACATACGCGCACCACGACTTTCACCATGGCCGTTGTGTGATCGCGATTAGATTTTTTCCAATTGGTGGTTTGATCGCAGATTCAAGTATGCGCGTAACCGGAACAAAAAGCGCATCATACAAATTGACCAATACTGAATTAAATTCCGTGGCGCTACCAACAGTATTCAGTAACCACCATGGTATGATTCCTATTGAGCCGAAGAATCTCAATTCCTGTAGCTGAAACTTGGACTTTAGAATTTTCTGTTCCAATTCAGAATACTCATACCTCCGGTGGTGACCAACCAAATCATCCAGCTTGCTGAAAAGAAACTGAAGGGCAGGGACAAGAATCAAAAGATATCCTCCAGGGCGTAAAGCCTTATAACATTCTTTAAGCGCCACTTGGTCTTCTTTAATATGCTCCAGAACGTTGACCATGACGATACCGTCATATTTTTTTCTGATTTCTTAGCAACAAAACTTTCAAGCGTTTCATGCATTACCGAAACCGTGGCCGAATTGCTGAACCGAGATCTCAATGGAGCGATAAGGTTAGGTGATGGTTCTACGAGGTCAAGGCTCGAGACATGGGGGTATAAGTGTGCTGCCATGCTGCCGACGCCAGCGCCAATTTCAACCACATCACCACTGAGATAGGGATAAAAATATTTCATTATCCATTCACGGTATCGGCGTAAGGCAGCCAGCGCCTCTAGATCCTTGCCATCATAGATCACTTCTGGCGGAATTTTTTTAGGAATTTTTCTCATTCTTCAACTTGAAAACCGTTTAGTGAAAATTGTCCAAAACACGCCAATGACATGGTGTGCTCTGATTTTTTTACCTTCCTCTAGTGTCCGCCCATGATAGCTGATCGGTACTTCATAAACTGATTTTGCGCTTTTTACGGATTTTGCCAGGATTTCTGCATGTTGCTCCCAACCAACCGTTTGTAGTTTTGCGGGATCAATCAAACTTCGCCGGTACAAAAGATAACAGGAATAGATATCTGTAAATGTGGTATTGTTAAGGATATTGAAAAACAGTGTAATTAGTTGGTTCCCAACTTTATTCCAGAAATATGAAACACGTGTAATTGACGTAGCCGCAAATCGGCTGCCCATAACAATATCTGCGTCCAAATTTATGATAGGGGCAAAGAGTTTTTCATATTCATTGGGATCGTATTCAAGATCAGCGTCCTGAAACAAGATATAGTCGCCGCTCGCAACAGCGAGCCCTGCTTTCACTGCCGCCCCTTTACCGCCATTTTGTGATTGTTTGATTAACGTATTATAGAGATTGGGATTTGTCTCAAGTAACTCTACAGTTGAATCTTTTGATCCATCATCAATAACCAAAATTTCTAACTCAATGCCATCAACCGACTGTTCGTTGACAACCTCAAGCAATTGAATAATCGTTCGCTCTTCATTAAATACTGGAATGATGACGGAGACTTTAATCATTTTAAGATGTACTAGACCCTACTGCTCGCCCACATATACGTCGTCCGACCAATCAAAGAAACGTTTCAGCCCCTCATCAAGACCAATCGTAGGGTTAAATCCCAATTGCAAGCGCGCTTTACGAACATCAGGGGCGCGGCGGTTAGGCTCGTCCGCCGGATAACTATCAGGGGATTCGACGACATCATAGGCCACGTCGACACTTGATATTTTTT
>WASW01031389.1_pt1 | contig 11593 bp, 10 predicted proteins | sample 5698521 | NCBI WGS metagenome assembly WASW01 (sample SAMN11175560, study PRJNA528189) | sponge metagenome | isolation source: marine sponge | host: Leucetta | place: Antarctica: Western Antarctic Peninsula, King George Island | collected 2013-01
GCAATCATATCAATACCAACCTGCCCGAAAACCTGCTTTTTGGCCGCCGCCACATAGGCATTACCAGGTCCGACAATCACATTAACCGCCGCGATGGTGGCCGTGCCATAAGCCAGCGCGGCCACGGCTTGCGCACCGCCAATGCGGTAAATCTCATCGACCCCGGCCATCCGCGCCGCCACCAGCACCAGCGGGTTAACCTCTCCAGCCGACCCGTCTGACCCATCCGACATTGGCACTGGCACTACCATGACCACGCGCCCGACCCCGGCAATGCGGGCCGGTATTGCATTCATGAGAACCGAAGACGGGTAACAGGCCAAGCCGCCCGGCACATAAAGACCCACCGCATCAACAGGTGTCCAGCGATGGCCCATCTCAACCCCGAGCGCATCGGTAAAGCGTTCATCGTGCGGCTTTTGACGGGCATGAAAGACGGCAATACGTTCGCTCGCCATGGCCAATGCAGCGCGGGTTTCCAGCGCACAAGCGGCCTCGGCAGCATCAATCTCGGCTTGCGATATACGCAAGGTTTGCGGCGTCAGAACCTGCCGATCAAACTTTTCTGTCAACGCGATAAGGGCAGCATCACCATGGGCGCGCACATCCTCAATAATGGCTGCCACAGCCATATTGACATCCACTGATTGCTCGCGCTGCATATTTTGCAATGCGGTAAATTGCGCTGCAAATTTTCTATCGTTCAGATGTGTTCGCAAAAAGCATGCCATGCTCGTTTCCTAACCGTATCCCCGATTGCATTCCTGACTATATGCGATACCTGCCAGCCTTAATCGGCCTTTGACCCGCCTCTAATTCACAGGATGCACGGGTCGGCGCGTCGCCGGCCAAGGCTGCGTTATATCTTCCAATATGGCCGCGCAAGCCTCAACCGCCAAGCGGATTTCACCGCCACCGGAAAAAATTATCCGCATATCACCGGCTGGTGCATCATTTGGTTCAAAGCGCAGCGCAAGCAGCGACAAAATTGCATCGACTTTCTGTTGGGCGATATTCAACCGCTGCACATTTTCAACACCGCTAAATTGCAACGCACTGCGCACCCGCAAGGCTGTGGTCTCATGCTCCCAGCAATAGCGATTGACCACCAACACAAACTGACGCGTGTCAGGCAGGTAACGCATATCGCCAACCTGCAAAACACAATCTTGCAAACAAGTGGAAAGCACATTGATATCGTTATCGCTACGAGCAAATAATTTCAACGGTGTGTGTGGCACGCTCATGATGCTTCCCGCCAGATACGCGCCCCGCAAGCCGAAAGTTTTTCTTCCAGACGTTCATAACCACGAGCAAGATGATAGACGCGTGAAATGCGTGTCGTCCCCCGCGCCATCAAGCCGGCAATCACCAGCGTCACTGAAGCGCGTAAATCGGTCGCCATGACTGGCGCGCCCAAAAGCTCAGGCACACCAGTAATTAATGCCGTGTCACCCAGCAAGCTGATATTCGCGCCCAGACGGGTCAGCTCCTGCACATGCATGAAGCGATTTTCAAAAATCGTCTCACGGACCCGACTAACCCCATCAGCACAACACATGAGCCCCATAAACGGGGCCTGCAAATCAGTGGCAAACCCCGGATAAGGTTCGGTCGTCACACAAGTTGCATGTGGGCGCCCGCGCGGGCCAATAACCCGCAAAACCGGTTCATTTGCATTTCCTTCGGTGCAAAAATCAACCCCCGCCAACCGCATGGCCGGCACCAAGGCCCCCAGCACATTTTCATCAATGCCGGTCAGCGTGGCATCACCACCTGTCGCAGCCACCGCTAGCGCATAAGCCCCGGCCTCAATGCGGTCGCGCGACACTGTGTAATCTGCCCCGTCCAGCCGGTCGCGGCCAGTAATGGTCACCACGCGTGTGCCAAGCCCGTCAATGCGTGCACCCATAGCTTGCAGGCAACGCCCAACATCCACGACTTCCGGCTCGCTCGCCGCGTTGGTGATAATGGTTTGCCCCTTGGCCAACGTTGCCGCCATCATCAAGACATGCGTCACGCCAACCGAAACAAACGGCAACTCAATGCGCGCGCCGCGCAAGCCGCCCTTGGCCGTGGCATTCACATAACCGCCTTCGACCTTGATGTCGGCCCCCATTGCGGCCAATCCTTTCAGATAAAGATCGACCGGGCGCGTACCGATGGCACAGCCGCCGGGCAGCGACACTTGTGCTTCATGAGCGCGTGCCAGAAGTGGACCTATCACCCAGAAACTCGCCCGCATTTTAGAAACCAGCGCATACGGCGCACGCGTGCTCGACAAATCGGCAGCCGTCACACTCAACCCTTCCCCCGGGCCGCGCCCAAACTCTTCCACCTCGGCACCAAGCGTATACAACATATCGGCCAGTGTTTGCGTGTCAGCCAGCCGCGGAGTGCCGCGCAAAGTGAGCTTGCGATCACTCAACAAGCCAGCAATGATGAGCGGCAAGACAGCATTTTTCGACCCCGAAATTACCAAATCTCCGTGCAGTGGCACACCGCCTTCAATGATAATCTGATCCACTAGCTGTCATCTCCGCACTCTTTGGCGCGGATTTCGTGCCGTGCCTGCTCAGGGTCTTGTTTAGAGCTCTGCTTGAGGCCCTGTTTACGGCCTTGTTTGCGCCGTTGTAAATTCGCGCGCAAAGCCTCAGCCAATCGGTCGTGCCGATCTTGCTTTGCGGTCCTGCCTCGTTGCTTTTTGTCCATCTTTCCTGTTTGCCGCCCGATGCACGCGCGGTCAAGTGCTTTCATATATCAAGGGCCTGCTACAGACACTTGATATAATGACATCGCTCCCTCACGAGATAAAACAGAACATAAATAGATCTGCCGGTGGCGGGTACACAAGGGCCTTCATCACTCGCCGCGCGGCTGCCAAATACGCGAATATCGCTTGCGTCAACCTGTGCGCTGTGGCACTAAATTCTCCACGCCAGAACGCATTAAGAAGCTGCCGTAGCTCAGGGGTAGAGCACTCCCTTGGTAAGGGAGAGGCCGAGAGTTCAATTCTCTCCGGCAGCACCAGCAAGTTGCTAGCGCATTTTTTGGCCCACTTTAGAGTGGTTTTAGAGCGGTGAACCGCAAACTTTTGCTCTTCCGATCAATGCATTTCATAGCCGCATAATGCGACATATCTAAAAGTATATGTATACGAAATCGTGTTTTTGTATATGTGTTCTGAAGACATGTATATGAAATCGTGTTTTTGTATATGTATTCTAAAAACATGTATATGAAACAGCAAAAGGATAACGCCCGTAATAATTATTATATCAACCAGCCGCTTGTGGATTTATTTTTGAACATTTCTACAGAAGAAACCAGCAATTAGCATCAATATAGCGGACATCTGAGCGAGCATCCTATTGCTCATGTTTTAGCGCGTGATTGACGCATGACTGGATTGACGGGCGATGCCTCAGGAAAGCGGCGGGCTAGTGCGCCCGCCTGTTCAGCTTCTCAAATGTCCGCAAACCCCCGAGGCCAAGCAACGCGTAGAGTATTGTGTTCAACACCTCCAGATGCAAAGCCGGGGGCGGCGCGGCGGCGGCAGCACCTGACACCATAAGTGCCCAGATCAGCAAATCCCGGAAGATGAAATTATAGGCCAGTGCCAGGCCGCAGACCCAGCCGATAAAAGGACGCCAGCCAGCGACAAAAGTCGATTTATGCGCCGCTTCAACGCGGTTAATCTCGGTCTGCACCATTTGCGGCTGTTGCGCCACGCGGGCCAGCATCGCCTGTTTGTCGAGCCGCTCCTTATCAGAGGTGAACAACGCATCCAATACATTGCCAATGGCTTCAATGGGTTCAGCGGCCTGGCGGCCAAGAAGATTTAACATGTGACCAGTTTAAGCGACACGCAGCGAACGGGGATAAGTCTCAAATGACACCAGAAGTAAATGATATTAGAAACCCGGAAATCCAGAAACTAAAAAATTATGTCTGAACGATTTCTTCCAACTGCGCAGAAAATTTTCCTGCATCACCCTCATTTTTCATGGTGAACTCAGTCAAATCAAACGGCACTTTAATACCGACCTGACATTTCGGACGCGTCGACATAGCGCGATAGCGCGGCTCCAGCGGTTCAAATGTTCAAGGTTATGGCTTTCTACCCCGACCATTTGGTGGTGCGCGTCTAGCACCAGTTGGCAATATCGGCAATCGAAAAATCATCGGACAGCCATTCATTCGCTTTCAAATGCGTATCCATCACTTCCAGAAGCCGGCGCGTTTAATTTTGATAACAGCCAATAGCGGGTTGAACTTTCTCCGGAAAATAGCGATAAAACACAGCGATAAAACACATTGGCCTGCCCCATCATCGGGCCGATGCCATCCATTTGAAACATTAGCTAGATCATCGCGCGCGCCCGCCAGCGCAGTTGGCGAGGGTCCACAGCCGGGCGTTGTCGTCTTGTGTTCACGCCAAGCCCCCAAACAGGCTCACGCGGGGCGCAAACCAAGCTCGCCAAAACCTGCTTTGTGCCTTTGGCGAGCTTGGTTTGCGCCAAGTCTTTATAGTGCGGGTGCTTATACCGCCAGCCAACAAGGCCGGTAGTTTTATTCTCCCGCTGACGGAAGCGTAGACGCAGACCCGCAAGTCACGCGATATTGGCGCGGTGCGTATATCCCAAGGGAAACGACAGTAAGGAAAGCATTCATAGCGGTTTGCTCAACCTCAACACTCATCACCTTGTCCGCACCGCTGCAAATCGTAGCCGCATCAACCACTTCGGTTTGACGAATGCCACCGACAATGAAGTCATGCTTGTCATCTTTCGCGAGCGAACCACTGCCGTCATTAATCGAAAATTGTTGCTTGGAACAAGCTGACAGGGCAAGGGCCCCGGCTAACAAGATCACTATCGTTATATTTTTTTTCATTTTGAAATCTCCCTTTGGGATGTTTATTAACCCGCCTCAACTGCGGTAACCTCTGTATAACTGTAAATCAGAGTAATGACAATAGGAAAAGTGCAGGAAAACCATACTCCCCCTCTCTCTTTTATCTTCTGGAAACCAATTGGTATCTTCCGAAAATCTGCCGGTTCGGGTACCAGTTCAGGCGAAAGCCTCATCCCAAGTACCGGTCGTCGCGGCTTTGGCGTATTCTGTCGCACGCCCCTCAAAGAAATTCATATGCTCAATACCATTGAGCATTTCGTCCATCCATGGCAACGGATTTTTCTGAACGTTATAAATCGGGTGCAGACCAAGCTGCGTCAGGCGGCGATTACCGATAAAGCGGATATATACTTTCACTTCTTTGGCTTCAAGCCCTTCGACACCACCCATTTCAAAAGCCAGATCAATAAACGCATCTTCATGCGTCACCACCGTTTCGCAAGCCTTATACAAGTCACGCTGCATTTCTTCGGTCCAGATTTCCGGATTTTCCTGAATGAAGGTGTTGAACAGGCGCACCGTCGAGTTGGTGTGCAGCGTTTCATCGCGGGCCGACCAGGTTACAATCTGGCCCATGCCCTTCATTTTATTGAAACGCGGAAAATTCATCAGGATTGCAAAGCTGGCAAACAGCTGCAAACCCTCAGTGAACCCACCAAACACGGCCAGCGTTTTGGCAATATCAGTTTTGGTCTCAACACCCCATTTCTGCATATAGTCGTATTTATCCTTCATTGCACCATATTTCATGAAGGCTTCATATTCGATTTCCGGCATGCCAACCGTATCGAGCAAATGCGAATAAGCGGCGATATGAATGGTTTCCATATTGGAGAACGCCGCCAACATCATCTGCACTTCGGTAGGTTTGAAAACTTGCGCATAATGTTGCATGTAACAATTATTAACTTCCACATCCGCTTGCACGAAAAAGCGGAAAATCTGGGTCAGCAAATTGCGTTCGGCACCGGTCAGGTTTTTATGCCAGTCTTTCACGTCTTCGGCCAATGGCACTTCTTCCGGCAGCCAGTGAATGCGCTGCTGGGTAAGCCATGCCTCATAGGCCCACGGATAGCGGAAAGGTTTGTAAACAATACATTCTTCAAGTAAAGACATGCGTTTCCATCTTTTCTCCAGCGGCGCGCGACCAATCGGCTGGTGATGCGCAATAATTATGGCATGACCCTATTGGCACGAGAGACACTCTTCATAATTATTGGCTTCAGAATCATTGGTTTCTGCCAGTGCCTGCTGCATGGCAGGCGGCATCTCGAGCTCTTCTTTCTCGGCTCGCTGAATCGACAGCGAACGGCAGTAATAAAGGCTTTTGACACCTTTTTTCCAAGCCTCATAATGCACCTTATGCAGCTCGCGCTTGTGAACATTGGCCGGCAAAAACACATTTAGCGACTGCGCCTGATCAATCAATTCCGAACGATCACCGGCTAGATCAATCAACCAGTGCTGGTCAATCTCAAAGGCAGTTTTAAAGACAGCCTTCTCATCTTCGGTGAGGAAGTCAAGATGCTGCACAGACCCGCTCGATGTTACAATCGATGACCAAACCTCATCACTATTGTGGCCTTTTTCGCTGAGCAGCTTGTCAAGATGGCGGTTACGCACATTGAACGATCCGGACAGGGTTTTATGGGTGAAGCTGTTTGCGACAATCGGTTCGATCCCCGGGCTGGCACCGCCACAAATGATTGAAATCGATGCGGTCGGGGCAATCGCTGTTTTATTGGAAAAACGCTCATTAATGCCGCATTCGGCCGCATCAAGGCAAGGGCCACGCTCATTTGCCAGCGTTTGTGAGGCAGCATCAGCCTTTTCCTTGATATGGGTAAAAATCCGCTTGTTCCAAACTTTGGCCATCACCGATTCCCACGGGACCATATTGGCTTGCAGGAAAGAATGAAAACCCATCACCCCCAGCCCAACACTGCGTTCGCGCTGGGCAGAATATTTTGCCTTAGCCATTTCGTCAGGCGCACGCTGGATAAAACTTTCCAGAACATTGTCAAGGAAGCGCATGACATCATCAATAAAGCCTTCTTCTTCACGCCATTCATGAAATTTCTCGGCATTCAGCGATGACAGGCAGCACACCGCCGTGCGTGCCTGACCTAGATGATCGCGCCCTGTTGGCAGCGTAATCTCGGAACACAAATTAGAGGTTCTGATTTCCAGATTGAGCAATTTCTGCTGCTCGGGCCGCAAATTATTGACCGTGTCCTTGAACACCATATAGGGTTCGCCGGTTTCAATCCGCGCGTTGAGGATACGAATCCACAAATTGCGCGCCAGCACCTTGGCCTGCACCGAGCCGTCTTTCGGACTACGCAGGGCCCATTCCTCATCATTTTTCACAGCGCGCATAAAGGCGTCAGTGATCAAAATACCATGATGCAAGTTAAGGGCCTTGCGGTTCGGGTCGCCACCGGTCGGTCGGCGAATCTCGATAAACTCTTCAATTTCCGGATGATCAATCGGCAGATAAACAGCGGCCGACCCGCGCCGCAGCGACCCTTGCGAAATGGCCAGCGTCAGGCTGTCCATCACGTGAATAAACGGCACAATGCCCGAGGTTTTACCGTTTTGGCCAACCTTTTCGCCAATCGAACGCAAATTACCCCAATAGCTACCAATGCCACCACCACGCGCTGCCAGCCAGACATTTTCATTCCACAAATCAACAATATCACCAAGACTGTCATTGGCCTCATTGAGGAAGCATGAAACAGGCAAGCCGCGCTCCGTACCGCCATTTGACAATATCGGCGTGGCCGGCATGAACCATAATCTGGAGATGTAATCATAAATACGCTGGGCGTGCGCCTCATCATCACCATAATAGGAAGCAACACGCGCAAAAAGGTCCTGAAATGTCTCGCCGGGCATCAAATAACGGTCGGTTAGCGTAGCCTTCCCGAAGGCCGTCAGCAGCGCATCGCGCGACGGGTCGGTTTTAACACGCGGGCGTGAATCATACTGGATCGCCTGGTCCTGACGGTCAAAATTGATACGCGACTGGTCATCAGAAGGGCGCCCCTCAGCGCGGCGCATGATCCGATTTGCAGCGTCAGTATACGGACTGACCGTTTTTACCTCGTTCTGATTCATCTCGTTTAGATTTATAGCACTCTGGCTTTCTTGCTCTGCCGCAGACTCTTGTTCTGCTGCAGGTTTTGCGGCATCGCCCGCACCGGTATCCCTAAACATGACATTCTCCCAATATCCGCGCCTCTAGTGCTGGGCCCAGAATACCCTGTTTTCAATATCCGGCCCTTGCGGGGTAGCCTCGCGCGCCTCGCTGGCCTGATGGTATCCCTGTCCAGAGCCAGAGTGTTTGGAACCGAAATTGGCAACATTCACCCCGTTGACCCCATTCAGGACGAAAAATCACACCCTTGCCCAAGTGCCAACCTATCACAGTCTGCCCTGAACATTCGGCGGTTTCTGATTGTCGGTCAAAATGTGTTGTTGACCAAAATCAAAAGCACCAGACACCAGATATAGTGTCTAAAGCACCTCAGAACGTCAACAACTGGTTGCAAGAAAATTGACCTTTTTTTGAAAATCTGAAATTTTCTTTTATTTCCAATGGTTTTTGCCTTTCATTCTGGAACGGTCGGCGGGCTTTGCGTGCCTTCGTACCCACATAATTATCCACAGGGTACGAATCAGGCAAGCTACCTGTCCAAGTGACCTAGTAAATCAGGCACTCTTCGTCCGTCTCCCGCGCATAAATTTCTAGCTGCGTATAAACTTGATGCAAAAAGGCCGCAGAGAAAACTCTGCGGCCCTGATTCGCAATTTATTTGTCGGTCTACAGAACTTCGAGCAGACCTGCAGCACCCATGCCGCCACCAATACACATAGTGACAACAACATTTTTCGCCTTGCGGCGTTTGCCTTCCATTAGCACATGGCCGACCAGACGCGCGCCGGTCATCCCATAGGGGTGGCCAATAGCAATCGAACCGCCATTGACGTTATATTTATTATCGTCAATACCCAAACGGTCACGGCAATAAAGGGCTTGGCTGGCAAACGCTTCATTCAGCTCCCACAAATCAATATCGGCGACGCTCAGGCCATGGCGTTCCAACAGACGCGGCACAGCAAAAACCGGACCAATACCCATTTCATCCGGCTCACAGCCTGCAACAGCAAATCCCTTAAAAGCACCGAGCGGTTCAAGACCCCTGCGTTCGGCTTCTTGTGCCTCCATCACAACGACAGCAGCAGCCCCATCGGATAGCTGCGAGGCATTACCTGCCGTCACAAACTGGTCATCACCACGCACCGGCTTTAGACCCTCAAGCCCTTCCAGCGTTGTGTTCGGACGGTTGCACTCGTCACGATCAACAACGTAATCGACAATGCTTTCTTCCCCTGTTTCGCGGTCAACTTTTTTCATTTTTGTTGGCATCGGCACAATCTCGTCAGCAAACAGGCCAGCTTCCTGCGCGGCCGCCATGCGTTGCTGGCTAAGCAGCGCGTATTCATCCTGCGCCTGGCGCGACACATTGTAACGCTCAGCAACAATATCGGCTGTTTCAATCATTGGCATCCACAGCGCCGGATAAGTGTCCATCAGTTTTTTTTCGGTGATGTTGTTATGATTGGGACCCTGCATTTGCACCATCGAGATGCTTTCAACACCGGCCCCGATAGCCACCGGCACACCCTCATTGACAACACGATTTGCCGCCATAGCGATGGTTTGCAGGCCCGACGAGCAAAAACGGTTCACCGTAACCCCCGATGTGGTGACCGGACAGCCGGCCCAGATCGCAGCGAGGCGACCAACATTCTGGCCGGTCGCGCCTTCTGGCGTGCCGCACCCCATGATAACGTCTTCAACTTCACCCGGCTCGATACCCGCGCGTTCAACCGCATGTTTGATGGCATGCCCCCCCATGGCGGCACCATGTGTCATGTTAAAACCGCCACGGCCTGACTTGGCCAGACCGGTGCGTGCGCTAGATACGATAACAGCTTCTCTGCTCATAATTCTCTCCTCATAGCTTTCTTCCTAGTTAAGATTGCGAGATAATGCGCCATTGCGCACCCGATTTCAAAACAATTTTACGTGTCCCCACCCAACAGGACTGGAAGCCGGCAAATCTTTCTTTACCAGTTCAAGCCAAACCCCGCATCAGCCATACGGGGACCCAATATGCTTTTCGCCGCGTACGCGCGCCAGCCGGACCTGTTTTTGGCGTTCACGAAACCGGCCACGGTCTTCATCTGTGTGCTGTTCGATGCAATACCGGCACGACACCCCCGCCTCATAAGAGGGCTGCGTCTTGTCAATCTTGTCAAGCGGCATGCGGCAGGCATGGCACATATCATAATCACCCTCAACCAACCCGTGCTTTACCGAGACGCGCTGGTCAAACACAAAGCACTCACCCTGCCACATACTGTCTTCTTCGCGCACGGTTTCCAGATATGTTAAAATACCGCCCTCAAGGTGAAAAACATTTTCAAACCCCTTGCCGACCAGATAGGCCGTGGCTTTTTCGCAGCGAATGCCGCCGGTGCAAAACATGGCAATATTCTTGCGTTTCCTTAGCTCATCAAATCCGGGCTCATCAAATTGGCCCAGATAATGGTCAACCCATTCGGGGAACGCCCGAAACGAGCGGGTTTTCGGGTTAACCGCCCCTCGAAAACTGCCAATCGCCACCTCATATTCATTGCGCGTGTCAATCACCAGCGTATCATCGCGGGCGATCAACGCATTCCACGCCTGCGCGCTGACATAAGTGCCGGCATCGCCAACCGAATCAACCTCTGGCTCCCCTCTAATGGCTTGGCCCATAGTGACAATTTCGTTTTTCAACCGCACTTTCATACGATGAAAAACGGGCATACGATGAAAAACAGGCATCCGGTGAAAATTCGGGGCTTTGGCAAAACTGAATTTCGGTTGGATGTCGGCAAATTGCTGATGCTGCGCAAAAAAATCGAGCAGCTTGCATACGCCTGCATGCGAACCGCAAATTGTACCGTTTATCCCCTCTTTAGCGAGCAGGATTGTGCCAAGAATGCCGGCCCGCTCACAGGCCGTCTGCAGTTTCTCTTGCCATTCATGAACATCGCGCAGCGCGATAAATTTATAAAAAGCAGCAACGACCACCGGCGTGTGCGCGGGTGGCACGGGTGCAGACGATATGAATGCTGCTGGGTCGATTTGCTTGCTCATACTTAAAACCCGACTGCCGCATCGTCAAACCCACGCGAGTAATCGGCACCACCTTCAAGGCGACCATCGGCGTGGCGTAAAATCGCCTCGACACGGCCAAGCTGATACTTGAAACGCGGCCAGTGATAAAGCACATGGCCACGGCGCATAAGGCCCGGCAGATTAGTCAGGCTGAGTGTGCCTTTTTCCAGCATCACGACATCCGGCTGCCACTGGCTGTGGCTTTTGCGCGCGTTTACGGCTTGTTGTGCCGTCATGCCAAAATCAACAATGTTCATAATTGTCTGAAACACCGAGGTGATAATGGTTGCCCCGCCCGGCGTGCCAAGCACAAGTTTCAACTGCCCGTTTTTTTCAACAATGGTCGGCGTCATCGATGACAACATGCGCTTGCCCGCAGCGATGGCATTCTTGTCATCGCCAACCAGTCCAAACTGATTGGCATGTCCGGGTTTGATC
>WASW01101281.1_pt1 | contig 11576 bp, 10 predicted proteins | sample 5698521 | NCBI WGS metagenome assembly WASW01 (sample SAMN11175560, study PRJNA528189) | sponge metagenome | isolation source: marine sponge | host: Leucetta | place: Antarctica: Western Antarctic Peninsula, King George Island | collected 2013-01
ATCAATTGCTTGCATTATATCAGACAAAAACAACAATTCATCCCTTATATTCAATGAATTAGAGTTTCTGAGCAGGCTCTACTTAATTTTCATATCCTAACAACTTAAGCACGTCGTCAAGTTGGTCCAAGTCCTTGTATTTCAGCGTCAAACTACCCGCCTGCCCATTTGATGCAATTGATACATTCAATCCCAAGATATTTGTAAGGGCTCGCTCTAAAGCGACCGTATCAGAGTCTTTGGGGATAATACGGGCCGATACGTTTTTTGCTGAACCTTTTTTAACGAGTTTTTCTACCTGACGAACATTCAAACCTCCGGTCACAATTTGTTTGGCAAGCATTGAGGGGTCCGGCGTCCCGATCAAAGCGCGAGCATGCCCCGCCGACAACACCCCCTCATCAATCAGGGTTTTAACGTCTTGTGGCAACGTCAATAGACGGACCATGTTGGCGACGTGGCTGCGGCTTTTTGCGATTCCGTTCGCTAACACTTCCTGCGTATGGCCAAATTCATCCATCAACCGCTGGTATCCTTCCGCTTCCTCGAGCGGCGATAAGTCCTGCCGTTGTAAATTCTCAATTAATGCAACCTCAAGCGTTTCCTGATCATCAAACTCTCTAATTACGATCGGGACTTCGTGAAGTTTGGCAATTTGAGCTGCGCGCCAACGACGTTCACCCGCAATAATTTCATAATATTTTGGGTCGTCCGGGTGGGTACGAACAATAATCGGCTGAATGATGCCTTTATCTTTAATAGACGTGGCTAATTCGGAAATATGTTCATCATCCATAATCCGGCGAGGTTGATATTTTCCTGGCCGAAGCTGTTCTACGGGAACCGGTTTCGCGCCAGAGTGCTGTGTAGAATCTGATTGTTTGTTTTCCTGTGTTCCCAACAAGGCGGCAAGGCCACGGCCGAGCTGTTTTGGTTTTTGTGCAGCCATTATGCGCTCAATTGTCTTTCTCTGTTAATAACTTCGCCGGCAAGACTAAGGTAGGCCTTGGATCCAGGGCAGTTTATATCGTATAGCAGGACTGGGCGACCATGGGATGGTGCCTCAGAAACCCGCACATTTCTCGGGATTACAGTTTGATACACCTTATCTCCAAAATATTCTCGCACATCGTTTGCGACCAAGTCCGACAAATTGTTCCGTTTGTCATGCATTGTTAAAACAATTCCCTGAAGACTTAGGTCCGCATTAAATGCTCCCTTAACCCGCTCAATAGTTTTGATCAGCTGGCTAATACCTTCAAGCGCATAAAATTCACATTGCAGAGGCACCAGAATTGCCTGCGCAGCAACGAGCGCGTTAACGGTGAGTAACCCAAGCGCGGGGGGACAATCAATCAAGATATAATCATACGCACCAATTAGGGGGACTAAGGCTTCCCTCAGGCGATATTCTCGCCGGTTAACATCAACCAATTCGACTTCAGCGCCATACAAATCAGGGGCCGACGGCACAATATCCAATCCAGGTATTTCGGTTTCGCGCGTTACATCCAGAATGTTTAATTCACCCATAAGCAATCGATACGAATTCGCCTGGCGTTCGGTATGCGGGACCCCAAGGCCCGTACTCGCATTACCTTGCGGATCAAAATCAATGATCAGAACTTTTTGATTAACCGCGGCTAGCGCTGTTCCCAAATTGATGGTCGTCGTGGTTTTACCAACGCCGCCCTTCTGATTGGCAATTGCAAGGGTCCGCGTTCCGCGCCCCCGGTTCATAGACTGGGTTGAATCAATCAACGCGTGATACTTCCGTAAGGTTAAGGATTCGAGCCAAATCGTGCGTAACGCTGGCCGTTTCGGTGACTGTCATTGTCCAATGTTTTCGGGCTTCGGTCAATTCATGAGCGACCTTTTCACCTTTCAAAAAAATACACGCTGTTGACGGTTTCATAAACCGTTCTGCTTGCTCAAGAAGCCGGCGAAGCGGGGATAAGGCCCTGGCTGTTATAATGTCCACCTTTAAGTCCGTAATTGTTTCAAGGCGGCGTGCGTGAACCGTCACATTAACCTCAAGCACTCGGCTCGCTTCTGTCAAAAATGCCGCTTTACGGCTGTCTGCCTCAATTAGATGAATATCCGGTCCGCCTTGTTCAGACACCAATAGCGCCAGAACAAGCCCTGGAAACCCAGCGCCGCTCCCAAGATCGATCAGCGATTTGCTGGTCTTTGGCAAAAGAGGGTAAAGTTGAGCAGAATCCAGAAAATGTCTTTGCCAAATATCTGGCAATGTCGTTTTGCTAACCAAATTGATACGGCGTTGCCATTTCTCCAATATCTTTTGGTATTCGGAAAAGCGTGCTAACAAACTGTCAGATGCTTTGATTTTCACTGCAAACTCTTCTCTCATAGAGAGACTTGAAACAATAGGATCAATCATATAATGCTAAGGGCCTTTGTATAGCCAAATTAAGCTGAAATACGTGCCTTATTTTTTTTAACATAAGTCAGCAATATTGTAAGGGCTGCAGGGGTTACGCCGGATATTCGAGATGCAGCGCCAAGCGTATCTGGACGAACATCCATTAATTTTGTGCGAACCTCATTTGAAAACCCCGGTACAGACCCATAATCAAGATCAAACGGAAGAGTTAATGATTCGTCTTTCCGAAATGCTCTTACATCAGCATCCTGTCGATCCAAGTATGCTGCATATAGGGATTCAATTTCAATCTGTTGGCGAAACTTATCAGGGACTTCGTTCAGCTCAGGCCAAACCGCCAAAATGTCAATAAACGTTACGCCGGGATAAGCCAGCAATTCAAAGGGGGTGCGGCGAACACCATCTTGATTAATTGAAAAACCGAGTTTTTTAAGTGTGTTTGGTGTTTCTTGTAAGCCCGCCATGCGGCGTTGGCAGTCATTAAGAATTGACATTTTATCGTCAAACTTGGCCACCCTGTGAGACCCGACCACGCCAACATCAAATCCTTTGCGCGTTAATCTTTGATCAGCGTTATCTGCGCGAAGCCTTAACCTGTATTCGGCTCGTGATGTAAACATTCGGTACGGCTCTTTTGTGCCAAGCGTGACGAGATCATCAATCATCACGCCAATGTACCCATCCGCGCGGTCTACAATGAACGGACTGCTACCACTAACCAGCCGAGCGGCGTTAAGGCCCGCGATCAAACCCTGGGCACCTGCTTCTTCATAACCCGTTGTGCCGTTGATTTGTCCGGCCAAAAATAGGCCGGGCGCGCATCGCGCCTCTAAGTTAGCGGACAAGTCCCGTGGATCAACGTAATCATACTCTATAGCATATCCAGCCCGGATCATCGATGCTCTTTCCAAACCAGGAATGGTTTTAAGAATTTCAAGCTGGACCGCTTTCGGCAGAGAAGTTGAGATGCCATTGGGGTATACCGTCGGATCCTCAAGACCTTCTGGCTCCAAAAAGATCTGATGACGACTACGGTCCGGGAAACGAACAACTTTATCTTCAATCGCCGGGCAATAGCGTGGCCCGGCGCTGTCTATTTGTCCCGAATACATGGCCGATAGGTGAAGATTGTTTTCAATAAGCTTATGAGTTTCGGGCGTCGTATACGTAATACGGCAACCAATTTGCGGTGTGGTAATTTTTTCTGTCAGATATGAAAACGGAACGGGTGGTGCGTCACCGTCCTGCACATCCAGTCCATCCCAGTCAATGGTGCGGCGATCAAGACGGGGAGGGGTGCCCGTTTTAAGGCGGCCTAGACGAAAACCCAAACGTTTGAAAGTGTAAGACAGCCCAACAGCGCGACTCTCTCCATACCGCCCCGCTGGAATTTTATCGGCGCCAACATGGATAAGGCCGCGTAAAAATGTTCCAGTCGTTACAACGACAGCGCCAGCAGATATTGATTTACCCGACTCTGTTTTGACGCCAGCGACCCGGCCGGTTTTATCGAATATAAGGTCGTCGACGGGGTCTGCTTCGATCTGTAGGTTTGTTTGTTGCGCTAGTTGATTCTGAACAGCGGACTTATAAAGACCACGATCCGCTTGAGCGCGAGGCCCCCAAACGGCTGGTCCCTTCGATTTGTTAAGCATACGAAATTGAATGCCGCCCCGATCAATTGCCCGCCCCATAATGCCGTCGAGTGCATCAATTTCCCGAACAAGCTGGCCCTTCGCCAAGCCACCAATAGCTGGGTTGCATGACATCACACCAATTGTATCAAGGCGGTGAGTCAACAGCAGCGTCATCGCACCCGCACGGGCAGACGCCGCTGCGGCTTCACTACCTGCATGACCGCCACCGATGACGATCACATCATATTTTTGTAGGTCTGACATGACGGGAATGTAGGTATCGCTGTGTCGGGAGTCAATTAGATCTGACAAATAGTTTGGCTGAATGTTTCACGTGAAACAAATGTTACCTGTCGATTGAATGTTTCACGTGAAACAATTCACTATTTCCCGATGCAAAAGTCAGAAAATATCTTATCGAGTAGGTCCTCTACATCAACACGCCCGGTAATCCGCCCCAGCGCGCGGCAAGACAAACGCAAATCCTCAGCAATGAGTTCCGGCTCCCGCCGCACCCCATTTTCTGGCCAGGCTCGCAATAACGCCGCCCGACACTCTTCCAGCGCCTCGCGATGCCGTGCACGTGTTAACACTGCGGTTTCAGGAACTGAGAACCGTGATTTTACTTCTGCACTCAGCACCGCAAGGAGTTTTTCAATGCCAACCCCCGTTTTTGCTGACACAGGAATAGGTTTGATGCCGTTTACGTAGTCACTATCGGTTGCCGGATTAATATCAATTTTATTGCGCAATACGATCGTATCATCATCTATCAAGGCCAGAATTGTCTGGTCTGGTTGATCGTCCTCTATCAACACGATCTTAAGGTCTACATCAGATGCACGGCCAAGCGCTCGCCGAACCCCTTCTTGTTCAATGGCGTCATGCGACTCCCGAATACCCGCCGTATCGGCCAGTACGACCGGGTATCCATCAAGATCAAGGTGGGCCTCAATTACATCACGCGTCGTACCCGCAACATCAGAGACAATCGCCGCCTCACGCCGGGCCAGAATATTCAATAAACTCGATTTTCCCGAATTCGGCGCCCCCAAGATGGCAATATGAACACCATCACGCAGCCGCTCTCCCCGGCGATGGTCTGAAAGGTGAGCCAAAATCTCTCTCAACAAAATAAGAGACTCCCGATGAGTCTGTTCCACTAGGTCATCAGGAATGTCTTCTTCCGAGAAGTCGATGCTTGCTTCGAAGTAGGCCAGCACCTGAATTAATCTCGCCCGCCACCCCTCGTAAATCTCGCTTAATGCTCCCCCCATCTGGCGCAAAGCTTGCCGGCGCTGCGCCGCTGTCTCGGCGTCAATAAGGTCGCCCAAACCCTCCGCCTCCGTCAAATCCAGCTTGCCGTTTTCGAAGGCCCGCCGGGTAAACTCTCCTGGTTCTGCCAATCGGAACCCGTCAATCTCTCCGAGCGCGCTCAGCACGCCAGCAATAACCGATCGGCCACCGTGAACGTGCAGCTCAACCACATCTTCACCTGTAAAGCTGTTGGGTTCCGGAAACCACAAAACCAGACCATCATCCAACGTCTCACCACTAATAGTCGCACGAATGATCGATCGCGTCGCACGCCTGGGGGACGGCATCTTCGCGCACATGTCATCAAAAACCTGCATAGCTTCAGGTCCTGAAACTCTAATGACCGAGATGCCTGCGCGCCCAGCCGCGCTGGCGGGCGCATATATCGTTCCTGTTTTCATTTGATAAATGCAACGATTTTCATTTCCACAACATCCTGGGGGCAACGATTTTTAACACACAATTTGTAGGCAGTGACAACCCAACACGCGGCCCCCGTAAGACTCTGAAAAGACTCCACAAATCGGCATCGAATCGGCTGCGATATTTATTGTTTTTTGATTCGGGTTCGAACAGTGACCTCTAGTCATCATTCTCGTTCGAGCTCTGGTCCGCCGCCTTACCCATCTGAGCGAAAAACATCTGCTGTAAATGCTCAAACCCCTGTAGTCCGGCTGGAAGCCATGTCTCAAATAAACGTTCAGGCTCCATCGCCGACAGATTCGCTCGCATGCGATCTTCGACCTCCTGCATCATCGCGTCTTGCATCCGCTTAACGTCCGGCAGCCCCAAAAATGCGCGGGCTTCTTCCGGCGTGCAGTCAATATCAAAAGTAATCTTCATTTTTGCACTTCCTTGAGCTACAGCAGAGATTTTATGTTGCGTTCCTACAAGATCGTCCCAAACTAATCAAAGTACAACATTTTGTCACCGCCCCGTTAATCTTACGCGTCCCTAGAGCAGAGTAATTTATGTCACACAATCGCCTAACCAACGAAACCAGCCCCTACCTCCTTCAACACCAGGACAACCCCGTCCACTGGTACGCTTGGGGAGAGGACGCGATGGAGGCCTCTAGGTCTACCAACAAGCCCATCCTGCTTTCAATTGGCTACGCAGCCTGCCACTGGTGCCACGTCATGGCTCACGAAAGTTTTGAAGACCCTGAGATCGCAAACCTAATGAATGATTTGTTTATCAATATCAAAGTCGACCGTGAGGAACGCCCAGACATTGATCATGTCTACCAATCTGCTCTGCAAATCATGGGAGAGCAGGGCGGTTGGCCACTAACAATGTTTCTAACGCCAGCAGGCGACCCCTTTTGGGGCGGTACATATTTTCCCTCCACACCCAAGTACGGGCGGCCTGGTTTTACTCAGATTCTGGAACAACTCTCCAGTGCATTTCACGCCGACAACGACCGCGTATCGCAAAACGTTACGGCGATCAAAGAGGCGTTGACGTCGATCAGTGACCCGGCCGGCGGCGGTGCTCTTACCAATCAAATGTTCGATCAAGCCGCGTCTCAACTTTCGCGAATGATTGATACCTATAAAGGTGGCACCCAAGGCGCGCCAAAGTTCCCTCAACCCGCCCTTTTTGGTTTTCTTTGGCGGGCCTTCCAAAGAAGCGGCACGGCAGCTTACGGTGATGCCGTCACTCTGACGCTTGATAACCTGTGCCAAGGCGGTATCTACGATCACCTGGGCGGCGGTTTTTCGCGCTATTCAACTGATGAGGTTTGGCTAGCCCCGCATTTTGAGAAGATGCTCTACGACAATGCCCAATTGGTTGAGTTAATGACCGAGGTCCATAAAACCACGAACTCACTTCTGTACGAAACTCGCATCCGAGAAACCATCGCATGGCTCCTTCGCGATATGATGAACGGTACCAACGGAACGGAGGCGTTCGCCAGCGCCTATGACGCCGACAGCGAAGGGGAGGAAGGCCGGTTCTATGTCTGGTCAGAAGATGAGGTCGACGCTCTGCTGGGTCCAGCCGCTGGTAAATTCAAGGACATCTACGATGTCTCGCCCCATGGCAACTGGGAAGGTAATACCATCCTCAACCGCTCCAGCGATCTAACGTTGCTGGGCGACGCCGACGAGACCATACTCAGCAACGCCAGGTCAAATCTTCTGTCCGTCCGTGATAAACGCGTCTGGCCTCAGCGCGATGACAAAATTCTGACCGACTGGAACGGCATGATGATTTCCGCTCTTGTCCAGGCTTCCGTGCGATTTGACGAACCAGACTGGATGGCCGCCGCAAAAACTGCGTTTACCTTTATTCGTGAGCATGTGAGCGAAGCGGGGCGCCTGTTCCATTCGTGGTGCCAAGGTGCCGCCCGTCATCCAGCCACGCTAGACGATTATGCCAACATGGCCCGCGCCGCGCTGGCGCTGTACAATGTCAGTGCCGAGCCAACCTACCTCAAACAAGCGCGCGATTGGGTTGATATCCTCGACCTACATTACTGGGACCAAGATAAAGGCGGATATTTCCTTAGTGCCGATGACACGACAGATGTCATCACACGGCCCAAAACGTGTCAGGACAATGCCGTGCCCCCCGGTAATGGAACAATGCTTGAAGTTCTAGCACGGCTGTTTTTCTTAACCGGCGAGACAGCTTATCAGGACCGGGCGGATCAGCTAATAAAAGCGATGACCCCGACAGACCCCGCCGCCTCGTTCTATAGCCTGACGTTGCTTTCAGGTTTCGACATCCTAACCCGGGCGATCCAGGTCGTGATTATCGATGCCGGCGATACCGGTGTTACCGCCGCAATGCGTGACGTAACCCTTAAGGCGTCCGCCCCCAACATTGTCCTAACAACACTATCATCCTGCGCAAACCTGCCAAACAATCATCCCGCTTATGGTAAATCTCCTTCGGACAACCAGTGCACTGCCTATGTTTGTATTGGCACGGTCTGTAGTTTACCCCTTACCAAATCCGAAGATCTCGCAGTTGCACTCAACAAAGCCGAATAATTTTAATGACCTTTTTCGCTATCAACGTCCCAAGCCCGGTCGGTACACTTTCGTTATTTGCCGACGATAACGCCCTCACAGTCGTCGAATGGGGCAGGGGCCCGGACGCGCCGTCTACGCCCCTTCTCGATGAGGCTGCCAAACAACTGAATGCCTATTTTGACGGTAAATTGAAAGAGTTCGATCTGCCGCTTGACCCAAGCGGCACTGAATTCCAAAAATCGGTTTGGTTCGAGTTTGCGCACATTCCTTATGGTGAAGTTCAAACGTACGGCGACATATCAACCAAATTATCCTCCCATGCCCGCGCTGTTGGCATGGCCTGTGGCGCCAACCCTATACCGATCATTTTACCCTGCCATAGGGTTGTCGGCAGCAATGGCAAAATGACCGGATTCTCAGGCGGCGAAGGAATAGAGACCAAAATTCAACTTCTGACCCTCGAAGGCGCCTACAGTCCCGAACCAGACCTTTTTGATTAAGCGGTCTTAAATGTCATCAGTCCTGTTCTCTGCAGGGCCTTGCCCATCGCCCTATTAATACCCCATATATCTAAAACAAGATTCCAATCAAAAATGGGTGGGCAAACATGAGCAAAGCAATACAGATTTTTGAAACCGGCGACAGTGATGTCCTCAAATGGCAAGACCGCAATGTCGGTGACCCGGGACCTGGCGAAATCAAACTGCGCCAAACGGCCGTTGGATTAAACTTCATCGACGTCTATATGCGCACCGGCCTTTACCCCGTATCCAATTTCCCCTTTACCCTTGGCATGGAGGCCTGCGGCATTGTTGAGGCTGTCGGAGATGGTGTTGATCGTGTCAATATCGGTGACCGCGTGGCCTATCCCATGACTCCGGGTGCTTACGCCGAAGAGCGTTTGATCGAAGCCAGCAAAGTCGTCAAAGTTCCTGATAGCATCACAGACGCAGATGCCGCGGGAATGATGCTAAAAGGGCTGACCGTCCAATATCTATTAAGACGGACATACCGCGTACAGCCCGGTGACAACATTCTCCTCTACGCCGCGGCTGGCGGCGTTGGGCTTATTCTTTGCCAATGGGCAAAACACCTCGGTGCAACCATCATTGGCTGCGTCGGATCGGAAGACAAAGCTGAGCTCGCCAAAGCCAACGGATGTGACCATACAATACTTTATCGCGATGAGAATGTACCCGAGCAGATAAAAGATCTAACCAGCGGCGAAGGCGTCGCAGTCGCTTATGATTCAATTGGCCAGGCAACACTGGCGAGTTCACTCGATTCCTTAAAACCGTTCGGAACGATGGTCACTTTTGGCAACGCATCCGGCCCGATAACGGACTTTAATCCCGGCGTTCTCGCTGGCAAAGGGTCGTTGTATTTAACCAGACCAACGCTTGGCACGCATATCGCGACACGTGAATTACTCGAAGACGGCACCAGAGAGTTGTTTGATGTTGTCACAAAAGGGCACGTCAAGATCAACGTCGGTCAGACTTATGAACTGTCAGACACCGCTCAAGCCCACAACGACCTAGAAGGCCGCAAAACCACCGGGTCAACCGTACTCTTGCCATGATGATTGATTCGGCTGGGTAACAAAAATTCCGATTCGGATACGAAACAGGCGGGGAATATTCCCCGCCTTTTCTAATTTATCGAACTTTACGTATTCATTGAATCGAAGAAATCGTCATTGTTCTTTGAGTGTTTAAGTTTATCAAGCAGGAAATCCATGGCGTCCGTGACACCCATTGGCATAAGAATCCGGCGTAGTACGTGAGTTTTTGCCAGCGTACCTTTATCCACAAGAAGTTCCTCTTTACGCGTACCAGACTTGGTAATATCGATACCCGGCCAGGTTCGTTTATCCGTGATTTTACGATCGAGGATTATTTCACAGTTACCCGTTCCTTTAAATTCTTCGAAGATCACTTCATCCATGCGTGACCCTGTATCAATCAAGGCTGTTGAAATAATTGTCAGGGAACCACCTTCTTCAATGTTACGCGCAGCCCCAAAGAAACGTTTTGGTTTTTGCAGTGCGTTTGCATCGACGCCGCCGGTCAGAACCTTGCCCGAAGACGGAACAACTGTGTTGTAGGCGCGGGCCAGTCTGGTAATTGAATCAAGAAGAATAACCACGTCGCGTTTATGTTCGACCAGTCGCTTCGCTTTCTGGATCACCATTTCAGTAACCTGCACGTGCCGGGTCGCTGGCTCATCAAATGTAGAGCTGATCACCTCACCCTTAACCGAGCGGGACATATCCGTGACCTCTTCAGGGCGCTCGTCAATCAGCAAAACAATCAGATAACATTCTGGATGATTAGTCGCGATAGATTGAGCGACATTTTGCAACATCATCGTTTTACCTGTGCGCGGCGGGGCAACAATCAGGGCACGCTGACCTTTGCCGATCGGCGTGATCAGATCCATTACACGAGATGTTTTATCCTTGAGCTCTGGATCGCAAATTTCCATTTTCAGGCGTTCATCAGGATACAGCGGTGTTAGGTTATCAAAGTTGATACGATGGCGGACATCTCCTGGGTCGGCAAAATTAACCAGATTGACTTTAAGCAATGCAAAATACCGCTCTCCGTCTTTTGGTGACCTGATCTGGCCCTCGACCGTATCACCGGTCCGCAGACCAAACCGCCTGATCTGGCTTGGCGATACGTAAATATCATCGGGGCCTGGCAGATAGTTTGCTTCCGGGCTTCTGAGAAATCCGAACCCATCCTGTAATACTTCCAAAACACCTTCGCCAAATATAGCGATGTCGTCTTCAGCAAGGTATTTCAGGATCGCAAACATCATATCTTGTTTGCGTAATGTACTGGCGTTTTCAATGCCAAGTTCTTCCGCATAAGAAAGAAGTTCAGGCGGTGTTTTCGCTTTAAGGTCTTTAAGATTCATAGCCGATTTTCCGGTTTGGTAATATGGAGTTCAATAAAATATACAATTGGAAGAACAGTGGATCCCAAGATACATCGATTTGCGGGAGGTAGTCAGGACAGGGCCTGAATTTCACTGTTTTAAGAAAGGGGGCGCGCTAAAAAACGCAAGAATTGATTTGATAAAGCGAAGGATTACTCAAACCCCTACCACCTGTCAAATGAAGATTTCAATTATTTTTCTGTAATACGTAACTGCCCAGGTAGCTGATTGCCGGGGGTTGTGTGGGCAAATTTTGCAGGTTTGATGTGCTTGATGCGTATGTTTTGA
>WASW01086968.1_pt1 | contig 11565 bp, 6 predicted proteins | sample 5698521 | NCBI WGS metagenome assembly WASW01 (sample SAMN11175560, study PRJNA528189) | sponge metagenome | isolation source: marine sponge | host: Leucetta | place: Antarctica: Western Antarctic Peninsula, King George Island | collected 2013-01
AACGCATTCCCGGTTTGTCCCCCAGTGTAAAAAGGGCTTCTTTACAACCCCCCGCCACTCCCTGCCGAGCAACCGCCAGCACGTCATCTGGCGTCATGAACGCTTGTTTGAGCCGCTCCGGTGCTTGAGCAAATGTACAATAATGACAAACATCACGGCACAGCTGAGTCAGAGGAATAAAAACTTTTCGAGAGTAGGAAATGATATTACGGTGGGCTTGATTGCGCAACTGGGCCGCGGTTTTCATCATGGCCTCTAAATCCTTCGAGTCGGGCAATTCCAAGGCTTGATCCTCAGGCAGAAAACCATCCTTTTCAATTGATTTCATCCATTTTAATTCAGTCATGTTTCCTTTCTGCTTAAATAGAATTGCACGCTATTTCGATTGAGGTGCTCATTGTTTCCCGATTATTTAGCTTTGAAGCGAGGTTTTCAGTTTTTTAAGATTGCAAGGTTATAGGCGGGAAACAGCCGATTTGTCAAGAGGAGAACTGCACAAATCAGCAAGAATCTTGTCCCGATATTCCTGCGAATGTCCGCCAATCGCAACGACTTCCTGATGCGCCTCTCGCTTCATCTTTAAGCCTCTTTGTCAAGCAATTAGGAGTAAACTGATCACGGCAAACAAGCCGGTGCTTCCAATGGCGATGCGATTCATTTTGCTAATATCGTCTGAGGTTGCGCCTGTTCGGTCTTGAGGAGCGCCCATCCAATGATCATGAGCCAATTCCCCCCCTCGCCAAATCGGCCCAACGAGTTTCAATTGCAGAGCGCCTGCCGCAGCCGCTTGGCTCCAGCCGGCATTGGGGCTGGGCAAAAGGGAAGATTGAGACCAACCGATTTGAAAGGCTTTTTTTGCAGAATAACCCGGTAAGAGGAAAGCCGTGCCACTGATCAACAGCCATGTCAAACGAGCGGGAATCCAATTGAGCCAATCATCAAAGCGAGCACCAAACCAACCAAAATGTCGATACGACTCATTGCGGTAACCGACCATCGAATCCATCGTACTGACGATTTTATAAACCACCATTCCCGGTACTCCGAAAAGGATCAAATAGAACAAAGGCCCGATCACGCCATCGGCTAAGTTTTCACTGATGCTTTCAATCGTCGCTCGATTGCATCCGGCCAAATCGAGTTCAGTTGTATCGCGCCCCACCATCATGCTCGCTTGATTTCGTGCTTGAGGCAGGTCTTGAAGATTGGCCGCGTTCGCAACCCGTTGCCCATGATCACATAAATCTTTTAAAGCGACCATGCTGTAAACAATATACAAATGCCAGCCCCACCCCAACCACCAATGCCATTGCGACAATAACCCAAAAACCCCTTCAATGCTTCCTAAGACAGTGAGAATCAGGAGGGCAAAAAGCAGAAAACCGCCTCCCTGAGCATCCAATCCGAGGCTTCTTAACTTCTTTTCAAAAAAACTCAAAAGGGCGCCAATTAAGCGAATAGGGTGGTAGCGATAAACAGGGTCTCCGAATAAATAATCCAGGATGATCCCCAAGCACATCAAGGTCAGCGGCGCTTGCAAATCAAAATAAAAAAAATTGCTGTCCATAGCGTTGATTTACCTGAAGAAAGAGCGCGTGTTTTGAATCGCTTTTATTTTGTAGGAATGAGGGTCAAAAACGTAGTATACTCCGCCTTTACTTTTGAACCAGTTTCCCGCAAATTTTAATTTCTTAAAAACGGACGATGCACAGAATCGCAACAAAAAATGGGGCTTTGGATGCTGAAAAAAATCTTGAGATCATCGCTCAGACTCCAGGAGAAGTGGTCTTCATCAGTGCGGCAGACACTGATTTGACTTGTGTCGCGCAGGCATGGGGACCTTTATTTCAAAGCCGTTTGCGGATTACCCATGCCGCTCCTCTACAAAAATCTTTGGTAGCAGACGATTATGTAGAACGCATTCTGAGCCAAACCAAACTGGTCATCTTGCGATTATTGGGAGGCAAATCCTACTTTCCGCATTTGATTGAAGAATTACTGCATCTCCGAACCCATCCGCATCGTCCACAAATTCTGATCCTTCCTGGAACCGATAGTTGGGATAGTGAACTGTTTCAATACGGCGATTTCGACGAATCTTTGGTGCGCCTCTTTTTTGAGTATTTCAAAGAAGGCGGGTTGGACAATATACGGCATGCCGGGGAAGGAGTCCAATTGTTATTGAAAAAGATGACAACGGATTTTCCTCCGGTGATCAAGATGCCTAAATTTGGTTGGTACGAAAAAGAAACACCCCTGGCCAAGACCAGTGATGATCGCCCTTTGGCCTGGGTTTGTTTTTATCGGGCCTGGTACCAAACCGGGGATTTGGCCGTGATTGATTGCCTGCGAAATTCTCTCAAAAATCAGGGGTTTCGCGTCTCCGCATTTTATGCTTATAGTTTGCGCAATCAAGAAACTCAGGAAGCGTTACTGAAGGCCGCTCAAGATGAGGCTCCTCAAGTGATCCTGACCTTGCAGAGTTTTTCTATTTGTATCAATGATGGCGACCGAATTTCTTTTCTGGAACGCTTGGGCTGCCCTGTTTTGCAAGTGCCCGTTTCTTCTCAGGATCAAGAAGACTGGCACCACAATCCCCGCGGTTTGTCTCCTTCTGATGTCGCCATGAACGTCGCTTTGCCTGAAATCGATGGCAGGGTTCTGACCACAGTGATTGGTTTTAAGGAAGACCATCAAATTCTGCCTGAATTGGAATATACGATCAAACACCTCCATCCCGATTTGAGGCAAGTGGATTATGTCGCGACCCTTGCTAAGAACTGGGCTTCGCTCAAAAAACGTCACAATGCGGAGAAAAAAATTGCCATCATTCTGGCCAATTACCCGAATAAAAATAGCCGAATTGGCAATGGAGTCGGTTTGGACACACCCGCCAGTGTGGTGATTTTCATGAAAAAATTGAAAAAATTGGGGTATTCGGTGGCAGAGATTCCAGAAGATAGCGAGGCTTTGATGAATGTCTTGCAATCCCAATTGACCAATGATGGGGAAATGAGTTATGGCAAGCCTTGTGAACAAGGGATTGCGAAACAGCAATTTGACGCTTTCCTCGAAACATTGCCGGAGCAGCGCCGGACAGAGCTGGCAGAACACTGGCCTGAGGAATTGCCGGAAACGATTCCAGTCCCTGGCAAACAATTTGGGAATGTCTTTGTCGGGATTCAACCACCTCGTGGATTTGGTCTTCAAACGCAAGCGATTTATCACAGTCCTGATTTGCCACCCCCGCCAACCTATCTCGGTTTTTATTTATGGCTCCAGCAAGATTTTCAGGCCAATGCGATCATCCATTTTGGCAAGCATGGTAATTTAGAATGGCTTCCGGGGCGAAGTGTGGCGTTAGGGGCGGGAGATTTTCCACAAATCTGCATCGGTGCGATTCCTCATCTCTATCCGTTCATTGTCAATGATCCAGGAGAAGGCACTCAAGCCAAACGACGGACTTCAGCAACGATTATAGACCACCTGACCCCACCTTTGACGCGAGCCGGGCTTTATGATGAACTGGATCGAATTGAGCGTTTGTTGGAAGAACACGCTCATTGTGAAACGCTTTATCCCGAACGAGCGCATGAATTGGAGCATGAAATTGAACACCTCCTCGAAGATGCTTCCTGGAGGGAAGAGGTTCCAGCAGAAGGGGATTTGCTCAATTCTCTTGGAAATTATTTATGCGAAATCAAAGAAAGTCAAATTCGTTCAGGCTTGCACATTTTTGGGCAAAACCCTCAGGAAGAACAAAAAATTGATTTTTTACTCAGCCTGTTACGAATGCCTTCGGCGCATTATCCGGGGCTTCTCAATAGCTTGCTTGGGCGTGAAAAAGATTTTGAGCTAGCAACCCTCTCCATTACCGAACGGGACGAACTTGACCAAAAGGCGCGTCAATGGATTCGAACAGCGATTGAGAAGCGAATTTTTCCTCAGAATGAAAGTGAGCCGTTAAAAGTTTTGCGGCAACTTTTGTCCGATCATCTTTATCCGCGTTTGATGCAATGTGAAAATGAAATTGAAAACCTAGCGGGTGGGTTGAGTGGAAAATTCATTGCTCCGGGCCCTTCTGGAGCACCGACTCGTGGGCGTATTGATGTCTTGCCTACCGGACGGAATTTTTTTTCAATCGACCCTCGCATGATTCCAACTCCGACTTCCTGGAACTGTGGAAAACAAATGGCGGAACGGTTGCTCGAACGGCATCATCAAGAGCAGGGGGCTTACCCTCGAAATGTCGCGATGGTCATTTGGGGAACTTCCAATATGAGAACTGGCGGGGATGATATTGCGCAAGCCTTGTGGCTTTGGGGCTGTGAGCCTGTCTGGGAGCGTGTCTCAGGGCGAATTATTGATTTTGAGATTTATCCTGCTCATTTATTGGGGCGACCACGAGTGGATGTTTTGTTACGGGTATCGGGTTTGTTTCGCGATGCCTTCGGGGACACGATGCGCCTGTTAGCAACCATTCCCAAACGTTTGGTCGCCTTGGATGAACCGGAAGAACTCAATCCAATTCGAGCCGCTTGGCTCAGAGATCAGAAAAAAATGTCTGGCGAAGGGATTTCTGTTGAAGAGTCCGAACGTTTGGCGTATTTGCGAGTTTTCAGCTCCGGCCCCGGATCCTATGGAACGGGTTTGCTCCCTTTGCTGGATGGTGGAAACTGGGAGACTCGTGAAGATCTGGCCAGGGTGTTTTTAAAATGGGGCGGGTACGCTTATGATACCGATGGTTCGGGGAGTGAGCAAAGCGGCTTGTTTGAAGATCGCCTGGGGCATGTCGAAGTGGTTCATCAGAACCAGGACAATCGGGAACACGATATTTTGGATTCGGATGATTATTTCCAATTTCAGGGAGGATTGCATGCCGCGATTCATGCCATTCGTGGGGAAGCGCCTGTGACTTATCATGGTGATTCGAGCCAGCCGGATCAGGTCAAAGTCCGCACGCTTTCGGAAGAATTCAATCGTGTATTTCGCAGTCGGGTGCTCAACCCTCGCTGGATTGAAGCGATGAAAAAACATGGCTATAAAGGTGCTTTTGAAATGGCGGCAACCGCCGATTATATTTTTGGCTATGATGCGACCTGTGATGTGGTGGCGGATTACCAATATGAGGAATTAGCGCAAAAATTGTTTCTGGATCAAGACCAGCAAGAGTTTTTTAAACGCTACAACCCTGTTGCGCTTCAAGACTCCGTCAAACGGCTCTTGGAAGCACATGAACGTGGGCTTTGGAAAGAGGCCAATCCTGAAACCATTGAAGCGTTAGAGTTAAACCTTATTGAATTAGAAGGACAATTAGAATGAGTGAACAATTCCCTTTTACCGCTATTGTTGGGATGGAACGCGCCAAACGCTCCATGCTCTGTCACGCCATTGATTCTCATTTGGGAGGGGTGATCCTCCTCGGACAGCGAGGCTGTGCCAAGAGTACCTTGGCTCGTGCGTTCTCCCAGGCTCTCCCGCCCGCATCTGGAGGGGGCGAGGTGCCTTTTGTGGAAATCCCTTTAGGCGCGACTGAGGATCGTTTATTGGGGTCGATTGATGCGTCCGCTCTGCTTGAAAAAGGCGAATGGTCTCCTCGTGCTGGTTTGATTCAACAAGCCAATCGTGGGATTTTGTATATCGATGAAATCAATTTATTACCAGATCATTTGTCGGATTCGATTCTAGATTCGGCGGCCAGTGGTCATCACCGGATTGAAAGAGATGGAATTTCTGCTAAAGTGGAAGCACGCTACATTTTGATCGGGTCAATGAACCCTGAAGAAGGAGATCTGCGCCCACAGCTTTTGGATCGCTTCGCTCACGGTGTGCGAGTCAGTGATGATTTTTCAGTGGAAGCACGAATGGCCATCGTAGAGCGTCGGATGGCTTTTGACGACAACCCGCTCGCGTTTGCCCAAAACCATCAGCAAGCGAATGAGACGTTGCGGCAGCAAATTCTCGAAGCACGCAAGCGCTTGGCGACCATTCGGATTGAGGATGCCCTTCGCTTAGAGATTGCGAAAACGGCTAAAAGCCTAAAATTGGAAGGCGTTCGTGCTGAGTTGGGAACGCTGAGGACCGCCCGCTGTCTTGCCGCTTGGGCCGGGCGGGAAAGTGTCCAAGCTGAAGATGTGGAAGAAGCCTGGATTTTGTGCCTCGGTCATCGTCAACCGGAAATCCAAACCCCCCCCACGCCGCCTCAACCCAAAGAAAAACAATCCAATCCGCAGTCGAACGCTTCTCGGCCTTCTGCCTTGAGCACTTCATTTGCTCCAACAGAAGCGCGCTTGGACAATTTGAAAATCGATCAGGCACAACCCACCGGGCATGAAGCGTTGCGGGCCTGGTGGCAAAGCGGAGAATGGGCTTCTTCACCGCAGCATTATTCCAATAATGGCTCACATCGGATCATGCGGCACGAAATGCCCAATGCGCGAATCTGCTGGACAAATTCCTTTCTGGCCTCCATCAGAGCAGGGTGGGAGCCGGGAAAGCAGAATTGGCAATTACGATTTCGCCGTCCAACCCGCAAGGCCAATACCTGGGTTTTTCTCGATGCCAGTCGTTCGACGGGAGCCATCCGTTTTTTAGCGGAGGCACGAAATGTTCTTTTGTCATTGAAGCCGTTGACACGAACCAGCCGATTTCATATCTTGCTCTTGAAAGACAATCAACCTTCGTGGTTACTAAAACGAGGAACAGCCGGGCAAGCGGAGCGCGTTCTGACCGCCTTGAATGAGGCCGGAGGTAAAAGTCATCTGGCGCAAACCTTACAACGATTGACCCGTGGTATCCAGCGGCAAGGGGTTTTGGAGGCAGATCGGGTTTTGATTTGTTCTGACGGACTGACCAGCCCGAAACCGGGAGAAACGGCTAAAAAAGCCTGGCAAGATTTTCGCAATACATTGCAGCAACTCAGCCATTTTGGCATTCCAATCGCGTGGCTTCATCCCGCTCCCAAACGTGGAATGTCTCAATGGATCCCTAAATTGATCAATAACCTCCCGATCCACCCCATCAGTTTGGAATAAAAAAACAGAGTCAAGGCACTTTGGGAGAAGCAAGAATCTCGGACTTTCGGCAGAGGGAGTGTCAAATGCGTGGTGGTAGGGTTTGTCTCATCACTGCTTTGCAATGATCGGCTATCTCGACACTTGGAGCAATTTTTTCAACCATGCGGTCAAGCAAATCATGGATGGCATTTTCTTCCCCTGTCACAATCTGATAAAAGGTCGCGCCATCCACTTTAAATAGATTTCCTTGATTATCTATGTTCGTCAGCCAAAATCAAAGATGAAAACGGATCAATACTATTCTTGCTTTGCCGATCATGGGCTTGATCATAGGAATCTTGAACCCGGTTGATCAGCAGGTCGATACATTCATCCAGTTTCTTTTCTGAAAGCTATGTTATCGTCATTGATCTCCATATTGGAATCCTTATTAATCTCAATCCCCAAGGGGACCCGATTGAGCTGTTCGGCTACTCTGTAGGTGGTCCCCGATCCTAAAAACGGATCAAGGACAGAATCTCCTGGATCCGAAAATAGCTTGATGAAGAACTCTGGGAGCCAGTCAGGAAATGCGGCACTATGCCCTGTGTTGTGCGCTACTGGCGATTTGTGAAGAACGTTTGTTGGATAAACCATCGCTCTGTCCTCCCACGCAGAGAGATGCGACGACCTATTTTTGAATGGGTGGCTGATTCTTGCCTTGTCAAATCATTTTGACTCATGTTTGCCAATCGTTTCTTGGTCCAGTCTCCGACGGGAACTTTGACTGTATCTTGATTCATTTTGACATCCCGTGTTTTGGAAAAATGCAGAATCCTTTCCCACGAATCTCTGAATCGGTATTTCCATTTACCAGGAGCGGCGGTGGTTTTATGCCAGATGTATTCTTCAACCCAACGAAACCCGACTTCCTTTTTTAAGGCCAAAATCAACTCAAGGACATAAGTGTGCCTCTCCCCATCCACCGCCTTCTCTTTAATGTTAAGAATCAGGGATCCCGTGGGTTTTAGAATACGCAACATTTCAACGGCACGGGTACAGAACCAATCGACATATTCTGTCGGAGGGACTCCCCCATAAGTATGTTTACGCGCATCCGCATACGGCGGGGAGGTCACAATCAGATCAATTGAATTGTCAGGAAACCCCGCCATCACTTCAAGACAGTCTCCAATATAGATTCCATTCATATAGCACCTTATCCTGTTTCGGTTTGGGGAGATCTCAAAGATTGTTCACTTTGGGAGAAGTAAGAATCTCGGCCTTTCGGCAGAGGGAGTGTCAATCTATATTACTGTGAAAACATGGGTCAAGCTTAAAAAGTATTGGGGCTTAAAGAATAAATGCGAATGAACAGATTGTTATTCACGGATTGAATTGGAATAGATCAATGAAGCCTTCGATGAACGTCAAACAGGGAAATCAGCACGAAGCATGATTGTTTTTGATCAGTGACATTTTACATAAATTGATCAAGATTGAGTTGCTTCAGTCAATGGCGGGGGGGCGGCTGGAGGAGTATCAGCCTTCTTTTTCTTGCCAAACAACTTGCTCAATTTTTCTCTAGCGGCATCATTGAGAGAATAGAGAATGGGGACCAGAATCAGCGTCATGAAAGTTGCCACACTCAATCCATAGATGACTGCAACGTTCATCGGTTTCCAAAAAGTGCCCCCTTCCGAACCAAAAACCACGACATCTGGCCAACGGTAAAAATTAATATCCATCCCCATCGTGATTGGCAATAATCCCAGCAGGGTGGTCACTGCCGTGAGTAGCACGGGACGGAGTCGCACCATCCCGGCCAACATGACAGCCTCCTGACGGGAAAACCCTCGTGCTCTCAATTGATTTATATAATCAATCAAGACAATCGCATTATTGACGACAATCCCTGCCAGGGAAATCGTGCCGATTCCTCCCATCAAAACACTGAAAGGGAGACCATGAATGATCATCCCTAAAAAGACGCCACTGAGCGATGCAAACACGGAAGCGAGAATCACAAAAGGCAAGACGATTGAGTTGAATTGAGTGACGAGCACCATGAAGATCAGAAAGATCGCCACGACAAAACTCTGGAGGAGAAACGCTTGAGATTCTTGTTGGTCTTCGTTGGCACCTGTGTATGAAATCTCGACCCCTCGCGGGAGTTGATAGTCCTCTATTCGTGTTTTTGCCTCTTTCAAAACATCGGCACCGGAGCGTTCTTTCGACGCATCTGCGGCAAGGGTGACCACCCGTTTTAAATCGATATGGCGGAGTGATGCCGTCGCTGGCTTTCGACTGACGGAAGCCAACTCACTGAGAGGGATTGAATCTCCCGCGGGCGTCCTAATGAAAAGAGATCCCAGATCGGTATCGTATTGTCGAAATTTTTCATCCAGTCGCACAACGATATCGTATTCATCTTGATTGAGGCGATAGGTTGAGACATCCCTCCCGTTGAAAGCGATTCGGATCAGATTGGAGACTTGATTCAAGCGCAATCCGTGTCGAGCAATTTTATCTCGGTCAATCACCACACGGATTTCAGAACGGTTGGTGTCATAGTCGATTTCGAGGTTGACCAACCCCGCGACATCGATAATTCGGTTTTTAATGTCAATCGCGGCCTGGTTCATCAGTTCAAAATCTTCTCCAGTCAACTCGATATTGACGGCTCTTCCTGTCGGGGGGCCAGGTCGTTGTTGTTGCAGTCGTATTTCAGCACCAGCAAACTTTGGCAGAATTTTCCGGACGGCTTCGAGCACATCGGTGGGACGCATCTCAGTCCATCCTCGCCAATCTTGAAACGCAATCCGGATTTTGCTATCCCAGGGGCGATTGCTGTCCCCGACATTGGCGATAATCCCATCAGAGTGGCGCTCATAAAGAACCAAATCTTTTTCAATCGCTTTGATGATTTTATTCGAGGTGTCCAAATTGGAGCCAAAAGGGGCAGAAACAATCAAACTCGCCTCTTTGGGTTCCTGGACTGGGAAAAATTCGGTTTTCTTTTCAGGATTGCTCACCAATAAATAGAAAATCACCATTCCCCACCAAAAAACGGCCATCATTGATAAGGAAATCCAGGGATGGCGGAGAGTCCAACCGAGGAGGGCGCGGTATTTGACCAGTAATTTGGATTTTTCTACCAAGGCCACTTCGTCAAGGGTTTCGCGCTTTTTAGGGCGCTTCATCAAGGTCGCGCAGATCACAGGATTGAAAATCAATCCTACGAAGAGAGAGCAAGTCAAAGTGATGATCAGAGTTTTGGGTAAAAAACTCATAAATTCCCCGATAATCCCTGGCATGAAAATCAAAGGGAAGAAGGCGACTAAGGTCGTGATCGTCGATGAAATCACAGGAAAAGCGACTTCACTGACACCAATCACTGCCGCTTCTCGTCTTGGTTTTCCAGACTGCACATGGCGGTAAATATTTTCCACAATCACAATGGCATTGTCGACCAACATTCCTAAAGAAAGGATCAAGCTGAAGAGGACTACGAAATTGAGGGTGATGCCCACCCATTGTAAAATCATAAAACTCATCAACATCGAAAAAGGAATGGCAAGCCCCACAATCAAAGCGTTCCGCCCTCCGATTACTAACAATAAAACGATGCAAACAAAGATGATTCCAGTGAAAATATTATTCTCCAAGTCACTGACCAATTGTTCGACATCTTTAGATTTATCCTGGAGGAACGCATAGCGAACTTTTCCGGCGTATTTGTTTTCTTCCTCTTCAACAATGTCTTTGATTTTCTTGGAAATTTGAGTCAAATTTTCGCCAGACCGTTTCGAGATTTCTAGGGAGACGGATTCTATTCCATTGAAACGAGAGCGGTTTTTCAGTTCCTTGAAGGTGAATTTGACAGTCGCGATGTCTTTGATGGCAATCGGGCTGTATCCAGGAGAAGTGATGATCATATTTTCGATCTCTTCAATCCTCTGAATTTGCCCTGGCACATTGATCAGGTAGCGCATCGGGCCGATATTCATCGTTCCACCAGGAATGCTACGATTTTCCGAAGCAATCGTATTGGAGATCATGTTCAAATCGAGATTATAATATTTCAGTTTATTCGGATCAACATTGACCTGAACTTCTTTCTCCAGCCCGCCAATCCGTTCCACTTCTAAAATCCCAGGAATGCCCTCAATCCGATCTTTGAGATCCTCCGCAATCTCTTTTAAATTGACCAGTCCGATTTCTCCAGAAAGATTGACAATCAAAATCGGTTCTTCCGATAAATTGATTTCCCGCAAAGTGGCGTCTTCTGCATCTTCTGGAAGGTCTGGCTCGACTTGATCCAATTTTTCACGGACTTCATCCATCGCGTCATCGATATTGAAATCTGGAGTGAATTCCAGGGTCAAAACAGCCGCTCCGTCGGTGGAGGTCGATTTGATTTCCTTCAGATGATCAATATTCTGTAATTCTTTTTCCAGTTTATTGGTGATTTGTGATTCAACATCTACCGGCGAGGCCCCTGGAAACGGGACATTGACAATGATCACGGGAATTTGAATATCCGGCTCGGATTCTCGAGGGAGCGACA
>WASW01061447.1_pt1 | contig 11554 bp, 14 predicted proteins | sample 5698521 | NCBI WGS metagenome assembly WASW01 (sample SAMN11175560, study PRJNA528189) | sponge metagenome | isolation source: marine sponge | host: Leucetta | place: Antarctica: Western Antarctic Peninsula, King George Island | collected 2013-01
TGCGCTGTTAATGGCGGGCTTAGATGGCGTACAAAATAAGATTCATCCAGGTGAGCCAGCAACAAAAGACTTGTACAGCCTACCCCCTGAAGAAGATGCAAAAATCCCAACAGTGGCGGCTTCATTCGAGCAAGCTTTAGAAGCACTAGACAATGACCGTGCTTTCCTAACAAGCGGCGGTGTCTTCTCTGAAGATTGGATCAATTCTTATATCGACTTTAAGATGGAAGAAGTGACTAGAATGCGTATGGCACCACATCCTGCTGAGTTTGATATGTACTATAGCTGTTAAGCAACAAACTTGATGCACCAAAAAAGGGCGGCTTTGGCTGCCCTTTTTTATTATTGCTTACTTTCCCTTACAATCTTATCTTCTACAACAACTTTCTATTTATAGTTTTAGGTCTAATGCAGTAAATCTATGACTTAGTTGTATAAAAACATAAATTTTATTAATTAATATTGCTAGTCAACCATTTAGTGCAACACTTCGTTGCTAACGATAACAGTCTCATCTAAACTACTGCTATGCACAAACAATTTACTTTTATTATTTTAACTTTATCGTTGTTAGGCTTACCTTTTTTAACATATGCAGCAATATATAAGCACGTCGATACCAATGACCGTGTGACGTATTCTAACGTTAAAATTAAAGGCGGCAAAAAACTAATGATAGAGCCAGCAGACACCAGCTTTGGTACAAACACGGGTCGCGACGCTGAAAGTAGCCCTGCTAGCAAAAAAGCAACGCCTAGCAACTTCCCAAAAGTGAATAAAAACACGCAAAAACAAAGAGATAACTCACGAAAACAAATTTTGTTATCTGAGCTAGCATCGGAAAAAGTAGCGCTAACAAATGCAAAGAAAGCTTATGCTGAAGGCAAAGCGAAGCCTGAAGTCTATCGAAAGAGGAACGCAGATGGCTCATCTAACACGTTTAAAAATGTGCCAAAATTTGAAGCAAAAATAAAAAAACTACAAGAAACCGTCGATTCACACCAACGTAATCTCGATTTTCTGCAAAAAGAAATAGCCAACATTCAATAACTTCTCTAGCTTCAAAAAGCTGGCGCAGCTTTTGCTTTAGTCATTAGCAATAGTCTTATTGCTGTGTTACTTTATCGTCAATGGTTCAAAACATTCCTTCAGGTTTTATCGGGTTAGAACATCTCGCTAGCGCGGTGATATTACTTAATACTTCACGCCAAGTTGTCTATGCTAACACTAGTGCTGAGAGTTTGTTTGCATTTAGCTCAACGCAAATTGCCAATAAACCTATCTTAGAAGTGTTTTCAAATTGTGAGATTCTACAACTCGCAATTGCGCATGCTGAAAAAGAAGACGGCCCTTTCCGTGAACATGAGTTTACGATTACCACGGCACGTCAAGATTCATTCGTAGTCACTTGTACAGTGACACCAATCGAGGTCCAAGAGGCTAGCCTGCTCCTTGAGTTCCAACAAATGGATCAACAACTGCGTATTGCACGTGATGAACGCATGCTTATTCAACAGCAAGCTAATTTAGAACTCTTACGTAATCTTGCACATGAAATACGTAACCCGCTTGGCGGACTACGCGGTGCTGCGCAGTTACTTGAGCATGAATTACCCCAGCCTAATCTACGTGAATATACACAAGTCATCATCAAAGAGGCCGATAGATTACAAAGTTTAATGGACCGGTTATTAATGCCACACCATTTACCAAAATACGAGCCGACTAACATTCACGAAGTCTTAGAACGTGTCAGGAGTTTATTACTTGCCGAATCTACTAATGATATTAAGATAAGGCGTGATTACGACACCAGCCTACCTGATTTAATTGGCGACCGTGAAAAACTCATTCAAGCTGTATTGAATATCGCACGCAACGCAGTGCAAGCCATGCATGCTAATAAAACTAAAAATGCAGAATTAGTACTTAGAACAAGAGCTGAGCGCCAAGTAACACTATCTAAAAAACGCTATCGTGTAGCAATTAAATTAAATATTATTGATAATGGGCCCGGCATTGCTGCAGATATGATAGATAAAATATTTTACCCATTAGTCACCGGTACTGAGAGTGGCTCTGGTCTTGGACTTGCATTAGCACAAACATTTATCACCCAGCACCATGGCACGATTAATTGTGAAAGCAAACCTGAGAATACAAGCTTTACCATTTTGCTGCCTATAGAAAGCACTGCTATCAGAGGTACAACTAATAAGAGTACAGTTACTGAATAATGATATTGATGATTATAAAGAGATTAAAATGAAACCAGTTTGGATTGTAGATGACGATAAGTCTATTCGTTGGGTGTTTGAAAAAGCACTAGCACGTACGGATTTAATATTTAGAACGTTTTCTTCAGCACCTGAAGCACTTAATGCATTAAGCCACGAACAGCCTCAAGTCGTTGTCAGTGACATTCGCATGCCTAATGGTTCAGGGTTAGATTTCTTAGCTGAACTTAAAGAAAAATACCCAGATATCCCCGTTATCATCATGACTGCTTACTCCGACCTTGAAAGCGCCGTAGCGGCATTTCAGGGGGGAGCGTTTGAATACTTAGCTAAACCTTTTGATGTTGACCACGCAATCGATATTATTAAACGTGCGCTGGAAGAAAGCATCCGCCAAGCTGTCAGTGATGTTACTTTAGAAGAAACACCGGAGATTATTGGCCAAGCTCCTGCCATGCAGGAGGTTTTTCGCGCAATAGGTCGCTTAAGCCGCTCTCATGCAACCGTGCTTATTAATGGCGAATCAGGTAGTGGTAAAGAGTTAGTAGCAAGTGCTTTACACAAACATAGCCCGAGAGCAGAGGCACCATTCATTGCAATTAACACGGCCGCTATCCCCAAAGATTTATTAGAATCAGAACTATTTGGTCATGAGCGTGGCGCTTTTACAGGCGCGCAATCTTCAAGGCGTGGTCGATTTGAACAAGCCGATAAAGGCACATTATTTTTAGATGAAATTGGCGATATGCCAGCTGATTTACAAACCCGTTTATTACGTGTGCTGAGCGATGGTCAGTTTTACCGTGTAGGCGGCCATCAACCCATTAAAGTGGATGTTAGAGTCATTGCTGCCACACATCAAAATTTAGAAGACCGCGTTAAACTAGGGCTTTTCCGTGAGGATTTATTCCATCGTTTAAACGTCATTAGATTACATATTCCTGCACTACGCGAGCGGCGTGAAGACATTCCCTTACTGACTAAACATTTCTTACAGCAAAGCGCCGTAGATTTAGGCGTTGAAGCAAAGCAGCTAACAGACAAAGCTTTAAAATATTTAGCGGCAGTTAATTGGAGTGGTAATGTTCGCCAGCTAGAAAATGTGTGTCACTGGCTAACCGTGATGGCACTTGGTCAGCATGTTGATGTTGCTGACTTACCGCCCGAACTAAAAGATGGTAGCGCGGAGGTTACGAATGGAGACTCATGGCAAGAAATATTAGCAAAAGAGGTGGCTAATACTCTGAATAGAGGTGAGAGTAGCATTCTTGATTCACTTGTTAAAGACTTTGAACGTGTGATGATTACAAAAGCTTTGCAGCATACTAATGGTCGCCGTATTGAGGCTGCCAACCTACTCGGTATGGGTCGCAATACGCTTACTAGAAAAATTCAAGAGCTTGATATAGAAAGTTAGATAAGCAGTTTATTTTCATATTAATGATACAAAAAAACGGCAACCGAAGTTGCCGTTTTTAACTTATGTTTCTAGTTACAGACTAAGTCTGCTCAAGATTTAACTTAAAACTAGTAGAACAAGATTGCACCCAATGAGATGTTGTCATTTTCTGCATCGCTCACACCAGCTAAATGTGACTCTGATTCAGTGCGATTGTACTCAGCCACTAAATTTAAATGCTTAGTTAATGGATGATAAGCACCAATAGTAATGCGCTCATTAGACTCTACTAAATTCACAGCAGCATCAGCCGTGTTGTCATCTAAGTTAGAGATAGCATAAGCGACACCAAGTTTAGTACCCGCGCCTGGAATCTTATAAGTCGCTTGAACATAGCCACCGTCTGAGTCACGAGATTTACCATCTGAACTAAATGCATTTGATAAAAAGCCTGTAGTACCGATACCGTCACCATCATAGTAGTAAGCAGTTAAACCAAAACCAGCTAAGTTAACAGTAGCACCAATATCGAAACCACGTGCAGTTTCGTCACCGAATTCACCAAGGTTTGCTGCAAGTGCAGCAGCGCCGACTACTCCGCCTACTGTAGTGTTACCTAAGTCTTCAACTTTTTGAGTGATAAAGCCAGCCCAGACTTTACCAGACACATCGCCTATCCAAGCGTATTCTGCTTGCGCTTCAAAGCCTGGAGAACTGGTGCTTGCATTATTAATTGTGTTTGAACCAGTGGTGAAATTACTTACTTGCCATGGTTGGGTTACAGCAGCTTTGAAACTAAAGCCATTCCAGTTTGGTGATGCATACTGAACTTGTGCTTTCCAATCGGCATAGAGATAACCAAAACCAATACCACCCCATGTTGTAGTACTACTAGCTATGTTAGCACCACCACCACCAACACCTAACAGTGTCATGTCATTCAAAATAGCACTAGATGCAAAAACACCTAAATCACGACCTAGTTTAATCGTACCCCATGAAGCATCACCAAACGTTAAGAACGCTTGACGGTTTTCTTGGCCAGCTGAACTTAATGAGTTTCTTGATGAAACACCTGGTTGAAGGCTGATTGTAAAACCAACGTCCAAGTCATTTTGGCGTGTTTTACCAGAAATACTTAGATAGTTAGGTAGCAAACCTGTCGTAACTGTCGTTTGCGTATCTCCACCAGCGCCGTTTTCGTTAAATGCTAATGCACCAGCTGCTGTGCCTGCTGTTGTTTCTCCAGCGCTAACACTTTCAAGTTTATTGTGGCTGTAGAATGCATTTACAATGCCACCAATATCTAATGTCCAATCGCCTGCTGGAATCATAATACCAGCGTTAGCGCTTGAAGCGACAGCTAATAAAGCTGAACCTACTGCTAAACTAATTTTCTTGTTCATGTAATTCTCCTAAAATTTCTTGCTTGTAATTTTCCTCTTTCGCTTACCAAGTAATGTTTCTTACTTTAGTATTCCAGCGAGAAAGTTCGCGAACGCCCTTATTTGAACCAATATTAAAATGACTTAACATTAATTTACATAAAAGTATGCCAAAGATGCTTATATGTGAGCAAGTAATTATTAAGTTAACAGCGCTGATACGTGCAATTGTGTTGTTATTGCACAACAATAGTTTGATTCATTTCTGGAAGTTCAAAGTTATTTATCAGACAAAGTCAATTTTAACTGATCAACATCATAATCACTCGTGATCACTGACTTTCCTATCCCTTGCTGTAACACCAGCCTAATTTTCCCATTCTGCACTTTTTTATCTAGACCCATCAAATTTATATACTTTTCTATACCTAGTACGGGTGCTTTAGTCGGCAATTTAACTTTTTCAAACAATTGTTCAATTCTGCTTACGTCTTGCGCTTCTAACCAGCCCAAACGTTTTGATAGATCTGCTGCTATCATCGTACCTGCTGCCACAGCTTCCCCATGTAGCCATACGCCATAACCCATTGCATTTTCAATGGCGTGGCCAAAAGTGTGTCCTAGATTCAATAATGCTCGCTCACCAGCTTCACGTTCATCTGCTGCAACCACCTCAGCCTTATTCTCACAAGAGCGATATACGGCATAAGTAGTTTCATCTTCATTTAAGCCCATTACGGCATTTGCATTGGCTTCTAGCCATTCAAAAAACTGTGCATCACGGATTAAACCGTACTTTATAACCTCGGCCATCCCTGCTGAAAGCTCTCGCTCTGGTAGCGTGCGTAAAGTATTAATATCCGCCAACACCAGTTTTGGCTGATAAAAAGCGCCGATCATATTCTTACCTTGCGGATGGTTAATGCCAGTTTTACCACCAACACTTGAATCAACCTGCGATAAAAGTGTAGTGGGAATCTGTATAAATGCTACACCACGCAGATAAGTTGCAGCTGCATAGCCTGTTAGATCTCCAATAACACCGCCGCCAAGCGCAATCAATGTGACGCTTCGCTCACAACGGTTTTCGATTAAAGCATCGTATATAAGATTCAGCGTTTCGTCATTTTTATACCTTTCACCATCTGGCAAAATAATCTCAACAATATTCACGCCTTGTTCAATTAAAGGCTGGGCAACTTTTTCCAAATACAACGGCGCAACAGTCGTGTTAGTCACTATTACCACTTGTTTGCTTGCTAAATGTGGCAATATTAAATCAGCCTTAGCAAGAAGACCCATCCCAATATGAATGGGGTAAGTACGCGCACCTAATGAGACGTTTAATGTTTGCATCATGGCTTTTCTATTATTTTTTTAATGGCTTGTTCGATTTGGTTAATAACGATTAATGTATGCTGGCTGGCTGTATCAATCACTAAATCAGCTGCCTCCATATAAATGGGATGCCTTTCCTGATATAGCGCATCCAACTTTGCGCGTATATCAACATTCTGTAGTAATGGCCGCTGTTTGTCATGACGCATTCTTTGCCAAAGGTCTTGTGAATTTGCACGTAAGTAAATCACATACCCATGACTTGTAAGACATTTTAGATTTTCTGGTTTGAGTATTGCGCCACCGCCCGTTGCCAATACTATATTTTTAAGTTGGGTTAGCTCTTTAATCACTGCAGATTCGCGCTTACGGAAACCAAGTTCACCTTCAAGATCAAATATAACTGGGATTTTTACGCCCGTGCGTTTTTCAATCTCATGATCGGTATCATAGAACTTTTTATGCCAGCGTTTAGCAAGTTGTTTACCAATCGTGGTTTTTCCTGCACCCATGAGCCCTACAAAATAAATATTGTCAATTTGTGCCATAAATCTGTGACATAAAAATGCCTATCACTTTAATGATAGGCATTTTAAGGCAAACTAAACTTTCTGTCAGTTTAGTTTATACATAAACATTAGCGTAGATCTAAATTTTCATCCATAATCTTTGGCGTAATAAAAATCAATAACTCAGTCTTATCATCTTGCCGAGTACGTCGTTTAAATGCATTACCTAGAATTGGAATGTCTCCGAAGAAAGGCACTTTCTCAACTTGATTTCTTTCCACTTGCTCGTAAATACCGCCAAGCACCGCCGTCTCTCCATTTGCGACCAATACTTGTGTCGTTACATTTTGTGTATCAATTGATGGCACGCCAGAAAACACCACACTGACACTTTCTTTTCTAACATCTAAATCCATAACAATATTATCATCAGGCGTGATTTGCGGCGTGACTTCTAAACTCAGCACTGCCTCTTTAAACGCGACAGTTGCTGCGCCACTACTAGATGCTTCTAAGTAAGGGATTTCCGTACCTTGTGCAATTTTAGCTTTTTGCTGATTAGCTGTAGTCACCCGTGGGCTTGATACAACTTTTCCTCGGTTATCTGTTTCTAATGCGGTTAGCTCAAGATTCAATAGCAACCCTGCCGGCAGCCTAAACAAGCTAAAGGCAAGGCTGCCAAGACTGTTAGCAACTGGCAAATTGGAAGCCAAACCGCCTGTGCTAGCCGCTTGCACGACGGTAGCGCCATCAGCACTAACCCGTGTTACCGCGCTAGTAGTATCTAAACTGCCGCCAATAGCCAGTGTGTTGTTCCCTGGTGTTGTAAACGACTCAATGCCAAACCTTGCACCTAAACTTTTACCAAATTTTTGGTCTGCCAATACCAAGCGAGATTCAATCATGACTTGCCTTACAGGCACATCTGTCCTATTAATAATTTCTTGTACCTCGACCAGTTTTTTGGCCGTATCTTGTATAAATAGTGTATTCGTTCGTGGATCATAATTCACAGTACCGCGACTCGATAAAATACTCGTACTCCCACTTGTAGTGGCACCCCCTGAGGAAGCACCACTGCCTGAGTTCGCGCCAGTAAGGATTGCTTTAACATCCTCTGCTTTTTGATAATTAAGTGTAAAGACTTCTGTGACCAATGGCTCTAATTCTTCTATGGCACGACTCGCTTCCAGCACTGCTTTATCTTTTGCAGTCACCTCTTCTGTTGGCGCCACCATAATCACGTTGCCCGTTTTACGCATTGTCAAACCTTTGTTTTGCATAATAATGCTAAGGCTTGGTCCCATGGCACATCGTTAAGCCTTAACGTCAAATTACCAGTTACAGTATCACTCGTAATAATATTCAGATCAGTAAAGTCAGCAATGGCTTGCAATACTGAACGCACCTTAATATCTTGGAAATTGAGTGATAATTTTTCGCCTGCGTAACCAGGTTTCGAACCTTTAACTAATTTATTAGGATCCTCAACAACACGCCGCACATCAACGACAAACTGCTTATCTGTCTGATATGCTGACTGTTCCCAATTACCTTGAGGTTCAATAATCATCTGACTATTTTCACCTTTCTGCATCGTATCTACATACAATACAGGCGTATTAAAATTAATCACATTTAAGCGCCGCTGCAGGTACGCCTGTGTTAACAAAATCAACAATAATTTGTTTGCCTTTTTGTTTTATATTGATACCCGCATTTGTACCAGACAAATCGACAATCACACGACCCTCTCCATTGACGCCTCTAGCAAAATCAACACCAGTAATAGAATAGTCTTGGCTTCTAGCGACAGGTTTAGCAAAGCGAGTTTTCTTAGGCCTGTTTGCTGTCAATGCATCATTACCTTGCAGTGTAATGATCACATCATTACACTGCACCTCTGCGTTGTAACCTGAAGCTTTAGATAAATTAAGCACCATACGCGTACGGTCTTTAGCTTGCGCTAAAGTAATACTTTTAAGTACACCTTTTGTATTTGATATATGGCTTTTAGATAACCCATTAGCTGTATTTGGGAAATCTAACGCGATTCTTGCTGGGCTTTTTAAAGTAAAACCAGTAGGTGGGCTTGACAGTGGCTCAGTCATTTTAACCCGAATACTCACTCGCCCTCCTGAGAGTACTGAAAAATCAATACGCTCTATTTTATTGCTAAGTTTAGCGCTTTCTGCAGCAATAGCAGTGTTAAACAAACCTAAACTTAACGCTACCAGCACAAAATATTTTGTTAAAAATTTAATCATATCTATCGTATTCATTTATTGTTCCTGCAAATTAATACTGACATTACGCTCTATCCAGTCGCCAGTAGCATCATCCTGAACAATCTCTTTTATTTCTACCAAGCTATCATTAATCGCTGTTATTAAGCCAAAATTAGATCCTAGATAATTACCAACGCTTACCTGTTGTATTGAGTTATCTGGGACTCGAACTAATGCATATTTGGACTTTCCTTTACTCATTGAACCAACGTACTTAAGGCTTTCAAGCGGATAAGCTTCTAAAGCTTCTTTAGGCCTATTTGCATTTGGTTGTAGTGAGCTAGCTTTATTCTGCGCTTTTCTTGGCTTAAATGGATCTGCTAGTGCAGCATCGGCATTGTATTCAAGCGGAATATAAGGCGACACTTCAGGCAACGGCTCAACACTTTTATTAATGTCTTTTGCGGCATTTGAAATAAACATATCTAAATCATCCCCTTGCCCACCATCACAAGCGATTAGTAATAATGGCAAAAAGCTGATTAATATGAGCCTAATATTTGTGCTATGTGTCATTTTTTAGCGTCTTGTTTCTCTTTCTCAGCTCTTTTACTCGCCAATTCTGAAGAGTCTAAATACCGATATGTTTTGGCGACTGCATCTAGCGCCAACCCATTACCTTTACCATCTTTGCTTGCTGCGGTTATTGATAGGTCATTCAATGTCACTATCCGTGACAATTTAGAAACATCTGTAGCAAAAGCACCGATATCGTGATAACTCCCCTTGATCCTAATCACGATAGGCATCTCAGCATAAAAGTCCGCGACTATTTCCTGTCCTAGCTTAAACAATTCAAACTCCAAGCCACGTCCTAAACCTGCCTGATTAATGTCTGTTAACAAGCCATCCATTTGAGATCTATCTGGCAACTGTTTTAATAGCACACCAAATATTTTTTCAATATCAACCATTTGCTGTCGATAAGCTTCTATTTTAACCGATTGGCTTTTTTTCACTAAGAAATTTTGCCTAAGATCAGCCTCTTTAGCGACAGCTTGCTCATGCGCATCTATTTCTGGTCCCCAAAGAAACCAATACCCTAACCCAACAAGCACTAATGACAAAACAAACAGTAGCACCAGCTTAATTGGCGCCGACAAACTGCCGATGTTATTAAAATTTATATTATTAAAGTCTTCTAAATTCATTACTTAAGCACCCACTTTCTTAGTCTGAGCGGGCAGCGCATCTGCTTTTTGCACTTTTATATTAACGCGCATCGTAAAGTGTTTTTGCTTAATATTATTAAGTGTTGAAGACTTAATTTCAACCAAAATTGGTGATTCCAACCAATTTGAAACCCCTAAATTTCTCACCAACGTCGCCACCCTAGCGTTTGTATCTGCTACCCCTTGCAAAGTAATGACATGACCAGCCTGCTTGATATTTTTTAGATAAATACCTTCTGGTAATTGGCGTGACAATTCATCCAAAACAACAACTGATTGGCTACGATTAGTCTGCAGATTCTCAACAACTTGTTTTCTTTCTAACACATTATTAATTTGATCTTTCAATTCTTGAATATCGGCAATTTCTTTATCTAATTGACTAATCGCTTGCTCCAACCGTTCGTTACGGTCTAATTGTGCTTGCTTCTTACCATCCAAGAAAGTCCAGCCTAAAAACACAATCGCAGCAGCAATAATCGCAGAAAATAAAGCCATTAAGCTAAATTGACGCTGCCTTTCAGCACGTTTAATCTGGCGATGTGGTAATAAATTAATACGTATCATCTTGGGCCACCCCGCGTATTGCAAGACCACATGCAACCATTAACCAAGGCGCATCCATCACAACCTGCTGCGGCTTTACTCTAGAACCAAACGACATTGCATGAAAAGGATTGGCAACAATAGTATCAATTTGTGTCCTCTCTTGCACCATGACGTTAATGGCTGGGATTGCTGCAAGGCCACCTGCCAAAACAAGATGGTCAACGCTATTGTACTGAGTTGAGCTTGTGAAAAACTGTAGCGCCCTTGCCACTTCAGCAGTTAAAGACTACATAAAAGGCCCCAACACTTCACTTTCGTAGCTTTCAGGCAACCCCCCTTTTCGTTTTGTGATCTCAGCTTCCTCTGCTGACAAGCCAAAACGACGTTGTATCTCTTGCGTTAACTGCGTGCCGCCAAAAGCCTGTTCCCGAACATAAACTGAATTATTATCATGCAGTACGTTAATGTGCATCATTGTTGCGCCCATGTCGACAATCATGACTGTTTCGTCTTTTCCTGAACTTGGGAATTGACTGGACACTAAATGATAAGCTGCCTCAGTCGCATAAGTGTCGACATCCATCACCGTCACTTTTAGACCAGCATCCTCTGCAGCAGCAATGCGATCTTCAATTTTTTCTTTACGTGCCGCGGCAATAAGCACTTCAACCTCATCA
>WASW01098802.1_pt1 | contig 11511 bp, 14 predicted proteins | sample 5698521 | NCBI WGS metagenome assembly WASW01 (sample SAMN11175560, study PRJNA528189) | sponge metagenome | isolation source: marine sponge | host: Leucetta | place: Antarctica: Western Antarctic Peninsula, King George Island | collected 2013-01
AGGTTTGTCCCTTTTATGTTGTCTTTCTTAGGTGAAAAGCATTCCTCAGTTTTATTTGTAGTTGTTGTGGCACCCTTAACCGCTTTATATAAAACACTGAACCTAAATAATACATGCACAACCAACCAACGTGCAATCACTTTGTTAGCAATTCAAGACTCACCAAAAACAACTGTGGAATTACGTCATGATTTTGGAATTATGCACCCCGCAGCTCGCATTCAGGAGTTGCGAGATTTAGGTCATAAAATTGGTACAGTGAGAATAACAAGCATGACACCTGATGGCGTTAAACATAGAGCCGTTGCCAAGTATGTTTATGGAGGTGTTAATCATGAGTAACCAATGCTGGTTGATACAGTTAGAAATGCTCTTGCAGCGATTTTCTCACCTTGGGGTAAGTGCTGATATGGCATCATTAACTTTGGTTGAGCTGTGGGGTTTTTATTTATTTTTAACAAACCTAGCGGAGGCTTTGTATGGGCGCTAGTTACGAAAAGCAAAGGAAATCTAAAACAGGTAAGTTGGATGTTGGGAGGTTTACGGCATTACCTCACACAGTCATTCATAGTACACAGTTTAGGCAATTAGGTTATGCAGCACGTTCTTTACTATTTGATATAGCCGCTCAATATAATCGTAGCAACAACGGTAAGTTGGTTTGCTGTAGTAAATACCTAAAACCTTTAGGTTGGGTATCAAATGGCACCATTACCAATGCATTACGTCAGTTAAAAATAAGTGGCTTATTAATTCAAACTAGGCAGGGGATGAGGCCACCATGTAGCCAAGCAGCTTGGTTTGCAATTGGTTGGTTTGGACTTGATGTAACTAATGGCCTGGATATTGAGCCATCAAAATATCGTAGGTGCTCATTAACGCCTTTTAAAGCACCTTTACCGAAAAGCGGTATGGTAAAGAAGAAAACCGCACCAGTAAGTGGTATAGAGGCATTAAAGCCAACACCGATTAACGGTGCGGTACGAGGTAAAAAGCTTGAACCACTTATACCGAATAACGGTGAGTATATAGATTTACCATCTAACTATCCGATTATTTATCAACATTATACTAAGGAGGTAATAAGATATGACCACTAAGAAAACACCTGTTAAAGAAAAAAAGGAAAAATCAAAGAAAATAGCACAAGCAAAGCTATTAAGTTCTGCCTCAGTAATGAGTGCAGTGACATCAGAGGCTTTTGCAAAAGATATGTTCCCAGAGCTTGATTTAACAGAGCTAATTGAGGAGCTATCAAGCAAAGTTCAATCCGTAGTAGACGATGACATTAATTCAATGGAAGCAATGTTAGTAGGACAAGCATGCGCACTTCAAACGATATTCACAAGCCTTGCAAGAAAGGCAGTTAATCAAGAGTATTTAAAAAATTACGGCATGTTTATGACTTTAGCTTTGAAAGCACAAAGTCAAAGCAGGTCAACGATACAAGCTTTAAACGAACTGAAATATCCAAAGCAAGTTGCTTTTGTTAAGCAGGCAAATATATCGCATGGACACTAACAAGTAAATAATGGAGCTGATGATAGCAAGTCATGCTTGCGCGCAAAAAAAAGTCAAAATCAATCAAACGAACTATTAGAGGAAAACAATGGCAGCACGAAAATGGACATTAGTACAACGACAAAAGCAAGCAGAGCTGATAAGACAATGGCAACCATGGAAACACAGCACAGGCGCTAAAACAGCTGAGGGGAAAAAGATAACATCTAAGAATGCGTACAAGGGAGGGGTGATAATTCAACTTAAAGAGCTAAGGCATCTGCTCAGAAAACAAAGAGAGCTATGTCCTTAATTTATATTAGTTAAGGTTTAAGTGATTTTGTCACACACCGCCTTTGACGGTATTTTTGACGGTATTTTATAGAGTAAATAATATAACTTATTGTTTTTAATTATTAATTATTTAAAAATGACTCCCTCACTCGCCAAAAGTTAAAATCACAAGCTTTATCTAATTCTAAAATGATGCGGCAATGAGCTAATTACTTAGCTGAACGCAAAGCGGGCTTTTTCACTATTTGGTTTAGATGAGCGTTACGTTACTTAAAAGCTTTTAACCTTATGTGATAATGCGATTATATTTAATACTAAACGAAAGCATATGATGAAAATAATTTTAGTGGCTCTCTTTCTTTTACTGCCTATCATTACTAATGGCGTTTATGCAGCGGGTGAATCGAGGACTAAATCTATACCTGTTCAAAAAATTCAAGCTTTAGCTGAAAGTGGGGCGGTTGCAGCTCAATTCAATTTAGGGGTTATGTATAAAGAAGGGCGAGGGGTTACACAAGACGACAAGCAAGCATTTTATTGGATTGAAAAAGCAGCAAGGCAAGAGTTTGCTCAAGCGCAATACAATTTAGGTCTGATGTATAAAGAAGGAAGAGGTGCTACACAGGACAGCAAGCAAGCAGTTTATTGGCTTGGAAAAGCAGCAAAGCAAGGGTTTGTTAAAGTTCAATCCGATTAGATGTGATGTATGAAAGCGGACGAGGCGTTGCATAAGACGTGTTAACGCTTATATGTGGAAAATATGGCTGTAAGCAGTGGTTTTGATAGTGGGTTCAAGAGCATCTGGAACGAATACTAACGCCATCAGCGTTGTTGAAGGCACAGAGGCTGGAAAAAGAAGGTTTAACCTCTAATAATAAAAACTGCAATTAGTGCATTGGCACTAAATTAGTTGCTGTCTTAATTTCTATATATCCTAATTTGAATAAAATATTAATGACGAAATAAAATCAAAAATAAAACCGAAGGTAAGCTAAATATTGAGCATTGTTTAAAGTTTACTAGTGCTTTCTATCAATCAAACTCATATGATAGAGGGCTTAAAAAGCTCCTTAATTTTTCTCTAAAAATAATTTAAAAGCATTAGCGTCTTTATCAATAAAGGTTTTCAGGCTAGATTCCTTTTTGTTTAGGCGTTAATATTAAGCTTTAATCCTTATTAAAAATAAATGCAATGAAAAAATATTTTTATATAGATTACCCACAAGAGCATCTTGAAAATAAATTACATAATTATCGTTGTGCTTATTGCAAAGTTGAAACGACGGTGATTAATGGTCGTCTAGAAGGTCACCTTTCATCTTGTGAATACAGAATGCAGTTACAGCGCGCCGGTTATGAAGTGGGGAAACAGTCATCTCAGGCATTATCTTTAATTTCAGATGATGTTGATTGATTTTTCAATGGATTCGACTTTACTCAGCCAGTATTTAGCCGTAAGAAAGCAAACTGAATCGTTATGCAAGCCACTCAATACTGAGGATTATATTCCGCAAGCGGTAGAATTTGCTAGTCCGCCAAAATGGCATTTAGCACATTTGTCATGGTTTTTTGAAGAGATGATTCTTCAAAAACATCTCAGTGAGTATCGTGTATTTAACAAAGACTTTAATTTCCTTTTTAATAGTTATTACCAGACCGTTGGTCCGCGAGCTAATCGGTTCGAGCGTGGGGTAATGACGAGGCCGACAGTGGAAGAAGTCTACCAATATCGTGCACATGTTGATACACATATGAAAGCGCTATTATCGACAACGCAACCCGATGAAATCAATAATTTAGTGATTTTGGGTATTAACCATGAACAACAACATCAAGAGTTATTGTTAGCAGATCTAAAATACGTTTTTTCTTTAAACCCAACTTTTCCTGTCTATGAGCAAAATACTAATTTATTGCTAGATGAAAATGCTGGCTCAGGCTGGTTAACTGTAGATGAAGATGTGTACAACATTGGGTATGCGGGTGATGACTTTTGTTTTGATAATGAATTAGGTGCACATAAGGTGTATTTGCATGATTACAGCATTGCTAAAGCCTTAGTGACTAATGGCGATTTTATTGCGTTTATTGAAGATGGTGGTTATGAGCATTTTAATCATTGGTTAGATGATGGCTGGAGTTGGCGGGTTGAAAATGAAGTGGCTAGTCCTTTATATTGGTATAAAAAGCAAGATAATTGGTATCACTACACGCTTGCAGGTCTAAAACTTGTGGATAAAAATGCTATTTTGGCGCATGTTTCTTATTATGAAGCCAATGCCTTTGCGCATTGGAAAGGTTGCCGTTTGCCAACTGAATTTGAATGGGAGGCTGCATCTAGTCAGCTTGACTGGGGTAAACGCTGGGAGTGGACAGCATCGGCTTATCAGCCATACCCTGGCTTTTTGGTTAATGATGGTGCAGTAGGTGAGTACAATGGTAAGTTTATGGTAAACCAAATGGTATTAAGAGGGGCGTCAGTTGCAACCGCAACAGCGCATAGTCGTGCGAGTTATCGTAATTTTTTTCATCCACATCACCAATGGCAATATTCTGGTATAAGGTTAGCTAAATAATATGCGTGAACAATTTTTAACAGATGTTGATGTTGGTCTTAGCCAACAGCAAAAAAATTTATCTTCTAAGTACTTTTACGATGCAAAGGGTGATGCGTTATTTATGGAAATAATGCAAATGCCTGAGTATTATTTAACACGTGCAGAAATGGAGATTTTTGCCAAACAGTCCCAACACATGATTGATTCACTTAAGGTAAATAAAAATGAATATTTCGAGTTAATTGAGTTGGGGGCAGGTGACGGTAGTAAGACAAAAGAGTTATTGAAAGTATTACTAACGCAAGGCTATCAGTTCGATTATATGCCGGTCGATATTTCATCGAATGTTTTAGCGCACTTACAAGAAGATTTGCAAGCGGCATTGCCTAAGCTATCAATTAAGCCGCAGCATGGTGATTACTTTAAAATACTGCATGCGCTGAAAGAAAGCCATCACCCTAAAGTTTTACTGTTTTTAGGTTCGAGCATAGGCAACTTAACAGATGCGCAAGCTAATGAATTTATTTATGATTTAGGTGCAAACCTTAGCCGCGGAGATAAATTATTAATGGGCGTTGATTTAATTAAGCCAGTTGATATTGTATTGCCCGCTTATAACGATGCACAGGGTATTACGCGTGCGTTTAACCTGAATTTATTGCATCGGATCAATAACGAATTAGGTGGTGACTTTGATGTGCAACAATTTTCTCATAGTCCTGAATATACGGAAGAAGAAGGTGTCGCAAAAAGTTATTTAGAAAGCATAGTGGATCAAAGTGTTACATTATCTGCCATGGGGAAAACGTATCACTTTAAACAAGGCGAGAAAATCCATATGGAGGTGTCGCGTAAATATAATGATGCAATCATGAAAAATATTTTAAAAAATACTGATTTTACAGTTGTTGATGTGATTACTGATAGTCAAGGCTATTTTGCTGATTACATTCTAGATCGTCACTAGGTAAAGACTAGCTGTATGCGTGCTTACCAAACAAAAAAACTTGGTGTGTTAGGGTTGGGTGGTCGTTCTACTCTATTTTATCTAGCACAATTGAACCAGCGTTATCACATTAAACATGGTGGCTATAGCACTTGTCCCTTAACCTTAATTAATACCAATTTTAATGATATTAATGGTCTACTGCCTAACTATTCAGATGAATTGAAATCAGTCGTCAAGCAGTACCTAGATCAGCTGCAAGGAGTTGATATCATTATTATTCCGAATATCACATTACATGACACAATTGATCGCTTGAATAAAGAAAACCAAAATAATTATCCAATCATTCACCCAGTAAAAGAAACACTGATTCAGCTTAGTGCTGATGGCGTAAAGCAAGTTACCTTGGTGGGGTCTAAATACAGTATGACATCACCATACTTACTCGATATGTTTTCTGAGGAAAATATTGAAGTGTCTGTACCGTCTGACCAAGATCAGCAATGGTTGGATGCGCTACGACAAAATGTATATACAGGGCAAGAATCACTTTTAGAGTTAAGTCGGTTTTCAGATTGCATTAATCAATACAGTAAAACTGCTAAAGTTGTGATTGCATGTAGCGAGTTGTCATTAATTCTGCCGCCAAATCAACCAGATGTTTTTGATATGGCAAGCATACAAATGGCACACTACTTTCATTAAAAGCATTTTTTTCATTGTCTATTTGGCTTACTGCTTAGCCTACTACTGATTGTTGCTTTCGTTTACAATATGTTTTTGTAAATTAATGCTTAAAGTAGAGATATATGGCGATATTGGTTGTTGGTGGAGCAGGTTATATAGGCTCGCATACCTGTGTGCAATTATTAACAGCAGGCTACGACATTGTCATTGTTGATAACTTCTTCAATAGTAATGCTGTTTCTTTATCTCGCATTAAAACAATCACAGAAAAAGAATTTACGTTCGTAGCGGCTGATAGCCGCGATAAAGCAGCCATGAGATCTATCTTTAAAGACTATGTAATAGATGCTGTTATTCACTTTGCAGGGTTGAAAGCAGTTGGTGAGTCTGCTGAGAAGCCACTGCTGTATTACGATAATAATGTGAATGGCAGCTTAGTTTTGTTTGAAGCGATGGCAGAGGCTGGTGTGAAAAACTTAGTATTTAGCTCATCGGCAACGGTTTATGGTGACCCAAAATCCGTACCAATTAAGGAGGATTTTGCGCTATCTGCTACAAACCCTTATGGTAGGACAAAGTTGATGATTGAAGATATTCTGCGAGATGTTTATCAATCAGATAATACTTGGCGTGTTGCCTTACTACGCTACTTTAACCCGATAGGCGCGCATGAAAGCGGTTTAATTGGCGAAGACCCAAATGGTATCCCTAATAATTTATTGCCTTACGTTTCTCAAGTTGCAGTAGGGCGGTTACAAAAGCTAAGTATATGGGGTGATGATTACCCAACACCGGATGGCACTGGTATTAGAGATTATATTCATGTAGTGGATTTGGCAGATGGACATGTTGCAGCTTTGCGGTATTTATCTGAAAATACAGGCTTACAAGCCATTAACCTAGGTACAGGTAATGGTTATTCAGTGCTAGAGGTGGTGAAAACGTTTAGTGAAGTATCTGGTAAGCCTGTGCCTTATGAAGTCTTGCCACGTAGGCCGGGTGATGTTGCTATTAATTATGCGGATGCTAGTTTTGCAAAGAAACTCATTGGATGGGAAGCTAAACGTGATTTAAACACCATGTGTTCGGATATTTGGCGTTGGCAATCACAGCACCCTCAAGGTTATGAGTAACGTTCTTTTAGGTTCGTGATTTTATATCGATTTATTCTTTTAGATACGGTGTAATGGCTTTTAAAATGGCTTTTGAATCAGGCTTTGTAAAGCTTGAATGAACAGTTATTTTCTCGCCGCCTGGCGCGATAACATATTTATAAAAATTCCATTTCGGTGCCTTAGCAGTTTTTTCAATGAGTTGTTTATAAAATGGATTTACATCAGCACCTCTAACTGCGCTTTTAGCCATCATGGGAAACTCTACCCCATACGTTAATTTGCAAAAATCGCCTATCTGTTTGTTATCGCCAGGGTCTTGTTTAAAATCATTAGATGGAAACCCGATAACCAATAAGCCTTTAGACTTATATTGTTTATACAGACCTTCTAGTGCCTCAAATTGCGGCGTAAACCCGCACTTGCTGGCGGTGTTGACGACGATAATAGGCTTGTCTTGATAATCGCAAAGATTAAACGTTTTGCCATCTAATGTTTTCAATTGATGATCGTAAAGTGCCTTGCAATCTGCGTTTGCCATTGTTGTTACCCCAAATAGAAAATATGCGAAAGTGACATGTATAAAAAGTTGTTTCATCGTGACGTTTGTTTTATAAATTGAAATGATTGAGACATTAATAATAGGCTAATTGTTCTTTTCAGCAAGTAAAAAATACTCACTTGCTTTATTAGGGGCTGAAAAAACTGGCATACATGATGCTTATGATTAATGACTAACAGATTGTTAGTTTTTAGAGATAGAAAGGTAACTTGATATGACTGAAAAAATAAGAAAATCGGATAACAATGAAGCATTATACCAAATGCTTGAAGATTTAGTAGGCGAAGCGTTTGACAGTGACAACGAATTTGAGCGTGTATTGGAGCAGGATTTCAATCAACTTTTTGAGAATGAAGATTTTTCTAAAATCGATCAATTACATTAATAGTTTGCGCCATTAGCGCACTAATATTTTTTGCATGGTGCTATCGTTTTCTTTGAGCTATTCTTTTTGAGCTTACTTTATTTTTTGTAAAATAATGGTCGAAAGCTCTTCTACCGACCTCCTAGTAGAATCGGCCCAAGTAATATTGTGCTTACGCATCATCGTTTCAGCCGTTGCTGTTTCTTTACGGCAATTTTCTAAGGATGCGTAAAAACTGTCGGGGCGGCGTTCACTTCTTACAGAGTGCAGGCGCTCTGGTTTAATGGTTAAGCCAAATATTTTATCAACTTGTTTCAGTAGTGCAGCAGGCAGTGTGCCACGCTCAAAGTCTTCAGGTATTAACGGATAGTTTGCTGCCTTAATACCAAATTGCATTGCTAAGTAAATGCTGGTTGGGGTTTTTCCACAACGTGAAACACCAATTAAAATCACTTCAGCTTCATCCAAATTGGAATTTTTCATGCCATCATCATGGTTTAATGTGTAGTTAACAGCTTCCATACGATCATGGTAGCTTTCCCCCATGGCGCCATAAGCAATACCAGAGCCTGTTAACGGTTCTTGGTTAAGTTCCACACCCAATGGATCGATTACATCACTGAATAAATCAATATAATAGGCTTTTGTTTCTTTAAGCTGGTTACTTAGTTTTTTGTTGCCCAGTGACATAATGACGATGGGCTTATTTTTGCTAGCGGCTAAAGCCACTTCAATATTCATTTGTGCGGCAAGTATTTTTTCTAGATCATCGCTGAATGGCATACGGGAAAACGTAAACTCCGTATCTGGGAAATGCTCTAACAACTTACCCAGAGAACCTGCAGTAATCCCAGTGCTGTCTGACACAATAAATACTGCGCGTTTTTGTTTTTCCATTAGGTTTCTTTGTGTTTGAGTGCTTGTTTATTGAAATTATTTTGCTAGGCGTTGCCAAGTGGCTACGACGGTATCAGGGTTAAGTGATAGCGACTGGATACCTTCGCTAATTAACCATTCAGCAAAGTCAGGATGGTCTGATGGGCCTTGACCACAAATACCGACATACTTACCAAGGCGGTTGCAGGTAGTAATCGCCATTTTAAGTAGTTCTTTAACAGCGTCGTTACGTTCATCAAAGCCATCTGCCAGAATGCCAGAGTCTCTATCCATGCCTAATGTTAGTTGCGTTAAGTCATTAGAACCAATAGAGAAACCATCGAAGTAGGCTAAGAATTGTTCAGCAATGAGTGCGTTTGAGGGGATTTCACACATCATAATGAGACGTAAGCCGTTCTCACCACGTTTTAAGCCATTAGCCGCCATAATATCTATTACTGCTTTTGCTTCTTCTAGTGTGCGTACAAATGGAATCATCAGCTCTACATTGGTTAATCCCATGATGTCGCGAACATGTTTCATGGCTTGGCATTCCATATTGAAGGCCTCTCTAAAGTCTTCTGCAATATAACGTGCAGCACCACGGAAACCGATCATTGGGTTTTCTTCATCTGGTTCGTATATATCACCACCGATTAGCTTTTTATATTCATTAGATTTAAAGTCAGATGTACGCACAATCACTGGCTTAGGATAAAATGCTGATGCAATCGTCGCAACGCCCTCAGCTAGTTTGTCGATATAAAATTGTTTTGGGCTGCTGTATCCACGTGCGCGGTGACGTATTTCTTCTTGCATTGTGCTTGGCATTGCATCTATGTTTAGAATCGCTTTAGGGTGTATGCCAATCATATTGTTAATCACGAACTCTAAACGGGCTAAGCCAACACCGTGATTCGGTATTTGAGAAAAACCAAATGCCATATCTGGGTTGCCTACGTTCATCATGATTTTGCAAGGCGCTTCACCCAGTGTTTTATTCTCTTGCTTACTAATATCAAAATCTAAAGCACCTTGATAAACAAAGCCTGATTCACCTTCTGCACAAGAGACTGTTACTGTGTCACCTTCTTGGAGTAATTCTGTTGCATTAACAGAGCCAACGATGGCTGGAATTCCAAGCTCACGGGCAATAATCGCAGCGTGGCAAGTACGACCACCACGGTTAGTGACTAAAGCGCTTGCGCGTTTCATCACTGGTTCCCAGTTAGGGTCTGTCATATCAGCTACGAGCACATCACTTGGTTGCACTTCATGCATTTCTGCAGGGTCAAGTACGATGCGTACAGGCCCAACACCAACTTTTTGTGTCACAGCGCGGCCAACGACTATGGGCGTTTTAGTGTGCTTTTGCATGGTGAATGTTTCTGTTACGTTGTTATTGGCTTCTTGAGATTTAACGGTTTCAGGGCGCGCTTGCAAAATATATATTTTGTCATCTAAACCGTTCTTACCCCATTCGATATCCATTGGGCAACCATAGTGCTCCTCAATTGTTATCGCATAGCCTGCTAATTCTAAGACATCTTCATCTGAAAGTGAGTAACGTTCAGATTCAGCTTTATCAACGTCAACAGTACTCACTGATTTACCTGCTTGTGTTGCATCTGAGAAAATCATTTTCAAGAGTTTTGAGCCCATGGTACGACGTACAATGGCTGGTTTTCCTTGGGCTAATAGTGGTTTATGCACATAAAACTCATCTGGGTTTACCGCCCCTTGCACAACTGTTTCGCCAAGGCCATAAGAAGCGGTGATAAATGCAACATCTTTAAAGCCAGATTCTGTGTCAATGGTAAACATTACACCAGCACAGCCAATATCACTACGGACCATTTGTTGTATGCCAGCAGATAGTGCGACATCTGCATGTACAAAGCCTTTGTGTACGCGGTATGAAATAGCACGGTCGTTATAAAGTGAGGCAAATACTTCTTTAATGGCATGGTTAATATTATCGATACCGTGAATATTTAAGAAGCTTTCTTGCTGACCTGCGAAGGATGCATCAGGCAAATCTTCAGCGGTTGCTGATGAGCGTACTGCAAATGTAGTCCCTTTTGCAGACTTTTCAATAAGACGCTCATAGCCTTCAGCAATGGCTTCATTGAGTGCAGCAGGAAACGTTGCTTTCATAATCCATGTACGAATTTTCTCACCACAAATTGCAAGTGCTTGCGTGTCATCTGCATTCAACGCATCAAGTTCAGCATTGATTTTTTTATCTAAATCATTCTGCGCTAAAAACTCTCGATAAGCATCAGCTGTGGTCGCGAAGCCAGTTGGCACACGGACACCTTTTGCATTAAGTTGAGAAATCATTTCACCTAAAGATGCATTTTTCCCCCCAACAGAAGGTACATCGGTGTTACGCAGCTTTTCGAACGGAATGACATGGTTAGACATACAGGATCCTTAAAATTTTTATAATCAAGAAGCTTTTTTACCTAAATTAAGCTTTGTAATCAAAAAGCCGAATGTTGGCTTATGATGTTTTTGATTGATTTTAGTTTAAATTACTGATAATTCATTATGCCAAATTAGGTTGTTGATGTCACGCTGGCCAGTTAGCCTTTTATGACTAAGAA
>WASW01052695.1_pt1 | contig 11489 bp, 11 predicted proteins | sample 5698521 | NCBI WGS metagenome assembly WASW01 (sample SAMN11175560, study PRJNA528189) | sponge metagenome | isolation source: marine sponge | host: Leucetta | place: Antarctica: Western Antarctic Peninsula, King George Island | collected 2013-01
CCAGCCTTCCGTTCTTTCGCCTCTTGCTCTTCTCGCGTGCAGCTATCGAAGCCTCCATTCCGCCGGCTCCACTCCCATGCCTCCTCCAACCCCGCCAGCTCGCCCTCTAGTCTCCAAGAGCCACATCGACATTACCTTTTCCTACAGGTTGGTTTTTTGCAACTGTCCAACTTTGCCCCTCACTACTCCCAACATAGCCAAGAACATTTATTAATATGCACTGAATAAATTCACCGTCATTTTGAGTTTCGCTGTCATAGATGCCTTTCGCGAGGTTTTCAGCCCAGGCACCCAAAATTTCAGCGTGGTTATCTGATATTTGCTCAACGTGTTTAATGTGTTTTTCAATAACGCGTGTATGAAATAGAGGCATAAAAACCCTTAACTATCTAAATACTATTAATTTTGAAAAATCCAATTGGCATCAAGAGATTAAATTCACTCTTAACTACACCTCAAACTCTGAGTTCTATTGTTGGATTTTAAACGTTATGCGAAGGAAATGAAAGAGAGTCGAGTCTGCACATAAGGAAGACCATCAAAGTTGCACTTACAACTTGAACTCAAGTATTATCTTAACTAGAAATTTTGGGGATTTACAGGCGTTAATTCCTATCTATTTCTTCTCTTATCCTTGTAAAATGAATAGATAATTTAAATAAAAATAAATAAAAACCGAAATTGTTTAGTGAAAATATTTTATCTTCTTCTCTTCCCTTTAAATGATTTTTGCAATCACAGTTATTTGCTCTATTTAGCATAGCTATTGAATCTTCTTTTAAATTCTGACTTTTTGGCAAATAAAAAATTTCTGAAATCCATTGGTTTTTTATATCCTTAAAGGGATGTAACTTTAAGACCTATTTGTATTATGAAGCTCTCATAATTTAATCTGTAATGAGGTTGATATTTTAATTTGGGGTCTTCTTCTAGTACGGTTCCCGGCAGTTGCAGGATAGGAAGCTTTTCAAGTTGTGGGTCTTTGTCTGCTACTTTACTAAAAATTAATCCAAAAATTGCTTCACTTGGTATTTTTGAATCGAAAGTGAATACCTTGTCGGTCTCGAGTTTCAGGAACCTTTATATCAACTCGACCTATGACCGTCATGAGTTCTCTTTCAGGCAAGTAACCGTTGCGCACGCACTAGCAAGGGTCTTCATTCAGAGTCTGTCCTATCCTGATACTGAGAAAGAAACTCTGCCCGTTCAATCTGAACTGCCTTCTTAATCAACTCTCTTGCTCCTGATCTCAACAGGTCCGTCAATACATCTGCATTCCTTTCTGGATTTTCAAGGGAAATAACATTATCCTTACTCATGGCGGTGCCTCCTTTGTTTTGAATTGCTTTTTTCGTAGAAAACAATTTCACATCAAAGGGTACTCCACTTTTTCAAATCAACTCATACAACAGATATCACCATAACTCTTTTTAACCTCAAAAAGGAGAAAGACCCTTGCAGTATAAAGTACTTGTAGCAGCAGAGTTTAAAGGGCTAAACGAAGATTCCCTAGCCGAGGCCATTGGCAGACTGGAAGAACACGGAATGGAAAAAATTCCAACATTAAGTTCTACTTGGGAATTCACTTGTGAAGCGGAAGATGAAACCGATGCCAAGGACAATGCCATACAGGCGTTTATCAATGTTATTCGCACTCATCCTTGCGAACTAGGGCTAGTCGTGCAAGCTGGGACCTCCCAGATTTTGCGGCGCAAGAAGAAATTCGAGCCTTGAAAACAGTCCCTGTGGTATCATGGTTATTGATCTAAACAATACGTCTTTGAGGATAAATTCTTTTTCATATTGTCCTGTGGTATCATGGTTATTGATTCAAATAATACGGGAAAAGCGGAGCTTTGCATAACCCCGATGTCCTTCGATGAATTCAGGATGTCACCCTAAAGCCCCATTACCGTCATGCTGAGCCGTCACCCTGAGCTTGTCGAAGGGCGAAGCATCTCGTCTTCTCGTTTTTGCGACATATAGCAAAGCTCTCCCTTCACTGGGATTTATTGCTATAATTCGACACTCAAAATGCTTTTAGGAGAAAAACCTTGAATATTATATTGAACAGTTATTGCAACCTAACCTGCAATTACTGTTTTGCAGATGAATACATGGAAGAGACGGTAAAGACACCGGGCAAGTCGATGGAATACGATTATTTCCTCAACGAATTTCTGCCAAAAATCAAGAATACACCGATCATCAACTTTATGGGTGGCGAGCCGACCTTGCATCCCAAGTTCAGCGATATTTTTCGCAACACTTACGATGATATTTTACCTTACTCACATCTCAGTGTATTTACCAATGGCCTGATGCCAAATAAAGTTTTAGACCTGATGCTCGAAATGGCAGGTACAGATGGAACAAGAACTAAAAACGTCGTCTTCGCTATTCTCTTAAACTGGCAGACCCTGGAGAACATTTCAGAAAAAAATCACGAGCGTTGCAAAGAGGTGGCAGAAAAAATGTTGCGCACAAACGGTTACAGTGTCACTTTCAGCCTCAACCTATACTCAAAAGATCAGGCCCTGGAAAAGCAATGCGAGGAGATCGATGCCATCTACCAGAAGGTCGGACTGCCCAAAGACCAGCTATACAAAATTCGGGTCAGCCCTGCGTTTCCAATCATTGGTGGCGAAGCAAACATTTACCTACCCATTCGCGATTACCCAAAAGTTGGCAGGCAAATGCTGAAAATTCTGCAACGCTTTCCACAAATGTGTTTTCGGTTCGACTGCTCATTCCCGCCTTGTTTTCTGGATGAAATTGAGGAGGATCAGTCCTCGCTTACCGATCGATTTTATTTCCATGGCAACAAACAACTGCCGCCGACAGAGGAATGGAAAAATAACGATTATTATTTTGGTTGCGCCGATGGTAGCCCGATGGATATCGATTCAAAAGGCGATTGCTTCAACTGTTTTCCGTTCCACAATTTAAAACTGGGCAATGTTTCAGATTTTAAGGAAGTGAACTCCATCGCTATGGCGCAAATGGGGTCCAAATTTTTGAACACTGTGTTCGAAAAGACCCAAGCCAAGGAGCCCTGCAAATCCTGCCCCCACTATATGGTGCGATGCACAAGCGGATGCTTTGCCTACAACTTCATTGAAGAAGAAGAAATTGCGGCAGTGACTAAAGAACCCGATTCAGTTTGATTTCCTGGCAAATGATGCCAATGTGGAATCCTTCATAAGTTTCCACGGGACCAAACACCGCTCCCTTTTTGAGAGACATATCTTCAAGTCCATCCATTATAAAATCATTGAGTTCGTCATTGTTCAAAGTTTTGAAACCGCCACGAGGTTGCCGCGGATCATTCTTGTTCCAGCCCACTTCCAGCCAACCCAGGTTTCCCCCATCCTCTTTAGATGCAGAACAAATGCTGTACTTCTCCGTTAGCTTCATCAACATTTGCGTCCGTGCGGCTTGGTTGGGCAAGTCTTCAATCGTTTCTTTCAAAAGGTTGGCTACTTCTTCTTTCTCTACCAAAATATGACGTATCTGTATCTGATGGGTCGCTCCCGCCATGATTCCCCCCAAAAATTAAAAAATAAAAGAAGCCAATATAAAGGATTTACTCCCCAATTACCACCCGCTAGCGCGGGAGGCAACTCGCAAAAACCTTTTCCGGCTGATAAATAGCTGACAAGGCACAACGCACCTTTTCCCAATTCCCCCAGTCAGGCTTGATGAGGAATTGGATTTAGAGTATGTTACAAACTTATGACAAATGATGATTCTAAAATAGTGTTGGCATCGCAGTCGCCACGACGTGTGGAACTTTTAAAAGAACTCTTTCCAAATTTCAAGGTTGAACCCAGTTTTATTGATGAGGTTTTCGTATATGGGTTACGACCTGAAGATAATGCCCGGCAACTCGCCCGCGCCAAAGCGGAACACATTGCTCCGAAATATCCCGACTGCTGGGTTATCGGTGCAGACACCATCGTCACCTTGGACCACGAATTACTAGGGAAACCTGAAGATGAAAAAGATGCCAAACGAATTCTTAAAAAGTTAAGCGGCAGGGAGCATCTTGTCATCACAGGGATATCCGTGGTGGGGCCGGAAAAAACCATCGATAAACCGGTAATTTCTAAAGTAAAAATAAAATCCCTGACCGATCAGGAAATCGAAGACTACATCGCCACCGGCGAACCCATGGACAAAGCCGGAGCCTATGCTATTCAGGAAAAAGGTAGTTTTATGGTGCGCTCTTTTTCCGGTTCCAAAAATAATATCATCGGGCTTCCTTTGGACGAACTTAAAATCCTGCTAAAAAAAACCTACCATCCGACCTACCGCGTCAGGTAAGGGTCAAAATCTTTTTGCCCCATCCGTTACCGATAAGCCTTTTCCAACTTAGGTTTGATAAAGAAAATTACCGAGCGTGGGCGGGTCCGCCATGTTGGCCGATTATAGTAAAAGGCTTATTGACCTCTTCCAGGTTTTCGGGAATGGACCTGTTACCAGCGACGGTTCTCCACAGAAAGGTCTTGACAAATTAAGGGCTTTGAGCAGTTTTAAATCGTTTTGGTTCTCAAATTAACTTGCACAAACTTGCTGATTATAATCTAATTTAAGAAACGGATACTTTGCGAGTCGCCAAAAGAAAATGGCTTGCTCTTTTGTTAGCCAGATAGGAAAATGAACAAGCATCAAAATATTCACGAAATTCAAGGGCATTGCGATAAATGCCAAGGACCGATCTTTTTGAACCGTTCAATGGATTGGTATGGCAATAGCATTGTAACGCTCAATTGCTGGAACGGTCATTACAAGTGGATCAACATAGAAAACCTGGATACCTGCGAAGATCTGGCACCCGAAACCAAACGCGACCTGGTAACTCATATCAGTTTTTTCAATTTGTAATGCGCTCAGGTATTACCAGACTGAAATCTATTCTTCTTTTTCTCGCAGCATTTTCTTTTATTTCTCCTGCTCAGGCTCAAGACCATCCGCCTGCCAACATGGTTTTAATTCCGCAGGGTTATTTTCAGATGGGAACTTCATCGGGCAATGACGATGAAAAACCCATGCACTTTGTCTACACCTCTGGCTTTTATATCGATAAGTACGAAGTCAGCAATCAGGATTATCAGGCTTTTATGGATGCCACCGATCACCCGGCTCCTATTTTCTGGGATGACCCACGGTTCAATGATCCAGAACAACCGGTTGTCGGAGTAAGCTGGCACGACGCTATGTCTTTCGCAAAATGGAAAGGCCGTCGTCTGCCCACCGAAGCCGAATGGGAAAAAGCTGCGCGTGGCAACGATGGTCGCCTGTGGCCCTGGGGTAGAAAATTTGATAAAGGATTTTTCTTTTTCTTCGTGAATATTTTCGGCGAAAACGATAAATACGCATATACCGCCCCCGTCAATTATTACCACTCAGGTATCAGTCCGTTTGGCTTATACAACACCGCTGGCAACGTGTGGGAATGGTGCCTCGACTGGTATGACGAAGATTATTACAGGGCCAGTCCCGAGATCAATCCCGAAGGCCCGCAAGGTCCTCTGAAAATGAAAGTTCTTCGAGGCGGTTCCTGGGTGAACAGCATCGAAGGCGTAAAAGTGGTAAAACGCGCTCGCAATTTTCCACATATCAAAAATGAAATTTACGGTTTTCGAACCGCACTTCCCCTTCCGTGAGTCCGCCTGTAAAAAAACTCGCGATTGCTTCCTGGTCTCTCTACGATTTTGCCAACACCATATTTTCGATGAACGTGATCTCCCTTTACTTCGCGTTATGGGTGACTGTAGATCAAGGCGGGCAGGATATTTTATACAGCACTGCCCTTTCGCTTTCCATGCTGGCGGTTGCTGTCAGCGTGCCGGTCTTTGGTGCCATCTCAGACACTACTGGCAAACGCCAACGACCATTAGCATCACTCACCCTTGTTTGTGTGATTTGCACAGCACTGATTGGTGGAACTAGTAATCTATGGGTAGGGTTGATTTTATTTGTCATTGCCAATTATTGTTATCAATCGGCATTGGTTTTTTATAACGGTATGTTGCCCTCCGTTTCACAAGGCACCCATGTTGGCCTGGTTTCCGGCTATGGCGTTTCACTCGGTTACCTGGGTTCCATAGCAGGGTTGTTGATGGTGAAACCGTTTGTTGAAGAAAGCAGTCGCTCGGCAGCATTTCTGCCAACCGCTGCGCTGGTTTTATTCTTCGCCCTGCCCTGTTTTTTTTTCGTTAGAGACCCTGAAAAGAAATCTTCGCCTCCCGTTCAGATCAAAAAAGCGTTTGCCACTCTTAAAGAAACGTTCTCACGCATAAAGCATTACAAATCATTATTTCAATTCATCATCATTCATTTTCTTGTTCTCGATGCGGTGAACACCATCATCGCTTTTATGGCCGTTTACGCAACCAAAGTAATAGGATTCAGTGGCAACGAAATCACGCAATTCCTTATATCGTCGACGGTAGGTGCGATGGCAGGCTCTATTATTATCGGATTTCTTGTAAAACATAAAGGTAGCATCTGGGCTTACTGGCTGGTTCTGTGGCTTTGGATTGCGGCTCTCTCTCTAGCCGCTGTCAGCCAAAGCACAACCCTGTTCTGGTGTGTCGGCCCATTGGCAGGGATGGGGATGGGAGGCGTTTGGGTCGTCAGTCGGGCTATTCTGGTGGAATTATCTCCGCCCGAAAAACTGGGAGAATTTTTTGGTTTCTATAGTTTGGCTGGGAAAACCGCTTCTATTTTTGGTCCCATGCTTTGGGGCAGTGTTGTCTGGGTTTTGGATGCCACTCAAACTTTGAAGTACCGTGCAGCGGTCACCTTGCTTCTTTGCATCGTCATCGCCGCGGCTTTCCTGTTCCGCAACTTCAGCCACAATATTTCACAAGTCAAACAATTCGATTGACATCCCCCTTATGAATGATAAATTTTAAACAAGTCTCAAACTTCCTCTACTGTAGAAAGGAACCCTCAATGAAAAGGTTCATTCCTTTAGTTTTTATATTCAGCGTTTTCTTTAGTAACCCAACCTCTTTGATATGGGCGCACTCGGGCCATAAGCACAACGCTCTTAAAATCAAATTACCCGAAGTCGTGGCAAAAGTGAACGACCACGATATAAAAAGAGACCCCATAACCCGGGAACTTAAAAAAGCCGTCGACCAATACAAAAAACGCGGGATGTCTTTGACTGCCGACCAGGAAAAATCTGCTGCCAAAACACTCATTGAGGACGAAATTGGCCGTACTTTACTGGTACTCAAGGCAAAAGAATTGGGAGTAAAGGTTTCTGAAAAAATGTTATTGGCAAGACTGAAAGAGGTTAAATCCAAATTCAAATCCGATGCCGTCTTCGAGCATCGCCTCGCCGACCGGGGCATGACTGTTGACCAATACAAGCAGGAACTGGAAAACGATATGTTTATGGATCAGATCATTAAGAAAGAGATAGAACCGAAAGTTAAAATTGCTGAAAAAGATTCCCGCGATTATTACAACAAAAACAAGAGCAAGTTTGAAAGCCCTGAAAAAATCCGCGCCAGCATCATGCTTCTAAAATTCAATCCCTCAAAAGGCAAAGCCGGGGAACAAGCCATCCTCAAAAAATTCGAATCGGTTCTGGATCAAGTTAAAAATGGCACCGACTTTGGGGACATGGCGAAAAAACATTCACAAGATAGCCTGGCATCAAAGGGAGGAGATTTAGGATTTTTCACACGCAAGCAAATGCTTCCAGCATTCAGCGACCGTGCTTTTAAAATGAAAGTCGGCGAAGTCAGCGAAATATTCCGCACAGGACACGGTTTTCACGTCCTCAAAGTCACCGATAAAAAACCCGGTGAACTCAGCCCCTTCGAAACAGAAAAGGCCAAAATCGAAAAATTCCTGACCAACAAAAAAGTCTCTCAAGCCACCCGCGACTACATCGAAACACTTAAAAAACAAGCCAAAATCAAAACCTACTTCTAGTGGCGAACCGCCGCTGGTAACAGGTCGATTCCCGTCAAGCCAACAACATCTACTTAGCCTTTAACGATAGGTTCGTTGATGTTCCCCTACCCCTAAGACATCGCCCCTTATCAAGAAGCTTTTAGGTGATGGTTTTGCGGTAAAAAGCCTTGATCTATCGGCCTCACGCCGAGTGGATTGGTGGTAAAAATATGGATTTTATGGTAGTCTTGCAGGCTTTAATATTCCCCCAAACCAACTATTTTTGATGAGAGACTAGTGATATGAAAATTGGAGTTCCTAAAGAAATCCATGCGGGTGAAAAACGGGTAGCAACGACTCCCGAGGTCATTGGGCACCTTAAAAAACTCGGATTCGAAGTTCTTGTTGAAGCAGGTGCCGGAGCCGAAGCTCATTTCTCGGATGCGGCGTACAGCGAAGCCGGAGCGACCGTAGTCGATAACGCTAAATCTGTGTGGAACGATAGCGATATTGTTTTAAAAGTTCGTGGTCCTGAATTGAACGGCGAAGAGATAAACCTTCTTAAAGAAGGCCAGATTTTGATTTCGTTTCTCTGGCCGGCACAAAATCCTGATCTACTAAAAAAATTAGCAGACAAAAAAGTTATCGCTATGGCAATGGACATGGTGCCGCGTATATCGCGTGCGCAGAAAATGGATGCCCTCAGTTCCATGGCAAATATTGCAGGTTACCGTGCTGTGGTAGAAGCTGCACAAAATTTCGGTCGGTTTTTTACGGGCCAGATCACAGCAGCGGGTAAGGTTCCCCCTGCCAAGGTCATGGTCATTGGTGCTGGTGTTGCGGGCCTTGCTGCGATTGGAGCGGCAAAGAGTATGGGTGCGATTGTACGCGCATTCGATACTCGACCGGAAGTTAAAGAACAAGTTGAAAGTATGGATGCAGAGTTTCTGGAACTTGAATTTGAAGAAGAGGGTTCCGGCACTGGCGGTTACGCAAAAGTAATGAGTAAAGAATTCATCGAAGCAGAAATGAAACTCTTTGCCGAACAAGCTGAGGAAGTAGACATCATTATTACCACGGCTTTGATTCCCGGCAAACCTGCTCCTGAATTAATTAAGGAAGAAATGGTTATCTCCATGAAAGATGGCAGCGTCATTGTAGACCTTGCCGCTGAGCAGGGAGGTAACTGCAAATTATCTGAAGCGGGAAAAATCGTCAAAGTCCACGGTGTTTCTGTTATTGGATACACCGACTTACCAAGCCGCATGGCAGCACAGGCCAGTCAACTATATGGGACGAATTTGCGTCACCTGTTGACAGATATGTGCAAAGAAAAAGACGGCAACGCCAAAGTCGATTTTGAAGATGAGGTCGTTCGTGGAGCCACAGCAGTGAAAGCAGGAGAAATAACTTTCCCGCCGCCAGCCCCAAAACTTTCGGCAGCACCTGCGAAACCGATAGAGAAACCCGTTGAAGTAAAACCTGTCGAAGAAAAATCTTCGGTGATGGGACCTCTCATCACATTTGGTCTGGGTGCTTTAGGGCTGTTTGGCCTGGGAGCAATTGCACCCGCCTCGTTCATGGCGCATTTCACGGTTTTTGTCTTAGCCTGTTTCGTTGGCTATATGGTTATCTGGAATGTGTCGGCGGCTTTGCATACTCCACTTATGAGTGTGACCAATGCCATCAGCAGCATCATTGTTATCGGTGCTATTTTACAAATCAGTTCAGGGAATCAGACCATCATGTGGGTGGCGGGATTCGCAGTGCTGATTACATCTATTAATATCGTAGGCGGATTCGCGGTAACGCGCCGCATGCTTGAAATGTTTCGCAAATAGGAGGCGAGAAGATGAGTGAAGGAATCATAACCGCCTCTTATGTTGGGGCAACAATTCTTTTTATTTTAGCATTAGGTGGATTGAGTAATCAGGAAACCGCAAGGCGCGGTAACCTTTATGGAATGATAGGTATGGCCGTGGCGCTAATCGCCACGATATCGGGGGTAACAGGTAATCTGGGAATCCTGACAGGCGGACTGGTTTTGGGTGGAACCATTGGCCTGATTCTGGCAAAGCGTGTGCAAATGACGGAAATGCCTGAACTGGTCGCTATGTTGCACAGTCTGGTAGGGCTTGCTGCTGTATTGGTTGGGTTTGCAAATTTCATGGACCCTGAGCGGTTAAGCCATTATAGCGGTATTGAATTAACCATTCACGATGTGGAAACTTATCTGGGTATTCTCATCGGTGCAATTACCTTATCGGGTTCAGTCATTGCGTTTGGAAAATTGAGCGGAAAAATTGGCGGCAACCCCCTGTTATTGCCAGCGCGACATTTTTTAAACCTGCTTCTATTACTGAGTTCCATATGGCTGTGTGTCATGTTCGTCGAAGAATCGGCAGCAGGTGGCGGAACAATGCCATTGCTGATTATGACGGGCATTGCATTGTTGTTCGGAATCCATATGGTCATGGCTATCGGGGGTGCGGATATGCCAGTTGTGGTTTCCATGCTCAACAGTTATTCCGGTTGGGCAGCTTCGGCAACAGGATTCATGCTCAACAACGATCTGCTCATCGTAACCGGTGCGCTGGTGGGTAGTAGTGGTGCCATTTTGAGTTACATCATGTGTCGTGCCATGAACCGCAAGTTCATTGCCGTTATCGCAGGTGGATTCGGAACAACAAGCGGCGGTGGCGGTGGCTCTGTAGAAGATCAGGGCGAAGTTGTCGAAGTACATGCTCCAGAGGTCGCCGCTTTATTGACCGAAGCGAAAGAAGTTATGATCATTCCAGGTTATGGAATGGCGGTCGCGCAGGCTCAGCATATCGTCAATGAAATCACGAAAACGCTTCGATCTAAAAAGGTAAACGTGCGTTTCGGAATTCATCCTGTTGCAGGGCGAATGCCAGGACATATGAACGTTCTGCTGGCAGAAGCGAAAGTGCCTTACGATATCGTTTTTGAAATGGATGAAATCAATGACGACTTCCCGAAAATAGATGTTTCTATCGTTATCGGTGCGAACGACATTGTTAATCCATCTGCGCAAACCGATCCAGACAGTCCGATAGCCGGTATGCCGGTTATGGAGTGTTGGTTAGGTGAAACGACCATTGTTCTGAAACGCGGTATGGCAACCGGTTATGCGGGAGTACAAAATCCGCTGTTCTTTAAAGAAAATACTCGGATGCTGTTCGGCGATGCCAAAAAGAGCCTTGATGAGGTTTTCAAAAACCTATAAATAAGTAGTGAGATAAACCCTCTCGGCCTTCCTGATAAAGGGGACTGAGGGGGTTTTCTATTTGCCACCGCCAGCAATCCCATGAGTTTTCCTCAAAATTGGGGAGGAAGTTCTTATCTTCCCCTCCCTTCATAGGGACTCAAGCCCGATAGCCTGAGGGCTTGATGGCCAGGGGAGGGTTGGAATGAATTCCGATTAAAAATCCACCCCCCACCCACCTAGCCTCCCCTCATGAGAGAGACCTTTGCATAAGGGGGATTCCAGTAATTTTTATTAAAGGGTATTTTTGTTGAGAGTGGCACCCTATTTTTTGATTCATATT
>WASW01077752.1_pt1 | contig 11482 bp, 11 predicted proteins | sample 5698521 | NCBI WGS metagenome assembly WASW01 (sample SAMN11175560, study PRJNA528189) | sponge metagenome | isolation source: marine sponge | host: Leucetta | place: Antarctica: Western Antarctic Peninsula, King George Island | collected 2013-01
CGGGGGCGGGGCTGTTTCTCTGCCTTTTTTGGCGATTTGAATGATAAAGCGACAAAGCTCAACTCGATCTTCAGCCAACAGCGTTGCTTCTTCGTTCTCAATAAATTGATGCAATTTATTGAAGATCGGCAGAATCGTGGTGCTCACAATTTTCTGGATATCCGACTGCTCAGTGAGAAAAAAGCAGCGCTGGTATATTTTAGGGTCTACTTGAATCCGTTGCCGAATGACTATTTCCCGGAGCATTTGGTTGAATTGAGCGCGAAAGTCCTTGATATCTTTGTTGGAAGATTTATCACATTCAATCAAATAGCGATAAATATAGCCGCAGAGCAATGCTTTGGTTTTGACATTGGCTTGGTCTTCTTCATCCACAAATTTCATCAACCGCTGAATCAATTGGGGAGGGGGGATTCCGATGGTGAGGGTCTCGAACATCGAGGAAAACATCGGGAGCGGTTGATCGCCTCCATGGAACGATTCTGTGAAAGAGCGGATCACCGTGTCATAACGAGAACATAAGTCTGCCAACAAGCAGAGATTGACCACTTCGGCATCACTCAGTTCCGGAAATGGTTTCCCATTCTGGATAAGTTTGATTTTTCCTCTAACTTTCTGAGGAAGAAAGGAAAGCTCCCCAATCGTTCTCAGGGAATTCTGAAACCCCGATTTGCGTTTCACCCGATCCAACAGAGCCTTAAAGAGCGTTTTGTCGGTTTTAATCATGCGATGGATGGTTTTAAATTCCAGATCAATCCCGACCTGCAATTGTCGCTGAATAGAGGTTTCGGCTCCAGAGATGAGAACACTGCGATTGTTTTTAAACAACCCTTCCATAATTAAAGGAACAATCAACGGGGCATCTTTGATCCTTTCAATCTTCAAGAGCATGGCGCTGTTGGGTTGCAGGAGCAAACTGCTTTGCCAGCGTCGGACCCCATAAAGATCGGCACAGAGATTTAGAGCTTTCACAATTTGCTCTTTTTGAGCTTTGCCCTGACCGCGATTGGTGATTTTTTGTTCCGAAAATTCCCCAGTAAAATTTTTTTCATTGAAGACACGGAGAAACTCGCGAACGTCAGGAGCTTGCTCGAAGTGCCCATTGGCGAGAAACCGTGCTCGGTATTGGCGAACGGAAGAATAATTTTTCGCCTTCGATTTTGTTTCCGTTACCTGTTTTGCCATATAATCACGATGATCAAGTTTGTTTGAAACACGGCTCCGCTTCCCTAGAAAACAAAACTTTGGATGAGATCTTGATAGGTCTCGCGTTTTCGAATCAAACGCGCTTTTCCCGCCTTAACCAAAACCTCAGCAGGGCGACAACGCATATTGTACTGCGAACTCATCGCCATCCCATAGGCCCCGACATCCAGAATGGCCAACCGATCTCCCAAGCGAGGACGAGGAAAGTGTTGAGTGGTCATCCCTTCGGAATTATGAGTCAACACATCGCCGGATTCGCAAATATAGCCAGCGAGCACCATCGCCTCTTCCTGCCCGACCATCTGAGACGCATTGCAAACACGGTGATAAGAACCATAGAGGGCTGGACGGAGCAGATGGTTGAAACCTGTATCCACGCCAACAAATTGATAATCGGGGGTCTTTTTAATGTTATTGACGGTCGCTAAAAGTGTCCCAGAGGAAGCCATTAAATAACGTCCAGGCTCAATTTTCAAGTCAAGGGAGGATCCATATTCATCACAGAACTCCAAAAAACGTTTTGAAATTTGTGCCCCTAAAGCAGGCAAATCCAGTGAATTTTGCTCAGGGCGATAAGGGATTCCAAACCCCCCGCCAATGTCCACAAATTGCATTCTGGGGAATTGATGCGCGATGGAAAGGAGCATCTCAAGGGTTTCCAGCATTGGTTCTGGCTCTAAAATACCAGTCCCCACGTGGGCGTGGATTCCTGTTAAAGTCAGGTGGTAACGAGTCAGGAGTTCATGGATTTGATCCAGTTGATCGTAATAAATGCCAAATTTGGAGCGAGGCCCCCCGGTGATGCAATGAGCGTGATGACCGCTTCCGACCCCAGGATTGATTCTCAAAGAGACCTGCTCACCCGGATGGGCTTTTCCGAATTCTTCCAAGAGGGACAGGGATTCAATATTGATCAAAAACTGTTGCTCCAGACAATAATCAAGCTCTGAAAGCGGGATGTTGTTGCCGGTGAATAAAATATGCTCTGAAGGAACCCCCACCGCCTTTGCCAATTTTGCTTCAAAAGGAGAGACCGCATCGAGCCAAGCGCCCTCTTCGAGAAGAACTGCTAAAAGCGCTGGATTGGGATTGGCTTTCATGGCATAATGGATTTGTAAGGAAACGCCAGGAAAACTTTCGCACAGCTTTCGATATTGCTCACGAATGACCTCTTCTTCGTAAACATACAAAGGCGAGCCATATTCCTGGATCAACTCTTCAACAGAGAGACCTCCTAACCACAGAGTATTATTGATGACTTCCATTCGATTTTCGAGTTCCTCTCTTTACTTGAAAGATTGTAGAGGCATCTGCTATAAGTAATATGAATTGCTCTCGCTTCATTGTCTGCAAGGTTTCGCAATGAGGCGTTTACTTTTTATTGACATTGATAGGACAGGCTTTTTTAAGAAACTCACTCTTGAGACTTAACCGCTAATCCCTTTTTCGCAACAGCGAAAATCTAGCGTATCTTAACTTGTAATGTTCGATTTAGGAAGAGTTTTATACGAAAATAAGGTTTGATATGAAAACACGGATATTATTTTGGGTTGTTCCTGTATTGCTCGCGGCCATCATCGCTGTGGTATTCTACCAAATCTCTTTGGAAGAAGGAGGGAGCCTTTCGACATCCTTGGAACAAGGACTCGGTGAAGTGTCGGAAAAAGTGGCAGAATCCGCACCGGAAACCGCTTCTCGGCTGGAAACAAAAAGCGAAGAAGAGTCCACGCCTGAAGCCAAAGAAGTGGCCGAAGCAGGATCGGCTGAGAAAAATTCTCAAGAAAAAAAATTGACGGTAAAAGTCAAAGAAATGTTTTCCTCTCCACCTAAAAAGGCTGCGATTAAAAAGGTGAGGACTGCTTCAAAATCAACAAAACCTTCAGAACAAGCCGCATTGGTCGAAACGTCGAAGGAATTGTGGGAGATTGTCGGGGTTTCTAAAAAAGAAAATGACCTTTCTCAGTGGCAAACGATCATCATTCAAAACAAGCATAAACTGGATTATACGATTCTTCCTGAAAGCTCTGGCACATCACGGATTGTTAAATCCGGGAAGAAGTTAAGAATTCAATTAACCCAGGAAAAGGAGGTGGGCAAAGATATTTTATCTCGTAAGAAAAGAGGAAAATATGCGGTACAGTTGCTTTCAGTAGAACGGAAATATTTCAATCGTGCCGTTAAGGTGGTGCGGGATTTAGTCCATGATGGGTATTATGCCTACCTCCATCGCACCAAAGAAAAATTTGAAAATAAATACTGGTTCCGCATCCGTGTCGGTTTTTTCAAAACGGCGGAAGAAGCCCAAAGCCTGGGAGAAGAAATCTATTTTCGTTACCGGGATGAAAAAGAGCTTCCCAAAAACTACTGGGCGGTTTTGCCCTCTGCTCGTGAGTTGAATAGCGAATTGGTTGATTTCCAGACGCAACAAAATAGACCTTGGAGCTTGGAATTGCCTGAATATACCTCTCACAAAGCAGCCATTACAGAGTTGCCGGATTTCATGGAAATCGCCGACTTTGCTTACCTTTCCTATCAAGTTGAAAATAAGAAAAAAATTCGATATCGGATCCGGTTAGGCTTTTTTGAAACAAAAGCAACCGCAAACCAGCATTTGAAACAACTGAGCAAAATACGCAGTGCTCTTGGAGAAGCCAAACCCGTCAAACTCTGAGGGGGATCGATGATACGTGCATTTGCTTTTCAAACCAGATGGCTTCTCCCGATGGTATTCTTGCTGGTTTCCTGCTCAAACTCCCCCACCCTTGAATTCACTCCTGAAAGGCAAAAAGAAAAACTGAGAGGAAATATTGAAACGATGAGAGAACAATGGCGCTCAGAAAAATGTCCGAGCAATGCAAGCATCAGTCAGTGTCGCGAATTTCTCCAGAGCGGCCTCCGTCATTGTATGAATAGAAATCCTGCTCAAAAAACAAGGTGCGTCTATAATGAATTGTATTGCACCTTGTTTGGCGGCAAAGCGTGTCGCTTTTGATCTTCATCCGACCATGCGTCTCTGCAATAAAATCAACTTTTATTTGTATGCCTCCCTATCAGTTTTTTTACAAATTTGTCTAGCCGGATTTTTCAAAAAATTGCGCCTGATTGCTTGGGAGATTCTCTTAAAAAATGAAGAATTGTCCAAACAGGAATCATTTTTGGCGGACTAAAATTTCCCTCAAACATGGCCATTGACCTGCTCAGAATTTGATGTTGCCTTTTCTGGCGGTTTTTGTTTTCCTATCCCAGGTTAAAAATCTGTTGGTATTATTCCTCCCGATGATCTTTGTAAGAAAGGGGAACGCGGGGGATATAGACTTGAAAAATAGAACCGATAGGCGTTTTTCCTTTTTGGGGAGGCGGTTTGTATTGAAGCAAGCCGCCATGTTCGGCGATGATCCGAAAAGAGATCGAAAGCCCCAAACCATGCCCTTTCCGCTTGGTTGTAAATAGCGGTTTGAACAAGTTGTCACGGTGTTCTGAGGCAACACCTGAGCCTTGATCCTCAAATTCGATCAGAAAATATTCCTGATGGATATCGAGTTGCTTGCCAACAATCTCCCACTGCGGGCAATAACGAGAACGGATAATGATCTCACCGTCTTCTGGAGAGGCTTCCACCGCATTTTTGATCAAATTGAGAAACACTTGATGCAGCTTATCGCGATCTGCGGTAATATCAGGCAACGAGGGATCAAAATGTCGCTCAAATTTTAGAGAAAGCTGAGAAGAATTTTCTTCAAACCAAACAACCGTGTTTAAAAGTTCATGGATATTGATGGTGCTGTATTCCAAGGGAAGCGGTTGGGAATGCAGTAAAAGTTCTTTGACCAAACGATCAATCCGAGCCAATTCTTTTAAGATCATTTCTGTCGAATGGGTCGGGATTTGAGCGTTTTCCAAATCCCGATGGAGCAATTGGGTCACGCCTTTAATCCCGCTCAAGGGGTTTTGAATTTCATGGGCAATCGAGGAAACGAATGTTCCGAGGGAATCAAGAATCGCTTTTTCTTGCTCTTTTTCCTTGATTTGATAATGCTGGGTCAAGTCACGGATGGTGAGGACGGCATGTTGGACTTTTTGTGATTTTTTAAAGACCGGATCCAGAGAAAGATTGACGATTTTGAGGAAATGGGGAGCCAAGTCTAAAGCGTGCCCATTGATGGTAAAATGCTTCCCTTCTTGTAAAACGATTTGCAGATGATCAAGAATGAAACGATCTCCTGAGAGGAGGCGAGTGATGGAACTGCCAATGATTTTATTCTTGTCTCGTTCCCAAAATTGAGAGACGGCATCATTGCATAAAGTGACTTTCAATTCATGATTGATCACCAGAATCGCATATTCCAGATGATCAAAAACTTTTTTTTCGGAGGGAGCGCCTTTCAGCATAAAACCTTGGTTGTCAGGAGATTTTTTTTTTTTTAGATCAACAGAAGCCTTAGCAGAATTTTCTTAAAAAGATCAATTGAATTTAAAATTTAGCACAAAACGAGAATTATGGATAAACAACAACAAGCCCATTTCATCACAAATCTTTGTGAAGAATTGGAAGTTTCTCAGGAAGAATTGGCAAAAATGCTGAGAGTTTCGGAAACCGCTCTCAGCCAATTTTCTGAAGGCAAAAGAATCATGGAGCATGGCACAATCAAAGCACTGGAAGCCATCCTGGAAGAACATCGCTTTGAAAAACTCGCGGCTCTGGATTTGCAAAATCAAATGGATCTGTTCTGTCGTCAAGCCCGCATCACCGAAGGGCGACTAGCCGAATTGATGGGGCTGTCTTCGATCAATCAACTTCATGAAATTTATCGGAAAAAACCGAGGCATCATGTCCTCCATTTCATTCTGCTCAGACGCGAATTGAAAGGTTCCAGAAAAACCGGAAAACAGTTTAGAATGCACATGGATCTGCTCCATGATGAAATCTTACTCACAAAATGAATTTTCCTCCCCATTGATTGATGAGCATTTATTAAGGAGATCATAATGTCAGACCGTACTTACTATGCCCCTCACGGTGGTTTGCCACCCCAAACTGATGTGATGACAGATCGGGCCGTGTTTACCGAAGCCTACGCCGTCATCCCTAAAGGGGTCATGCAAGATATCGTGACCAGCTTCCTGCCATTTTGGGAAGAGACAAGGGCTTGGATTTTGGCCCGCCCCCTGTCAGGTTTTGCCGAAACTTTTTCCCAATACATCATGGAAGTGAGTCCGGGCGGAGGGAGTGAAAACCCCGAACTCGATCAGGGAGCCGAAGGCGTTCTCTTCATTGTTGAAGGTGAATTGACTCTGATTCTGGCTGGCGAAAAACATATCATGCGGCCTGGAGGCTATGCCTTTATCCCACCAGAGAGTGACTGGAGCGTTCGGAACGATGAGAGCACAAATGCCCGGTTTCACTGGATCAGAAAAGCCTATGAACCTGTCGAAGGAATTGAGATGCCAAAAGCCTTCGTCACTCATGAAAATGACGTTGCGCCGACTGTGATGCCGGACACCGAGGGCAAGTGGGCGACAACTCGATTTGTGGAGAGCCGCGATCTGCGTCACGATATGCACGTCAATATCGTCACGTTTGAACCTGGCGGGGTGATCCCTTTTGCAGAAACTCATGTGATGGAACACGGGCTTTATGTGTTGGAAGGCAAGGCCGTCTATCGGCTTAACAAAGACTGGGTCGAGGTTGAGGCCGGCGATTTCATGTGGTTGCGCGCCTTTTGTCCGCAGGCTTGTTATGCCGGAGGCCCTGGGAAGTTTCGCTATCTGCTTTACAAAGACGTGAACCGCCATGCGAGACTGGGCGCTCCTGGCATCTATTTGAAATAGAATAGGATTGAGAAAAAAATGAAAAATATTATCAAAATAGCGCCGCTGACGATGGAGGCATTTGCCTCTTTTGGCGATGTGCTCGAAGCGAATGGCGCTCCGAGTTTCATGATCAACCAGAACCGGTGCGCTCGCTATCACGATTTGGCAAACCTGGATTTCATCGGTGAAGAGGCCCGCGCTAACATCAGCATGGCCCACAGCCAGCCTTACAGGTTACCATTTGAGCTTGAGATGGTTGAACGTCACCCGCTGGGCAGTCAGGCATTTATTCCTTTATCAGAACAGCCTTACCTGGTGATTGTCGCTGAGGATAATAATGGTGTGCCAGGGATGCCGCAGGCTTTTTTGACGAATGGCAAACAAGGCGTGAATTATCATCGCAATACCTGGCACGGGACTTTAACGCCACTGGACACTGCCCAATCTTTCGCAATTATTGATCGGGTTGGCAAAGGCGTGAATGTGGAGGAGCATCACTTTGAAATCCCCTTTGAAGTGACCAACATATCCGAATGAGAATGGTGCTCATTGCGGATTCACCTGATCGCTTAGGAATGAGAAATGGGGTGGTGTTCGTGCCAATGTTTGGCAATATCGATTCTTCGGCATAACCAAACATCGGCATGTTTTTGGACATGATCTAAAAAACGACTCAAAGCCGCAAAACGCCCAGGACGTCCCACTAAACGGCAATGTAACCCAATGGACATCATCTTCGGGGCATCGGTGCCTTCTGCATAAAGCACATCAAACGCATCTCTCAGATAACAATAAAAATCATCTCCAGAATTAAACCCTTGTGCGGTTCCAAATTTCATATCATTGTTTTCTAAAGTGTATGGAATCAACAGCAATGGGTTTTCACCATGTATTTCCCAGTAAGGTAAATCGTCATTATAGACATCCGAGTTGTACAAAAAACCTCCTTCTTCTGAGACGATTTTTCGGGTATTGGGGCTAATCCTGCCGAGGTAAGAACCTAACGGACGACTTCCGGTGATTTGTTCTTGAATTTCAATGGCTTTTTTCAAATGGGCCGTTTCTTCTTGTTCTCCAAAGTATTGATAATCAATCCAGCGGTACCCATGAGTGGCAATCTCATGTCCATCGGCCAGCATCACTTTGGCAACATCAGGGTTTCGTTCCAAAGCCATTGCAATCGCATAAACGGTGATGGGGATTTTTCGTTCTCTAAATAACCGGAGTATTCGCCAAACCCCAGCACGACTGCCATATTCATAGACCGATTCGATATTCATATTCCGCACCCCTTGTAAGGGCGAGGCTCCGACAATTTCCCAGAGATACGATTCAGAAGCAGGATCGCCATGGAGGATATTATTTTCTCCGCCTTCCTCATAATTGAGGACAATCTGAACCGCGATTTTAGCACCATTGGGCCAGTCCGGGTTCGGCGGGGTTGCTCCATAGCCAACCATATCTCTAGGGTAGTCCTGATTCATCGTATTTTCTTAGTTAGGATTTACTGAGGATATCTTGAAAAACATCGGTTAAGGTAATTCCGGATTGATCGTTTCGATTGAGGAATAAACAATCTTCGACATGCTTTAAATGGGCTTCCATTTGGGATTCTGCTTTTTCAGAATCACCGGTCATTATCAAATCCAGCAGGTCTTGATGTTCGTCAATCGTACAAACATTAGTGCCAGGACGCTCAAAAACGGAAAGGATCAAGGACGTTTTTGAGACCAATTGACTCAGAAAATTCGTGATCACGTCATTATTTAAACAGCGTGCAATTTCAATATGAAATTCTCCTGACAGCCGAATCACCGCGCCACGCTCTTGCTTCAGCAATGCCTGCTGCTCCGTCTCCATATGTTTTATCAGCCCTTTGATCTGTGCAGAAGAGATGGATTGACAAAGTTTCCGCACAATCCCCGTTTCGACAATTCTTCGAGATTGAAAAACATTTCGTGCCTCTTCAGCAGTCGGTTTCGCTACGAAAGCTCCACGATTCGACTCCATCACAATGATCCCGTGGTGCTCTAAACGGTAGAGCGTTTTACGAATTCGGGTGCGGCTGACTTTGAAAATATTCCCTAATGTATCTTCGGCGAGTTTCATCCCTGGGAACATTTTCTGCTCCACAATGGCCCGATACATTTCTTGGAATATTTGATCATCTGAGAATAGAAGAGAATTTTTTCTTAGAGAGGATGTGCTCATTTTAAAATCATCATAAATTGATTGGATACAATTTTTTAAAAAACTGTTTTTTATATCATCTATTATGCGGAATGAATGTGTGCTGAATGAGATTCAATCATATCTGATTTTTATGAATTTGCAATCGTATAATGTTTCAGTTATTCGGGCTTAACTGGCGATAAGTCGTGAAGATGTGGTTTCTGGATTTTATAAATAATTGTGTTGATTATTTTAGTTATTTGTATTCTAAAACGAATTGTTATTCAGTACAATTTGAATATCAATTGTACTGAATAATATTTCACATTTGATCTGTGAACCAAGATTTAGCCAAAAGATTTTGGTATGTTTTTTTGAATCATGGAGCAAAATACTGGAATAGTCTGAAAGTCAAATGGCATGCAAATGTAATTTAACCATAATGTGAGGAGAAAATCATGGGAATTAAAAATTCACGAATCAAAGCAACGTTGATCAGCGCAGTCGCGGCTGTCTCGATCATGTTAGCGGGGTCAGCTCAAGCACAAAATAAAGTGCTCAAGATTGGCTTTGTCGGTGTCACAAGTGGGCCTGCTGCCGCATGGGGGATCTCAAATAAACGTTCGATGGAAGCACGAGCGGCCTGGATCAATGAAATCGGTGGTACGAAAATTGGCAACACGACCTACAATATCAAGATTGTTTCATTTGATGATCAAAAAGACCCTAAGCGTGCCATTGCAGGGATGGAAAAAATGGCGGCACAAAAAATTCACTATGTGGTTGGACCTAATGTGGATGACGGAGCCGCGGCGGTACGCCCCGTTGCTGAAAAGAATGGTATCATGTATTTTCCTTACGCTTTCCCAAAATCATTGTATCAAAAACCTGCCTCTAATGCTGTTTTGGGGATGGTTGCCAGCTATCAATCGGGCCCGGCGATCTATAAATATTTGAAAACCAACAAAGGGGTGAAAACCATCGCATTTGTTGCGGCAAATGAATCAGATCCTCTCAGCCAACGTGATGGTGGGGTTGCCGCCGCGAAAGCATTGGGTTTAAACATAGTTGCGCAGAAAGACACCTATCAAAATGACACTCGGGATTTTACACCCGTTCTGACACCGATTGTAAAGCTCAGGCCGGATCTATTGGTCCTTTCGGGAGTCGCTCCAGGGAACGCGCCTCTGCTCATTCGTTCGGCTCGTGAATTGGGATTTACGGGATTGATCTCTACCGAAACGGCCCAAGACGCTAAAGTTTTATCTGAAAGCGCAGGAAATCTTGCCGATGGTTTTATCTCAGTTGGAGGAGCGTCTACTCCTGAGATTCGCTCAAAAGCGATGGAAGAATTTATTGCTCGCTATACAAAAATGTTTGGCGAATACAACGATGAGTCTAACACCAAAGTTTATGCGCTTGAATACATCATTGAAACCCTCAAAGCGAATCCTTCAGCAATCAATGATGTGGCAGAATTTAAAAAGACAATGGATACATTTTCTGCTCCCAATATTTATATGAAAGGCAACAATAAATTAAAATATGTGGGCATGACATCGTTTGGTCAAAAACGCCAAGTGGCCGTGCCTTTGGTCGTAAATGAGTATCGTAATGGAAAATTTGAAACACTATTCGTGGCAGAAGTAGACTGAAATAGCTGGCATTTCGATCCATCTTGAGGGTTCGGCTTCATGAACATCACGGATCTTAGCTTTCTTTATACCGGAGACCTGATTTTATGGAACAAGTGATTGCCAATGGTTTATACCTTGGAGCACAGTATGCCCTCATTGCTTTAGGATTAACGCTGATATTTTCCTTGATGAATGTCCTCAACTTTGCTCATGGTCAATTGTATGTGCTCGGTGGATTCGTCACTTATACCGTCTATGGGCAAATGAAATTGCCTTTTATTGTCGCATTGCTTGCAACCGCCGTAACCCTCGCAATTGTCGGGGCTTTCATTGAAAAAATTTTGTTTCGGACAGTGCTCAAGAGAAGTGTTCGGGAAGAAAGTACAATGATGCTTGCCGCGGCGATTGCTTTTTTTCTGGATGCGGTGATTCTATTGATTTTTGGTGAGAAGCAACGCGGGGTTCCTAAAATTGTAAACGGCGTTCTTAATTGGGATTTTAAACTAATTATGCCTTATGATCGAATTTTTATTGGTTTCCTCTCTATTTTTATCATTGGCGGGTTTGTTTTGTATATGCGCTACAGCAAGCCAGGGCGTGCGATGCGCGCACTTGCTCAAGACCGTGTTGCGGCTCAGCTAATGGGAGTGCAAGTG
>WASW01043165.1_pt1 | contig 11471 bp, 8 predicted proteins | sample 5698521 | NCBI WGS metagenome assembly WASW01 (sample SAMN11175560, study PRJNA528189) | sponge metagenome | isolation source: marine sponge | host: Leucetta | place: Antarctica: Western Antarctic Peninsula, King George Island | collected 2013-01
GAAGTCACTTATTTAAATGCCGGCGTATGCGCGATGGAAATACCAGATTATCAATCTGCTCAGAAATACCTGTCAGAAGTGATTCAGTTGAATCCAAGAAATAAAGTGGCATTATACCAATTAGCTAAAGCACATTTCTTGCAAGACGATTTTGCATCATCCCAAAGCTATTTGCGTGACTTTGAGGAGGTAGCTCAACATGCTCCCCAATCCTTGTTGTTAGCCTACCGCACTGAACGTGGGCTGGGTAATAATAGAATTGCGCAAAGCTATGCAAAATTACTTAACAATCAATTTCCGGGTTCAAAAGAAGCCGAGCAACTAGCAAGGTTGAATTAGTGGCCGATCGTTCTGCCTCAATACTTGCTGATGCTCAGTCTGGTGGCGTGAGTATAGGTGGTATATTGCGCCATGCGCGTGAATCAGCCTCATATAGTGTTGCTCATGTGGCCGCTCGGACCTACTTGAAAGAGGAAATTATTAATGCCCTGGAAGGCGATCAGTTTAATCAATTGCCTGATGATGTATTCGTCAAAGGCTATATTCGTAGTTATGCAAAGTTGCTAGACATGGATTCTCAAGAGCTACTGACTGCGTATCCTAGTGATCGTGATGTGCAAACTGAAACAGTCGTTCCTCAAGTTAAAAAATATAAAAAGTTACATTCATCGGGTGTTGATCCAATGGTGGTTTGGAGTTCCGTAACTGTTGTTGCAATACTGGCTGGATTATTGATGACATGGTGGGTGTATCAAGAAGATACTAGCCCTGTTGAATTGGCTTCAATCGTTGAACGCTTTGATGTTGTGAATCTGTCTGGAGTAAGCGCAGAAAGAGAACAAAAACAGTCTGAGGCTAAACATAATGTAGTGCTTGGTGAGATCGACCCTAAGCATAGCTCCGCAGAACAAAACGCAATGCCTGAGGCTGCGGATGAGAGTCAAGTTGTCCCTCAGCAGCAAGTTCAAGTAACGCCAGCAATAATTGAAGCGCCTATCAGTGGGGGCGAAATAGATAAAGTAAGAATCACGGTTAAGTATACCCAAGAAAGCTGGACAGAAATTTTTGATGCAAGAAAACGCAGGTTACTACATGGGTTGATTAAGGCTGGTGCGACGCGTGTTATTTCTGGGCAGGCACCATTTAATGTTTTTCTTGGGAACTCTCCAGGTGTGCAATTAGAAATTAATGGAAAGCTGTTTGATCATTCTGTCTATATGCGTCGCAACAATACGGCAAGATTCTTAATCGATGATAGCAATTCTTAACCGCATTTTTATATTCTAAAGTCGTCTAAAGTCATGAGTAAAAATATACAATCCATTCGCGGGATGCATGATTTTGCACCTGATGAAGCGGCAGCTATGCGAATGCTTGAATCGAAATTGTTATGCGTATTAAAAAATTATGCTTACCAAGAAATTCGCACACCTATCGTAGAAAAGTTGGAATTGTTTAAACGTTCTATCGGTGAAGTCACCGATATTGTTGAAAAAGAAATGTATGCTTTTGAAGATGGAACGGATCGCGCATGGCTAGGTTTACGGCCAGAAGGTACCGCGAGTGCGGTGCGTGCAGGTATTCAAAACGGTTGGCTGCACAATCAGCAGCAACGATATTGGTATTTAGGCCCATTCTTTAGACGCGAGCGCCCTCAAAAAGGACGTTATCGTCAATTCCATCAGCTAGGTGTCGAGACATTTGGTATGCAAGGCCCAGATATTGATGTGGAATTAATTCTACTAACACGCTCAATATGGCAAGCAGTTGAATTACCTACGGAAAATTTACAGTTACAAATCAATAGTCTTGGTGATGTTGAAGCGCGAGCAAATCATAAAAACCAGTTGGTTGAGTATTTAACTGATCATGAAGATGTATTGGATGAGGATGCGCGTAAGCGTCTGCATGCCAATCCATTGAGAGTGCTAGATAGTAAAAACCCTGACGTTCAAGCCATTGTTGCAGATGCGCCTAAGTTGCTTGATTTCCTAGATCAAGAGGCAAAAGATCACTTTGACTCTATGCAACAGTTACTTGGTCAGATGGGTGTCGAATATGTGGTGAATCCAACGCTGGTAAGAGGGTTAGATTATTATAATCGCACAGTGTTCGAGTGGGTGAGCACCGAGTTGGGCGCGCAAGGCACTATTTGTGCGGGTGGTAGGTATGATGGTCTGGTTGAGCAGATGGGTGGAAAAGCTACTCGTGCCGCTGGGTTTGCGGTCGGTTTAGAGCGCCTACTAAGCCTGGTGGAACAGCGAATGGTAGATTCAGTGCAACAGATAGATGCTTATTTTGTTGCTATGAGTGATGAAGCTAGTCGCTACGGGTTTCAGCTATTAGGGAAAATTAGGCAACAATTACCTGATTGCGCTATTCAGATGAATTGTGGAGGTGGTAGTATCAAGGCGCAGATGAAACGTGCCGATCGTTCGGGAGCACGTCTTGCTCTGATTGTTGGTGAGGATGAAGTCAATAATCAAAAAATTGCTGTCAAACACCTTCAGGAAAAATTACCTCAACAGGTTTTATCCGAAAATGAGTTGCTTCAATTATTGAAAACACAGAATTAATATAATGTTTAGGAGGCCCCGTGGCTAACCACGAGACAGATGATGAACAATTAAGAGCCATCAAAGAATGGTGGAAAGAAAATGGCCGTTCAGTGATTGCAGGAGTGGTCATTGGTGTCGGTAGTTTAATCGGCTGGAAAGGCTGGAATGTATATCAAGAGCAGCAAGCGATTGAAGCGTCTGATCAATATAGTGAAATGCGTAACAGCATACTTGCGCAAAGAATTGATAGTGTAGTGATTCAGGCCGAAAAACTTAAAACAGATTACCCCTCAACTCCTTATGCCTCTTGGAGTGCTCTACTTGTTGCTAAAGGAAAAGAAAGTGAAGGGGATACAGCCGCTGCGACTGAAAACCTTCAATGGGTTATCGATAACGGCAAGCAAGACACTGTCATCGCGTTAGCTAAATTACGTTTAGCGCGTATTTATATTGCCACTAGCGACTATCCAAATGCGCAGGCGTTATTAGATCAACAATACCCGCTTGCTTATAACTCGTTACTACAAGAATTACGCGGTGATTTGTATGCGGGTCGTGGTGATAACCAATCTGCTCGAAAAGCTTACGATGAAGCAATCTTTTCTTCAGAATCCGGTGATGTAGAGTACTTAAAAATGAAACGTGACAATTTAGGTACTTCAACCAAAGCAAATGTCTAAGGTTCTAGCTAGATGAATAATAAATTCTATCCCTGTCGTACAGTACTTTTGCTCGCCTTCTCGGTGAGTATGTCTGCATGTAGTTATATTCCTTGGTTTGGTGATGAAGAAGAAGTTGAGATTGAACTTCGTGAGCCAGCTGAATTAACTGATGTGGTACCCGAGGTACGTTTTCAGCAGAACTGGCAAATTTCTCTAGGTGGTGATGCTGAGGAGGGTTTTATTAAACTAAAGCCACATGTATTTGCTGACAAAATTGCGTTCACTCAAACAGGTGGCAAAGTATCAGTGCATGACCTGGCGAGTGGGCATGCAATAATATCGAGCAATGCCGCTGACTTGGTGTCGGCAGGTGTCGGCGGGGATGAACAATACTTAGTGGTGGGAACACATAACGGTGTTGTTACAGCAATTAATAGTGATGATGGTGCTGAAGCGTGGTCAATAAACGTTGCTAGTGAAGTGGTTGCGGTTGCGCATACTGATAATGGCCTGGCGGTATTGAGAACAAATGATAATCGTATTCTAGGTCTGTCTATCAGTTCGGGCGAAAAATTATGGACGGTGACACAAACTCCCCCGGCATTAACATTACGCGGTGCAAGTGTACCCATAGTTCGTGATGGTATTATCTATGCAGGGATGGATAACGGGAAAGTCATTGCTATCTCAACAGAAGGTGGCAACATAATTTGGGAAGCCAGAGTATCAGTACCTTCTGGCAGAAGTGAGCTGGAACGTCTAGTTGATGTCGATGGACAACTTGCTGCGGATGATAACTTTATTTATGCAGCCAGCTATCATGGACGTATTGTCTCGATCAATCGAGCAAATGGCAGAATAGGGTGGGCGAGAGATATTGCTTCTATTTCAGGGGTGTCAGTAGATAGCACGTTGGTCTATGTCACCGATAAAGATGACAATGTCTGGGCGCTAGAAAAAGAAACGGGAGTCAGTTCCTGGAAACAAGATGAATTACTGTATCGCCAACTTTCTGCGCCAGTTATTCAAGGTGATGCAATATTGGTGGGTGATTACGAAGGTTTTATACATGCACTGTCTAAGCAGGATGGACGTATCATTGCCCGCACTAAACTTGGAAAGACACCAATTCATACATCGCCCATGTCGACAAATACGACTGCATATATCATCGATGCAAGTGGTCGTTTAGCATCTTACTCAGTTATCTCTGATAATTAAGTTAGAGATAACGTGAATAGCTAAATACGAATTCCATTCGATTAGCTAACTATATAATTATGCGCCCAGTCATTGCACTAATCGGTCGACCTAACGTCGGCAAATCAACTTTATTCAATTTCTTGACTAAGTCTAGAGATGCGCTTGTGGCTGACTATCCTGGGTTGACGCGCGACAGGAAGTACGGAATTTGCGAACGCTATAATAAACCATTCGTATTGATAGATACGGGTGGCATAGTTAAGGAGCAAGATGAGATAGAAGTCGGTATGCAGTCGCAAACAGATTACGCGATTGAAGAAGCAGATTTCGTTTTGCACTTAGTTGATGCAAGAGATGGTTTGATGCCTGAAGATTATGCCATTGTATCTATGTTGCGAAAGCGCAACATAGAATATGTATTGGTGGTGAATAAGATTGATGGCATCGATGCTGATATCGCTGCTGGTGACTTTCATCAAATTGGCGCGCCTAAATTATATCCTATTGCTGCTAGACAGGGGCGCGGCATAGAATCGATGATAGAAGATTTACTCAGTGATCTGCCTGAACAAGACATCGAGTCAGAGAATGAAGATGAGGAAGATAAAACAACACGTATTGCTATTATCGGTCGTCCTAATGCAGGTAAATCAACATTAATTAATGCGTTAATAAAAGAAGATCGCTTAGTAACGTCATCAGTGTCTGGGACCACGCGTGATAGCGTTAGAATCCCATTTGAATTTAATCAAAACCAGTTTACGTTGATAGATACGGCAGGTGTGCGGCGTAAAAGTAAGGTACGTGAAACGGTTGAAAAATTCAGCATCGTGCAAACCCTAGATGCCATTGCGTCTGCGCATGTTGTGATTTGTATGGTCGATGTCATGGAAGGCATGGCTGATCAAGACAGTACCTTGCTAGAGATTGCTCTGCGTCAAGGTCGTGCAATAGTGTTGGCGCTCAATAAAACAGATAGTGCAAGTCATGATGATTATCATGCGCTGAACTATGCGCTAGATACTAAATACCAATATTTAGGATATGTTGAAAAAATAAAAGTTTCAGCAGAAAAGAAGATCGGTTTAAAAAAGTTGATGAATTCAGTGATTGTTGCCAATCAGTCTGCTTCTGTTGACTTATCTACATCAGATGCAAATAAATTGTTAGAACAGGCGGTGGAGGCTAATTCACCTCCTTTAGTTAAAGGTAGAAGAATTAAGCTGCGTTACACTCATCAAGGCGGGTCGCACCCACCAACATTTGTGATTTATGGCTCGCAAACAAGTAAGCTGCCGAATTCTTACGTTCGTTATCTGGAAAACTTTTTCCGTAACAAGCTTAAATTAGTAGGAACGCCAATTCGCTTTTTATTCCGAACGCCGGAAAACCCTTATGCCGGCAAGCACAATACTCTGACGCCTAGGCAGCAACGCAAGCGTGAAAGAATGATGAGCTTTCATAAGCACAAATAACTACTCAGTTGACGGTTGCAGAGATTCTATCGCTAATAATTTTTTTAAATTGAGAAATTCTTGATGAAGAAAGAATTAGGTATATCGCCGTTCCATGTTATGGATATTCTTGCGCGCTGCAAGCAAATGGAGGCGCAAGGCAGAGACGTGGTTCATATGGAAATAGGCGAACCTGATTTCCCAACACCACAAACAATTGCTGATGCTGGTATTGTCGCTATTCAAAATCAGTTAACTCAATATACATCAGCATTAGGCTTATTCGAGTTGCGTACAGCTATTAGTGATTACTATAGCGCTCGTTTTTCTGTCGATGTTCATCCTGAGCAAATCATCATTACTCCTGGTGCATCAGGAGCGTTACAGTTAATCCTTACTTATGTGTTGCGTACACATAAAAAACTAATGATTAGTGACCCGACTTATCCGTGTAATCGTAACGTGACAAGGTTAGCGGGTGGTGATGTTGTTGCGGTCTCTGTTGACGCGGGGTCTGAGTTCCAACTTAATACTAGCTTGGTTGAAGAAAACTGGAACAATGACATTGCAGCAGTGTTGGTTGCTAGCCCATCAAATCCTACCGGCACAGTATGTAAACAAGCCCAGCTACTAGAGATGGCGGATTTTTTGGCGACAAAAAATAAATCACTTATTGTTGATGAGATTTATCAAGGCCTTACTTATGATGTCGACAGTGAGACCGTAGCCGGCCTACGAGACAATATAATTGTCATTAATAGTTTTTCAAAGTATTTTGGTATGACAGGTTGGCGCGTGGGATGGGCCGTAGCACCAATGAAATATATTAATGCATTGGATGTGGCCGCACAGAATACATATCTTGCGACATCTACGATCGGACAGTATGCAGCTTTGGCAGCTTTTTCTAATGAGGCTATGCAAATACTTGAACACCGTAGAGAGTTATTCAAGCAACGCAGAGACTTGCTATGCAATGAGCTCAGTAAACTATCTATAGATGTTCCGGTAATACCTCAAGGTGCGTTATATGTGTATGCAGATATATCAAAATATAGTCGTGACAGTTTTCTGTTTTGTAAGGAATTGTTAGATAGTAAAGCAGTTGCTATTACACCAGGATGTGATTTCGGAGAGTATCAAGAAAACCAATACGTGCGATTTGCTTATACTACTAGTGATGCGCGAATTAGACTTGGTATGCAGAGGCTAGCAGCGTTTTTGTCAGATCGGTTTGATTTTAACGGTTAGATCCAGCATTGAATCAACATATAAAGCAGTGGCGCCAGCTACTGCAACAGGCATGATTATAAAATTCAGCACCGGTATCATGGTGAACGCACCAACCAATGCACCGAAACTTAAGCAGCGTGTACGCTTTTGTTTGGCAAGCGCTCTTGTTTGCTTGAACAGCACGCCATGATTACCTAGGGGGTAATCTAAGTATTCAAGACTCAACATCCAAGCAGAAAATATAAACCAAACAAGCGGTGCGATAATATTCACCCCAGGGATAAGAAATAAAATCAATAAAGGTAGTGAACGTAACAGAAAGTAAAACAGTTTATTAATTTCGCTACCCACAGTGCGAGGCAATTCTTTTAGTAATTGCTTAATGGTGGATTGATTTTGTTGAGTAGTGTTGCCTCGCAAGTGTTGTTCAATTTTCTCTGCAAGCAAACCATTAAATGGCGCGGCAATTATATTCGCTAGTAATGCGAACAAATAAAAAACAACAAGAAAATAACTGAGTGCAAATAGTGGCCACAGTATGAATTCTGCCCAAGACAACCATGTTGGTAGCATTTTTTCTAAAAATTGATCAAACCAAGCCATGCCAAACCAAAAGCCAGATGCAAAAATGCTGATGTTGATAGTTAATGGAATCAACACAAAGCGTTTTACACCAGGGCTAAAAATCAGTTTAAAACCACTGAAGAAATAAGTTATTCCTCTCAACATACAGTGCCTTATGAGATTGCCGTCTTAGGGTAATTGAACTGGCTTAGGTGCTTCCCATCCTGGTTTGCGGTACTCAACAACGACCTGTGTATAGATGCCTCCGCGCACATTCCATTCTGCTGTCAAGCGCATAAAGCGAGGTTTGGTTAAAGATGATAATGAATTTAAAATTTGATTTGTAATTGCTTCGTGAAAAGCGGCTGTATCCCTGAACGACACCATGTATAATTTGTAAGACTTAAGTTCAACGCAGAGTTGGTCGGGTATATACTCTAAATGTAATTGTGCGAAGTCTGGTTGTCCTGTGAGTGGGCACAGGCAAGTAAATTCAGGTGTAGTGATTCGAATGGTATAATCATTTCCTGGTTCGGGGTTTTCAAATGTTTCTAAAATATTTTTTGACATAGTTTATATAATCTTTTGATATTAAATTCTCAACAACTTGTTATAACTAGCTGTTATTTTACTGGATATTGATCAATGCGTCTTCGTAAAATAAAAATGGCTGGGTTTAAATCATTTGTCGACTCGACAGATTTCCTATTTCCTAGCGATATGGTGGGAATTGTAGGGCCAAATGGCTGTGGGAAATCCAATATTGTTGATGCCATTCGTTGGGTGATGGGTGCTAGCTCAAAAAATATACGTGGTGACACCTTAGAAGACGTCATTTTCAAAGGGTCCAGCAGTCGCAAACCGGTGGGACAAGCTAGTGTAGAGCTAGTATTCGATAATTCTGAAGGTAAAGCAGGCGGGCAATATGCCTCATATAGCGAAATAGCCATTCGCCGCCAAGTCACAAGAGACGGTCAGTCCAAATACTTCTTAAATGGTACCCATTGTCGTCGACGTGATATATCCGATATTTTCTTAGGAACAGGATTAGGGCCACGCAGCTACGCGATTATTGAGCAAGGAACAATTTCACGCTTAATTGATGCGAAACCTGAAGAAATGCGTGCGCATTTAGAAGAAGCCGCGGGTATTTCAAAATATAAAGAACGCCGAAGAGAAACAGAAAATAGAATTCGCCACACACGTGAGAATCTAGATCGATTAAATGATTTGATCGAAGAAGTGGCCAAGCAAATTGCTAAGTTAAAATGGCAAGCCTCTGCCGCTGAAAAGTATAAACAACTAAAAAGCGAAGAGCGTCGCTCTAATGCTGAATTATTATTGCTACGTATGCAGTCAATGCATACCGAACTTGATGAAAAACATACAAGTGTTGAGCGCAAAGAAACTAAATTAGAAGAAACGATTGCTAACTTGCGAGCACTAGAAGCCGAGTTAGAGCAATCACGCCAAGAGCATGGTTCTGCGAATGAGCTAATGAATAAAGTTCAAGGTGAGTACTATCAAGTCGGTGCAGATATTTCTCGTTTAGAACAATCGATTCAACATGCAACAGAAACTAAGCAGCGCCACGAAGGTGACCTAGAGAAGACTAAATCAAATTTAGGCTCATTAGTTGAAGAGCTGGCAAAGCAAGACGGTGCTCAGCAAGAATTTGAGCAACAAATGCAAACTATGCAAACTGAGCTTGAATTACTTGGCGAGCAATATGTTGAAGTGGGTGAGGCTGTTTCTAGTGCAGAGACTGCAGAGTTGTTATGGCGAGAGGCGTGGGAAGAGCTCATGCATGAAGCCAATGAGCCCAGTCATCAAGTACAAGCACATTCGCAGCGGATTGAATTTTTAGGTCAAGAAATGAATCGCTTGCAAGAACGACAGCAAAGATATCAATCAGAATATAGTGAATTGCTCCAAAGTGAACATGAGTTCGATATGGAATCAATTCAAAAGCGTTTAGAAGCGCGTGCGGAAGCGGTGAGTGATTGTAAGCGAATGCTGGACCAATCTATGGACAGTATCACTCAATCTCGCGAGAGAATTGAAGAGCTGTCGATGCAGCTTGATGACCGAAAAGTCGAGCAGCAAAATGTTAATAGTGAGCTATCAACCTTACAGGCATTACAAGATGCTGCATTAAAAGGTGAGCAACAGCAGTTACAACAATGGATTAGCGATAAGCAGCTAGATCAAGCACCTAGGCTTGCTGATCAAGTTGAAGTGGAAGCAGGTTGGGAGCGTGCGGTTGAAACCGTATTAGATGGTTATTTGGAGGCGATATGTACCTCGGATCTAGACCAGATTGCGCATCAGCTAGGTGATTTGCAAGAAGGTGATGTGATGTTCTTTGAAGCAAATAGTACTCAAGGCATTCAGGTGCCATCAAACACGCTTGCAAGTAAGATCAAATCCAGCTTAGGAATAAGATCAGAACTACAAAAAATTCTGGTTGCAGATAATTTAAATCAAGCATTAGCTATTCGAAAGCAATTACAAGACGGTGAGTCGGTGATTACTGCAGATGGACTGTGGTTAAGCACATCCTGGATTCGCTATTCAAATGCGGCAGGCGCAAGCGACGGCGTGTTAAGTCGAAAAGCTGGTATCGTAGATTTAACGGATCAATTGAGCCAAGTTAATGAAGTTGTCGTTACTATTTCGGAGCAGCATCAATATGCACATGAGCAATTGTTTGATCAGGAACAACAGCGTGAAGATGCGCAACAGGCGCATAATCTAGCATTTCAGCAACATGCGGAAATACAGTCTGAATCATCTAAGACTCAAGCAGCCATGGAGCATTGGCAGCAGCGTGATCTGCAACTGCGCAATTCGATTGAAGAAGTCACATCTCAGCTAAATGATTATGCTAGTCAAAAACAAGCGGCGACCGATAGCTACGAGGTTGCACAAGTCAATCTAAATTCTTTGCAAGTACGTAAAGATCAATTGCTTGGACGCAAAGAAGAAGTTGTTTTTGAGTTTAATGAGCGTAAAGAACAAGCAAGCCAACTTCAAGAACGAAGACATTCGGTACAGTTAGAAATTGAAGCCATGCGCACGCGGTCCGCAACGTCAAAATCCATATTTAGCCGCCTACAGATGGAGCAGTCTGAAGGTAATCTTCGTCTTGAACACCTAGCGGAAGCAATCGCAGAAAGCGATCAACCGATTCAAGAATACTCAGCGACGTTAAAAGATAAACTGAAAAGTCGCTTAGTAGTCGAACAAAGTCTCAGTGAGTCTAGAGCTGGTCTAGAAACAGTTGAGGCAATTATTCGAGAAAAAAATGAACAGCGCGTAAATGTCGATAATAAAATTGGTGAGCAGCGTGAGGAATTAAATCTTCAACGAATGAAATGGCAAGAGCTAAAAGTTCGTGTACAGACAATTAAAGAACAGCTAGACGAGTTTGATTGGAGTCTAGAAGAACTGACCAGTGAGTTGGCAGAAGATGCTTCGTTAGATGGTTGGGAAAAATTGGTAACTGAAATTGAAGAGAAAGTTAAACGTCTAGGTTCAATTAACCTGGCCGCGATTGATGAGTTTAAAGAGCAAAGCGAGCGCAAGGAATATCTTGATTCGCAAAATGAAGATCTTACTAAAGCCTTAGAAACCTTAGAGACGGCTATTCGTAAAATTGATAAAGAAACAAAGGAACGCTTTAAAGACACGTTCGATAAAGTTAATTCTCATATGCAAAGTATGTATCCGCGCTTGTTCCCAGGCGGCAAAGCATATTTAGAAATGACAGGTGATGACTTGTTGACGGCAGGCGT